>Ga0123357_10001067_pt1 | contig 28217 bp, 29 predicted proteins | sample TergutEmb28metaG_FD_89873 | JGI IMG/M metagenome (GOLD analysis project Ga0123357, IMG submission 89873) | Embiratermes neotenicus P4 segment gut microbial communities from Petit-Saut dam, French Guiana - Emb289 P4 | ecosystem: Host-associated > Arthropoda: Insects > Digestive system > Gut ...
CTTCATAATAGGTAGTATTGCAACAAAACAAAGAAAATTATAAATAACTATAAGTAAAGTAAATAATATATGGAAGGTTTTAAAAAATGTTCAAATGGACACTATTACAAAAATGACATGAAACAGTGTCCTCATTGTCAGAAAGAAGGAACTGTAACGAACAATAATACAGAAACTCTTATTAACGAAGTGAATGATGGAGTGACTCGGGAGTATAAAGAACTTGACAATAAGAACACAGGGGGGCATACCGAAATAATAGAAGATGCAAGGAATCCGCGTAAAGCATCGAGTTTTAAAACGAATATGCCTAATAAAATATCAAGTTCCAAAGCGAATATACCTGTTAATAACCTTACTGTTTTTGAAGATGAAATTGAAGTTGTAGATGAAAGTGGGGGCGTAGTAGTTAAAAAAGAACGTCGCACGAATAGAAAATTAGTTGGTTGGTTAGTTACTTATTCTATTGATCCTTTAGGCATTGACTACAAAATATACGAGGGTCGAAATATGATTGGAAAGCATGTAGATTGTGATATCACCGTGAATGATAATAAAATGACCGATAAACATGCTTTGATTTTATTCCGGACAGATGAATATGTTATCCAAGATCAACTTTCTACTCATGGAACCTTTGTAAATGAAGGCGATATTAGATACGATCCTTTTACATTACATGACGGAGATATAATTCGAATGGGCGAAACGGTATTTTTATTTAGAACGTCTATAATATAATAATAATGAGTGAATTAGCAACAATTAAATCAAAAACATTATCCGATATAGATTTGCGTTTTGAAGAAAAACGAAAAATAATAGAGGCAGAAATAGAACAATCGAAGCAAGATGTGGTTGATCTGTTCGAAAATTACGGTTTTTCGCCCAATGCCGCTCGTGATTTTGAAAAGGTGTTGCTTGATGACGAGAACAACTATCTGTTACCGTACGCTTTGCGCATAGGAAACCTGTTACCCAAGCATAATAATAGCGCTAATGACATGCTTATTCCCGCAATTTTACCGTTCACCAATGTTAATGCAACGGCATTGATGATTGATCGTGAACAAAACAATGAAGAAACCATTCAACATATTTTTCATTCCATCGCTTTCCGGCTCATGCTCTCTTTACCCCTGCGTTTATGCAAATTTCACTTTGTAGATACGCTTTCGTTTGGAGAAAAATTTAAAATCATGAACCTGTTATCCGACAAAATCAAAACGAATGCAATTATTAATGACGAAAAAAGATTGGGAGAATTGATTGCGGAATTGGAACAAACATGTACTAATTTAACCCAAAACCAACTAATTAACTATCGATCCCTTGAAGAATATAATAAAGAAGCCGGAACGTCGGCAGAACCTTATCGGTTTGTGTTTATTTCCAATTTCCCGTATGGATTTTCCAAAGAATCAGCCGAACGGTTTTACAGGTTGATTAATAATCAACGCGCGATTAAGGCGGGAATTTTTATCTTCTACAGTTTCAGCATTGATAATGAAAAAGATAATGAAAAAAACAAGAATAATGCTGTTACGCTTCCATACGGATTTGATATTTCTGGATATATGAATATTTCTACCCTTATCTATTCCAACGCTGACGGGTATTATGAGATTGAAAATACTATTTTTGATAAAACGTTTAATGATACATTCAATATTCAGCTTAATGCACAGCTCCCTTACGACTTGCAAACCCTTATTGACGCCATTAATCGGAAAGCCGACAATGTGAAACCACCTGTCATTTCTTTTGATGCCTATTTCGAAAACCGTATTAAAACAGGAGACTATTGGAAAGAAAGCACAAGATTGGGAATTAAAATTCCCGTAGGGAAAAGACCGGTGGACAAAGACGTATTCTTTGAGTTGGGAGGTGATACAGCAGATTATTTTGCCATGATTGGCGGAAGACCGGGCTTTGGAAAAACCGTTTTGTTACATAACATTATTTGTAATGGAGCTATCATCTATTCACCTTTGGAATTGAATTATTATTTAATAGATTGTACCAACGGAACCGGCTTTAAACCTTATGATAAACTTCCTCATGCGACCTTTGTATCTATTACAAACCAAAGAGAATATACCGTAAGCGCTTTGGAACATTTAATCAACGAAATGTATCAAAGAGCGGAGTTTTTCAAAAACGCCGGAGAAAAATTAGGGACAACCATAGAAAAAATAGAAGAATACAGGAAATTGACAGGGGAAATTTTACCAAGATTGCTGGTTATAATTGATGAGTTTCAGGTGCTGTTGGAAAATGGAGACAAAATTTCTCGAAAAGCCGGATTTTATTTGGAAAAAATTGTCAGGGAAGGACGAAAATATGGAATGCATATTGTTTTCTGCACACAAAGTTATCGGAATTTAGACTTTAACACCGATATGGTTACTTTGCGAATCGCTTTCAATTTAAAAGAATATGACAGTATAAAAGTATTGGGAGGCAGTAACGAAGAAGCTGCTAAACTTACTCAAAAAGGGGATGCTATTCTAAACAATAAAAACGGAATTGTTCGCGACAATATTAAATTTCGGTGCGCTTACACCGAGAAAATGCTTGAATATGTAACTTTTTGTAATTCCAAGTTAAGTGATTTACAAGGTTATTCTCACAAGCGGTTTGTATTCGATGGCAGCATAGATAGTGATTTGTCAACCAATCAGGAATTTACTGCTATGCTATCTGTAAAGGTGAAAGGTAAAACCAAATCATTACAATCATCTAAAATCTATATAGGAGTACCTTCTTTTATACGTTACGAGCATATTTATTTCAAAATCAGGAATAATCCTTGTTCCAATTTGCTGATGGTAGGAAGCGATGTGAAAGCGGCTATGTCGAGTATGATGTTGGCAAACTATCAACTGGCAAAGCAAAACCCTGCAAACAGTCAATTTCATATTATTGATTTTTTGGGCGCCGACGACGCATTGTCTAAATATTATTCTGAAATATGCGAGTATATAGATAACGTACATTATTGTAATAAACGGGAAATGTCGGAATTGGTTGATCGTATTGAACAGGAATTGAGTCTTCGCGTGGAAAACGATAACAAGGGGATTAGTAATGCCGACAGAGGACGAATAATCTTGACTTTATCTTATATTCAAAATGCCAAAGAATTAAAGAAAGATGGATATAAAGTTTCTCCTGTTACCGAAAAATTGATTAAAATACTGAAAAATGGTCCAGATGTGGGTATTCATATTATGGTTTATGCTTACACATGTAAGGGATTGGAAGAAGTTTTTGAACGCATGACATGGAACGAGTTTGAAAACAGGATTGTGTTGGCGGAAGGTGGTGGAATGGCAATATTGTCGGAACAAACAGCGGAACCCAAAGGAAAAGGCTATGGATTGATTCAAACAGACGACGAAACGGCAACTTATAATCCCGATCCGTTTGTGTTTTACAATTGTTTGGGTGCAAAACTTGCGGGCAAGGATGGCAATATCTTAAACAGAATTTTTTCAATTTATAATCAATAAAAATAATAATATGAGACATCTACACAAAGCAATTTTACTGACACTGTTTGTTAATATCGCAAGTTTAGGATTAGCACAACTTAACTCAAATGAACTAAGTAAAATAGAGAGCCTTGTTGATGAATATTCAGATACCAAAGGGCAAGTAAAAAAAATTAAAATTACAGGGTATTATGTAAACGATAAGTTTGGTGAGATAACAAAAAAAGATGTTCTCTCATGGAAAAGAGTTGTATACGACATCAAAGGCGCAACGATAGAGAGTGAATCTTGGAAAAAGAGTGACAATAAAGAACCCATAAAAAAGATATATGTAATCAGATATGATAATCAAAACAAGGAAGAACAAGTTTGCTATAATTCAGATGGAACGCTCGATAGTAAAGCAGTATGGACGTATGATAATCAAAACAGGGAGATCGAAAGTGTTTTCTATAATTCAGATGGAACGCTTAATTTCAAAGTAGTAAGCAAATATGATAATGATAAAATTATACAGGAAAATTGTTATAAAGGAGACGGAAGTTTATCGCAAAAAGTTTTGTACAAGTACAACAATGACACAACAAACAGGGAGGAATTAACATATGACAGCAGTGAAAACTTGACTTCTAAATGGTTAGTATGTGATAAAAACGATATTCCTTTGGAAAGTTATTCTTATTATAAGAGTTTGTTCGGTTATGACGAAAAAACAGTGTATAAACATGATAATACAGGAAAAGAAACATATCAGGCATCTTATAAAGATTATGGGAATGGGTATGTAAAAGATGCTGAAGAATTTTATAATGAAAATGGTGATATTATTATGGAGAAGTCCTATGGGAATGCTGATAATGGTGTAATAGATTATACCTATCAATACAAATACGATAAAAAAGGGAATTGGATTGAAAAAATAGTGTTCGAAACGGAAGCCAAGATAGTAAGTAGTATCATAGAGCGGGAAATAGAATATTATGAATAATAACATTAATGTAAACAGTTATAATAAACTAAAAGTATGAACACAACCGCTTTTTGTCAATCATACATAGACCTTGCTTATCAAATGCTGGCTATTTCCGAAAGACCGATGGAAATAGAAAACGAGCGAAAGCAATTGAAACAGCAAAGCCAGGATTATGTAGATTATTTGGAAAAATTCGAGGCGTTTTTGGAGGAGTATCCAGCTTTGAAAACGGAATTGTTTTCTAATCTAACCAATTTCAAGGTTGGCGCTTTCATTGAATTTCAATTGGATTTGTTCCATAGTGAATTGAAGAAAGTAGAAGAGTTGAAAGCGGAAATTAAAAAAGAAATCGCGGGATTGAATAACGATTTTACAGAGGAGTCGAAAGAATGGTTACCACAAGAAGAAAGCGAAATATTCAGTTGTTTCCGTTATTTGGAAAGCGCTAATACACTATTGGTTATCAGCTTTTTGAATGATCGCTTAATCAAACTCAAAGCAAAGAAAGAATCTTATTTACTGGAAAAACGACATTTGTCGGATGCTGCAAAAGCTGGCGAACGACAAACGGAAGAAGCAAAAAGACTTCGAGAAATTGAAGAAGCTCGAAAACGAGGCATTGCATTGACTCAATTGGAAAAAGAAGAACGGCGAAAAGAAGCGCAGATAGCATATAAAAAACAAATGAATCAGAGAAAAAAATAAAATCAACCATTATGGCACAAGCAATAGTAACCCCACAAGATTTACGAGATTTCGCAACTATTTTACAGAAAAATATTGAGGAATTTACAACCATTGAAAATTCAATGAATCAAAAGTTGAACAGCTACGACTGGAAAGATGCCGTTGCTTTGAAATTTAAAGCCGATTTCGAAGCAACCAAAGAGCCTTTGAATAAACTAAGGCAACAAATGGAAGTGTTTATGCCCTATTTGACTAAAAAAGCGGACACTTTGGAAGGAGAGTATTTAGGGAATAATACCGGCGGTTCGAATTTAGAAACTTCTGCGATAATAGGGGGTGCCGCTGTGGTTGGTGGAGCAACGGCAGCGGGAATAAAGAGTGGCATAACAGCTACAAGTAATAGTACGACAAACAAAAGTGGTATTACCGATACAGGAAAAGTTAGCTATCAAACAGGAAATACTAAAGTAGAATTTGGAGCAACAGGACAAGACGGACAGTCTGGAAGTAAAAGTAGCACTTTTACAGGCAGTGGCACTGTAAAAAACACAATTGGCAATAATGAACAAACTTTTACCGGCACAGGCGCTTTAAGCGCTAAAGGTAATAAAGATACATTAGAATATACTGCTAATGCAACAAGTAAACAAAGTTTCGGTAATTCCAGCTCCGTTGAAGGTGGAGGTTCCGTAACAACAGACAATAAGGGCAATATAGAAAAAGCTACGGGACACGTACAAGGCACATATAAAGGTACTACGGCAACATTCTCCGGTACGCACACCTCAGGTAGTGGAAATTCATACACAGCCAATGTTAAGGAACAACTCGAAAATTCTACATTAGAGGCTTCTGTAACAAAAAGTGCTAAAGATACAAGTGGATTCGTCAAAGGAACACTTAATGTAGGTAAGGGGGGAGCAAATGTTTTTGCTGAAGGTGACCATGATTTTACAAACAACAGCAATACATTTAAAGCTGGTGCTAATATTCCTTTTTTGGGAAAGAACCCTGCTTCAAAATCACCTAAAATACCACAAAATATCGGTGATATAGAGGAAATTGTAGAACCCGGACGTATTCTATTTAAGTCAAAAGGAAACTAAAAAATTTATCATGGCTCAAGCAATAGTAACCCCCACTGATTTACGAGATTTCGCAACTATTTTACAGAAAAATATTGACGAATTTTCAACCATCGAAAATTCAATGAATCAAAAGTTGAACAGCTACGACTGGAAAGATACCGTTGCTTTGAAATTTAAAGCCGATTTCGAAGCAACCAAAGAACCTTTGAATAAACTAAGGCAACAAATGGGAGAGTTTATGCCGTATTTGACCAAAAAAGCAGATACTTTGGAAGGAGAATATTTAGGAAACGATCCAAATGGCGTAAGCTTAGGAGCTTTAATGGGAGGCGCTGCAATACTTGGAGGTACTGCAGCTGTTGCAAATGGAGCAAATTTGACTAACTTGTACTATCCAAACGTGAATGATAATGTCAAAAATTGGTTTAAAACCGGTTTTAAAGATTCATTTAAAGATATACGCTTTAACAGTAAAACGTCTTTACAACCAGAGGTTTTAGAGAGGACACTTAACAAAATGTATGGCACAGGTAATGTGAAAATAGCATTAACAAATGAAGGTATGTATCTAAAAGACGGCTATTATAAAAACGGTGTAGTTTACTTAAACAAAGATAAATATGCAACATGGACTAACGAAGAAAAAATAAAGAGTGCAGCGCACGAATACTACCACGCTTATGATGAAAAGATAGAAAATCAAAGAGAGGCGCCAATACTAAAAGAACTGCAAAAAGAAAAAAGTGAATTATCAAAACGCCAAATTTATGTTGGTTCAAATGCTTATGAAAATATGCAAAAAGACAAGTTAAGGGAAGCTGAAATAGATAAAAAGATAATAGAAATACAGAAGAACAACAATTATTCAGGCATATCTGATGGCTGTATTGGGGTTAATACTCCAACATGTAATGCAGAAGAAGTGGCATATCTAAATTCGGAAGAAGAACACAGTGCAAGGGTGTATGGAGAATCGGCAGCAGCCGGGTTTAATGAGTTTTTGGTTGAACGCAAACAGGAAAGACTAAGAATAAAATGAAATACAAAATATAATTAACTTATTTATAAACATTTAAAAATAAAAAGATTATGGCACAAGTACATGTAGATTTTACAAATTTGCAAGAGTTTCAAGGAGTGTTGCAACAAAACATTGAACGGTTCACGGACATTGATTCAAGAACAAAAGGGACATTAAATTCTTACGAATGGAACGACCCCGTAGCGGAAAAGTTCAAAGAGGAATTTGAAATTGGTATGAAACCCATTCTTCAATTAAAAGAGGAGATGGAAGGCTTTATTCCATGGTTACAAGCTAAAGTTGATGCTTTAATGAAATACCAGGGAATGTAATTATAGTAAACAAATAGTTATTCACATTAAAAAATTAATTTATTATGGCACAATCAATAGTAACCCCTCAGGATTTAAGGAGTTTTGCACAAATTCTTAACGAAAACATTAATCAATTCAATGAAATTGAAAGTTCGATGAATACAAGGCTCAATAGTTATGACTGGACAGATGCAGTTGCGGTGCGTTTCAAAAGCAATTTTGAAGCGACTAAAGAACCGATAAATAATCTTATACAGAAAATGGATGTGTTTATCCCCTACCTGAATACTAAAGCAGAGGGTCTTGAAAATGAATATTTGAATATTTAAAAGTATAAAACATTATGAGCAGAGCAGATGTCAATGAGATAGGGGTTTTAGAGTCCCTATCTCAAGCTCTTCCGCAATATTGCGAAAGAGGTGTTAGCATTTCACAGGGCTTTGGTTCTCTTCTTCAACAAAAGATAGATTACTTTAGCGCTTTTGAACCTAAATTCATAGCAAAAGTTGAGGCTGCCGAAGCAGCTTTATCATCATGTGAATATGCGAGGGCTTGCGACCCTCCGGAATATAAACGATCTTGCGCTTATCAAGAGAGCGCCTTAGCGCATGCTCGAGCCTTATACCGGCAATATAGAACGGAAATGGGCAGTATGACAAATGCTTATTCATCCTATAAAGGTTCAGAATCTCGGTATTTTAGTTCGTTAAATACGATTAAAACAAATGCAGTTACCGAATTAAACAGGCTTATTCAGCATTTATCGGACTATGCAACTTCGGCAAATGAAACAAAAATTTAAATTATAAATCTTCTAAAAAGATAGATATTATGAGAACGAAAATATCAGAACTAGCAGAAAGCAAATCTATTTTGGAAAACAGCTATATTTCTCAGGCAGAAGCCACGTGGCAAGATGAGGTGAAGAGAAAATTCTTTGACAGTCATATTCCCCCGATTAGAAGCGAATATAATGCTTTCTCTTCTATTATGGAAAGCACCGCCGATGTATTTACAGAAGCTGAAAAAGTGATTAATTCATTATTGGAACAGTTATAGATTATAAATTGAGAAAATTATGAGTATCATTCCTATTGTAGATAATTTAATAGAGCTCAAATGCATTTTTCAAAGAAGTAGTGATGAACTTGGTGAAATTAGGCAACAATTAGCTTCTCATTTAGCAAATTTAGGAGGCAGATGGAGTGAACTACCGCGAGAATTCAGAAACGTTGAGACTGTTTTTAAAGACAGTGAAAAGGATATATTAGAGTTAGAAGAAATGTTGAAAAACCTTGCGTCCTATTTCGATGTAAAAATAAACGCATTGGTTGCATATAATGACGTTTGGCGAAAGCAGGGGACATGCGTCGCGTTACCATGGGCAGACTTAGTTCACTCTGAAAATTGCAAAAAATAGCAAGAGTTTGTTTTTTTGTATTTGCGAACTGAAATGCGAAAGAGCTATTTATGGACAAGTTAATAGTAATTTATAAAAAGATATATACAGTCGGAATATGCTGAAAAAGAGACTTAAAACAGGAGTAAGCTAATTTATAAAAAAATAAAGTTATATGATAATCTGGAGAGGTGGAGGTTTATTTGTTGTTATATTTGTTCTTATTTGTGTAGGTTTGGAATACCTATTTGGGATTGAGAGCTCAAATTATTCTGGTGTTTTTACTTGTTTTGTGGCGGGGATTCTTAGTTATGTTGCAGGGAAAATTTTTTGTGATAAAGATGATACATTATTTTGGATTCCTGTGGAATGGTGGGGAGTTATATTGATAATTGGAGGTATTATAAGATTAGCTCAAAATTCAATATTGTGGGCTATTGGAGTAGTTGGAGTAATTGGAATAATTATTAGTGTAATTATTGTTTACAAAAAAAGAATAGAGAGTGAGGAAGCCAATCTTGAGATTGAACCATTTGAAAATCATGAGCTTGAGTTAATAGAAAAATATCAATCTGAATCAATGATCCCTGAAGAGACAGAAGAAGAATTTAAAAAAAGTGTTGAAAAAGAAGATTGTAGATTATTATGATTAATAATTTAAAAAAATGAAATACTTTTTAATTAACGTTTTGTGCTTATTTTCCTTTTTCGGTTATGCCCAACAAGGCACCCTAAAAGGAGATGTTAATACAAAAAACTTCCCTGAAGTTTCCTTTATCTGGAACGAATATAACCCGATAGTTCTGGATTCCACATCATTTCTATTAAAAGACAGTGGAACGGAAGTGAAATTCTTTTGTAAACCCATTCCTAAGGATTCTATTCCGCAAAAAAACAAAAGTATCCTCTTTCTTTGGGAAGACCAACCCATACGAAAAGACCAATTTGATTTTTCGCAACAGTTATTGTACTACTTCTTCGACAAACTTACCGGAGACACAACTACTCGATTCAGCATTTGCGTTTTTAATAAAATAGAAACAGACCATTATGGCGATGAGATGAAAATAGGATTTACGAGTGATAAGGATGCATTAAAGAATTTTATATCGCTGTATAGACATGATGAAACTAAATTTAAAAAACCGGACGAATCTGATTTGTTGCTCTTTGTTAAAGCAGGATTAAATTCACTAACGAAAGAACCTAAAGACAATATAAGAGCGCTTGTTGTGATTACGGCAGGTATAAACCGGACTTCTTCGGGAATAGACATTTCCTCTTTAATAAATCAATCTTTACAAAATAAAATTCCCATTTATATAATTTTCTTTTCTGAAACAGCCCTTGAAACAGCCGACGAAGTAATAGCTCCTGGTCTCTTAGCAAAGGGCACTTATGGGGAGTTTATTGTTTTTGAAGGAAATGTTGATGCTACCAGAAATACTTTGCTGGACGCTTTCGGCAAAATGAACGATAGGCATTATGGGCAAGATTATGCAATAAATTTTACTTCACAACAAAAGCGGGATAATAAAACACATACATTGTTATTGAGTGTAGAAGGAACGGAATATCCTGTTAATTATGTTACGCCCGGTTTTTCTTTGACTATTTGGGCAAAACAGCATCTGATATGGTTTTTGATTCTGTTAATAATCATTATTGCAATTATTACCTTAGGAGTTATTTTCAGCGTTAAATTTTTTAGAAAACGAAGAAACGAGATACAAGATAAAAAACAAGGGGAAGAAAGGCAAAAAGCCCGAGAATTAACCGAGCAGGAAAATCAGAAACGTAGAGTAGCTGAAACTCAGGAAGAATTGCGACGGTTAAAAGAAACAACTGAGCATGAGAAAAGACACGTCCTTGAGCAAGAACAAATAGAACGACTTACCAAGTTGATGCATACAAAGAATTTGCATCCCCGGTTGATTATTTTAAACGACAAAAATACATTCAATATTAGAAATGTTGTCACAACCATAGGAAAATCGGAAGATAACGATATAATACTTTCCGACCCTACCGTGAGCAGAAGCCATGCGCAAATTATTTTCACTGATTCGGGTTTTGAAATACATGATTTGCAATCTTCCAACGGAACAATTGTGAATGATAGTTATGTTGAAAGCGCAGAGTTGAAAAACAAAGACGTCATTCAACTTGGGCAAGTAGCTATTAAATTTTATTTGTAAAAAAAGCAAAACCATGAATTTAATTGATTTTCATAAAGACGCATTTTGGATAACGGATGTAGGTCTGGTCAGATCGGCAAATGAAGATAACTGTTATGCCGCCGAAACTCCGAACGGTTTTTTATTCGTTGTTTGCGATGGCATGGGCGGACATGTGGGTGGAGCTGAAGCTTCCACTATTGCAGTAAAAAGTATTGTAGATTTTTTCACAAAAAAACATATTGTTGTTCGTCAGGCATTGACAGAAGCCTTAGCGTTTGCTAACAAACAGATATTAAGCGTTGCAGCAGAGCGTCCGGAGCTGAAAGGAATGGGAACTACCGCTTGTGTGCTTCTCTTGCAGGATGATAAAGCGTGGTACGTTCACATAGGCGATAGCCGGATTTATTTGTTTTGCAACAAGCAACAACAACTGCATCGACTTACCAAAGATCATTCGGTTGTGCAGGGTTTGGTTGACCAGGGTATTATTTGTGAAGCGGAAGCCGAACATCACCCCGACAAAAACCGGATATTGAAAGCATTGGGTATTCATGAAGAAATACAGCCGGAAGTTTGTGTAATGCCTGTCCTTCCTGCTAAAGGCGATATTTTTTTAATTTGCAGCGACGGACTGAGCGGAATGGTGAGCGATGAAGTTTTACAGCATATTTTAAAACAAAAAATTCCTTTGCAGGAAAAAGGCGTAAATATGCTTTCCCTGTCTAAACAAGCCGGAGGAACGGATAATATCACCATACAACTGATACAGGTCAGCAACAGTCCACACAAACGTTCGATATTTGAAAGTAAAAATTCTTCTTTCTCTACCTCTCCGCAAAAGAACAAAAAAAGACTTTTTGTTCCGATTATCACCGGGGTAATACTCGTTCTGATTGTATTGACTGCTGTTTTTGTAATAAAATCATCTAAAAAAACAAAGAATACAAATACCTCGGTAACAAATATAGCCGCCGAAACACTTGCAAAACCGGCGTGGGAAAGAGAGCGTGTGAAACGCGGATACATATTTTTAATTGAAAGAGGTGGAAAAAAAATTTATGGTGAAAAATTAATATTTGATGTAAGTTTTGAAGCCATGTATGTTAATATTGACGGTTCTTATAATATAGCAAAAATTAGCATTCCTAAAGATGGCACAAATTTTACTCTTAGCGATAATAAAATTGAAAAATATAATAAAGACGGTATATTAATACAATGAATATTATGACAAAAAAATATTTTTTTAGCAGTATCATCTTTGTCCTCTTCTCGTTTCAAATGCAGGCGCAAAGTATGTTTTCCATTAAGATAACTCAAGTTTACCCTTCGGGTAGGATTGTTTATAGCAATGCGTATAATTTATCCGGCGAACTTGACAAAGCAGAAGTATCACTTCGCAGCCAATACACAGGCAAAAACGCCAACTATATAATGGAATTGACAAGACCAAGTGGAAGAGAAACAAAAATAATCCAGAATCTAACTTGGATACGGGTTGTAAATGGGAAAAAAGAGAATTTAACAAGTAGGCCAAAACTCGAAGAATACTACTCTCAACCGACTAAAGTTGAAATTTATGCATGCGACAATAATGGATCGAAAAAAGAAGATAAAGGTAATATTGTGATTAATTACGACTATTCTTTTAAGTATATCGGTACGGGAACCGATAAACCATCTTACTACATGTCGATGGATAGATGTAAGATTGCGGCAAAAGACTGTTTTGAAAAAAATAAACCAAAAAATGACAGTGTTTTTTTTGAAGTTCAAATTTTTAGAGATAAGAATGTAGTGGATTCGATTAATAATAGAACAGAGTATGAATTGTTCAAAAAAGCGCTGGCAAAGAAAAATGAATCAACCCAACAGAAACGGATTGAACCTGATATATCAAAAGTTATCTCATGTCAGGATACTATAAAATATTTTGATAAAAAATTAAAAGAAGCAATAAAGAAAAATAAACCTCAAATTCAGGAAGAAGCCTTTACCGTAATAGTGAATTGTATTAATATTGATTCTGCTTACTCTTGGGAAAGTATTAATAAAAACTTGACATTATGTCAAAAAGTAGCGCAGGATTATCTGATTGAAGACAAATTAACCAACTTGAATACAATTGTTAAAAAACTTGACGACATAATAACTATGATGAGAAAAAATCCTTATAATAAGCCTATAACATTCAATCGGGAGGATTATTTCGGAACAACAAAAGTAAAAAATATAAAGAAAGGGATTGAAGAGTTGATAAAAATAAATGACAAATTAAAATGAATCTGCCGAAAATCCCATATTACCACATCGACAGTCTGATAAGTTCCGGAGGAACAGCCAACGTTTATCGGGGTGTGGATCTGCGTAGCGGGCGCGAAGTAGCTGTAAAAGCGCTATTTTCCAAGTTCGCAAAAAATGATTTTATTATGGGAAATTTCAGAAAAGAGGCTGATCGGTACTTACATCTGTCTCATCCGAACATTGTCAAATTAGTAGATTTTGTCGAAGATAAAGATCAGTTTTACCTGATTATGGAATATGTGGACGGCGTTCCTTTGGATGTTTACCTCAATACGACGGGTCCAATGAGCGACAAAACAGTTATTCCTCTTTTTTGTCAAATATTGGATACCATTGAATATCTCCATAATCACGAAGATAAAATCCTGCATCTGGACATCAAACCTAATAATATTATGGTATTGGAAAATCAGCAGATCAAAGTTTTGGATATGGGTATATCAGCCATAATAAATGAAAAAAACGATAATCCGAAAAGATGCGGGACACCAGCTTTTATGGCGCCCGAACAAATCAATCGGGGAGAATTGGGATTATATACAGACATATTTGCTTTGGGCGTTACATTTTTCAACCTGATTACCGGCGAATTGCCATTCGCGGGAATCGACCATACCACTATTTTTGAAAAAATATGTAATGATCCTACTCCTACTGCTATTGATTTTTATTCCGAAGTAAATCCTAAATTCCAAGCCATTATTGGCAGGGCATTACAGAAACAGGGATCGAAAAGATACCAAACCTGTAAGGAATTTAAGAACGATTTATTAAAAATATATAATAATGACACATTAGATAATATTGATAATTCAAACGATATGAAAACTATTACTATCGGACGCGAACTGGATAACACAATTGTTATTGATGATGCATTTGTGGGGCGCAAGCATTTAGAGATGGTTCAGGACAATTCGGGGAATGTTACATTAACCGATTTGCATTCAAAAAACGGAACTTTTGTAAATGGAAGAAAGATCGCAAGCGGCGAAACAGTTCATTTAGCCTCAACAGATATCGTAAGGATAGGAAATACGCCTATTCCCTGGAAAAGTTACTTTGTAACTGCAAATGCTCCTGCTACGAATGAGACACCGCGAATACCATGGTGGAAAAAGATTCAATGGAGAACTATTTTTACTGTGATTACCTCCATTGTATCTCTTTTATTCATGCTATTTATGATTTATAGAATGCTAAAAAAATAAAAACCAGCTATGCCCCAAAACGCAATATTTCGAGAGTTATCGCAGGGAAAAACGCTTTACAATGGCAAATACATTATAGAAAGAGTGCTTGGAATGGGTGGATTTGGCATCACCTATTATGCCAGACATGCCACCTTGCATAATTACTGCGCTATCAAAGAGTTTTTTATCAATGGTTCCTGTGTACGAAATACCCAAACAAGTGAAATACATTTACAAGGTATTACGGAAGGGCAATATGGTCATTTTAAACATGAGTTCATAAAAGAAGGGCAGACTTTAGCCGAGTTTGATCATCCCAATATTGTAAAAGTCATTGATATTTTTGATGAAAATAATACTTCTTATATTGTTATGCCTTTTATTGAAGGTATCACTCTGCAACAGCTTGTCGATAATAAAGGCAAACTGGATTACGAAATGGCTGTCAATTATATAGGACAAATATCCGATGCCATAGGTTATATCCATGAACGTAATATATTGCATCGAGACATAGCGCCTGATAATGTAATTATTACTCCCAAAAACAGGATTGTTTTGATAGATTTCGGATCGGCACGTGAGTTTGTCCATGATAAGACTCAACATCACACAACAATATTGAAAAAAGGATATGCTCCGTTGGAGCAGTATTCTGCAAATAGCAGAAAAGGATCTTATTCAGACATCTATGCCTTAGGAGCAGTATTCTATTTTGCGCTAACCGGTCAAAAGCCCATGGATGCAACAGAACGAACCATGGAAAACATGCCGGAACCCAAAACATTATCTGCCTCCGTCCCGGAAGATGCCAACCGTACTATCATGAAAGCCATGTCACTGAAACCGGAAAACCGGCACCAAAACATCAATGAATTTATGAATGATTTGTTGGGGAGGGGAAAACCGGAAAACAAAAAGAAAAAATCAAAATTCATTTGGGTGGGAGTTGTTTTGTTACTCATTTTTGTGGCGTTATTAATGTACTATTTAAGTGGTAATACAAATAAATTACCTGAAAAAAATACGATACTGTCCACAGAAAAATCGGAGGAGAATATCGGTAGTATTCCTGAAGAACATCAAAATGAAAATAATCAAGTAAGTCAGAATAATCAAATAAGTGAGAATAATCAAACAAAAGAGACTATTCGAAATACTGAATGGATAAGTCAGTATGAAAAAGCATTATCTGAAGCTGATAAGCTTTTTTCTCAAAAGTCTTACGAATCGGCAAAACGTAAATATTTGGATATTCTGAAAATAATTCCAGCAATAGATGGCAATAATAAGAGGAGCGTAATTAATAATAAAATCGCTGAGTGTAATCGGAATATCAAAACGGATGAAGAATTGAAACAGAAAACAGCGGAGGAAGCGCAACGGAAAGCGGAGGAAGAGTTGAAGCAAAAAGCGGAAAATGAAGAGAAGCAAAAAGCAGACGAAGTGTTAAAACAAAAAATAGAGAATGAAGCAAACCAAAAAGCAGCAGAAAATGAGAAAAAACGCATAGAGCAAGAACTGGTCAAAACTTTAGTTGATGCTAATGATGCTTTTAACGTAGCACAATATGAAAAAGCTTTTTCATTATACAAAAAAGTTAAAGAACTAAATCCAAATGATAATACCGGATGTAATAATTTTATCAACAAAGCAAAACAAATGATTCCCCGTACGGGATATGATTCTTTTGTCAAAAATTTACTTCTCAAGGCTAAAGAGTTAGATCCAGCAAATAATGAAGTAAGCAGATTATTGTCAAATTATAAATAAAAAGAAAAAGTGTATGAAAAATTTAGTGTTACTTTTCGTATTGATGATGTCATCAATTGTTTCTGTTACTGGACAAGATTTTAACGATTATCTTGTCAAAGCCAACGAATGTTTCAAAAGAGGAGAGTATGATTGTGCAATTGATAATTACAAAAGTTATCAAATTGCAGCAGCTGAATCCGGTCAAGACGTAAACAACCAGATTAGCAATTCTGAAAAATGCAAAGAAGCTAAATTTCAAGCTGATAATTTGTATAAAATTAAAAACTACGAAAAAGCAGTCGAGCAATATCAAATTATTAATAGACTAAACCCAAACGATTCGTATGCAACGGGAAAATATGATATTTGCATGGAAGAAATAAAAAAAAGAGATAGAGTAATTGGTGGTAGAAATGTTTCTTTCGGAATTATGGCGGGGATAGTCAGTACAAATTTTAGTACCAATGCATCAGGTGACTACATTGGAAGTGCAATAGATTATGGATATGGAAGTGAAAAACCATCCTACACTTCAGAAATAGGATTTAGCGCAGGATTGTTGCTGGATATTCGATTATATAATAATCTTTATTTGCAACCCGGAGTCAACTATGTAAATACCAAAATTAAAAACTTTTTTAGTCATTCATTTACAGATCAATTTGATTATACAAGTACGACATATCTAAAAGGAATAGCTAATGACGAATTCTCTGAACATTATGAATTAAATTATATTGAAGTTCCTCTTCTTTTATCCTACCGTTTTAAATTATCTGAAAAGACAAATTTTCAAATTAATGCTGGACCTTATGTAGGATATGGAATTACAGGGAAATGCAAAGTAATAGGCACCACAGACTGGCCAAGTTTAGATGAATATTATAAAAGTAATAATAATCCAACTGGAAATAATTATTTGATGAACTGTAATTATGATGGAGAATTAAATCTGTTTGATAAAGCGAAATATGATTATGAAGGACATGCTTGCGTAGGTATATCCACAATATCATATACGACTGGAGATCAGAATGTATATGATTATGGATTTGTATCGAAAGATTCTCCATTTCAAAGATTTAATGCAGGAGTTAGCTTTGGGGCAGGTTTTGAATTTAGCGGATTTAATATTAGAGTTTCTTACGATCTGGGATTGATGAACATCGCTAATGATGGTTATTGGAATACTGATCGCATGAACATTACTCTATATGACGCCGCAGAAATGAAAGACTATCAACATAAACTTAATAAATTACAAGTCAAAGTTGGGTACATCTTCAGATGGTAGTGGATCAGCTATCTAATAATTGATTACAAGTGAACCCTGTTAATGATTAATGATATGAAATATATGATTGATTTAGCAGGGGCTCTTGTTTTTCTAGGTAACTTACCACCCAAATCCTGATATAATCTCATTTTCAACACATTTCTCCGTTTGTATATCAAATGTACAAAAAATATTCAGGATAAACTTTTCTTCATTGTCTCACTATGGCTGCTAATGTGTCAGATTTTTATGTGTTTGTGTGTAATCCAAAAATTTTATGCTATCTTTGTGGTCAAATGACGTTCTTTGTAAAGAGTGCAAAATAATGTAAAAGAGAGCACTTCGCTCGTTTCTAAATCGTTACCTGTTGAGATTTTTGTTTTTGTAAAGTATTGATTTATGCGGCGAAATAAAATGTGGTATGTCGAGCGAAGATGTTTATGTAGTAGGACAAGGCGAATATCCTTATAATTTAAATGTAAAGTTTTGGAAAAATGGAATAGCACAAGACCTCGCTAACATTGATAATGCGTATTCCGTTTTTGTGTCAGGCAACGATGTCTATGTTGCAGGAAGTCAAGGGAACGATACCGACGCTAAACTGTGGAAAAACGGAGTGGTGCAAACCTTAGCTAAAGGTGGTAATTTTGGTTCGCGTGCTAACTCCATCTATGTATCAGGAAGTAATGTGTATGTGGCTGGAAATGTTGCGCTGAAGGCAGTAGTTTGGAAAAATGGAGTGGCGCAAAACCTCTTCAGCGGAGATTATTATTCTGAAGCTTTCTCTGTCTATGTTTCAGGAAGCGATGTATATGCAGTTGGAAGAATTTATCAGATTTGGGATGCTGTTCTTTGGAAAAACGGAGAGCTTCAATACTACCTCAACGACGAAACTGAAGATGGATATGCGAACTCTGTTTTTGTTTCGGGAAACGATGTATATGTAGCTGGAAATATTAATAATAATGCCGTACTATGGAAAAACGGAATAGCACAAACCCTTGCTAAAGATGCTAAGGCGAACTCCGTTTTTGTTTCAGGAAACGATGTATATGTAGTCGGAAGTATTAATAATAATGCCGTACTATGGAAAAATGGAACAGTACGATATTTCTCTGCTATCAGTGCTAATACTTCATACGCTAATTCTGTTTTTGTTAAATAAATTTTTCTATAAACAACTATTTTTATTATGAAACAAATAATTATTTTCAGTTATTTTATTTTTTCTGTATGTGTTTTGCATGCACAAAAAGACAACAGTGAGGAAATTCGGGGTCAGTCGGAAAACCTGTGGACTAAGCATAAATCTTTGTCAACCTAAATAAGAAAAAATCAATATCTACCACCCCTCTGAGCACAGCCCTGAAAGATTTGATTTTAGCATTGAAAGATTCAGCAGAAGCATTAGTTGAACGATTAATGAAGAAGTTTAATATATCCTCATAATGTTCGTAAACAGTGGCTGCAATAGTGTTGAAAGATTTGAAATCCGCTTCGGCTACTTTGTTGTACCAGTGGGCAAGACTTAACCGAGCAGCGCCTTTGATGGTGTTTTGCCTACTTACACTTTTAATGCGGCAGGAGTACATCCAAACACGATAGCAAAAGTTGATAGTCAAGCAAAAGCCAAAGAAAAAGAGATTATTAAAGCATATTATACAGATGACGACCCTTTGAGTTGGGTGCAAGATAATCCAAAAAAAATGGCAGCAATGGCAGGAGGAGCGGAAATTGCAATAAATTCTATACCGGGCGGCAAGGCTTTAGAATATTATTTTGCCCAAAAATATGTAAAAAATAATATCAGCAAACAAACCGATTCAGAAATATCTATGGCATCAAATAACATTATAGACGAAGCATTAATTAGTTCTATTTCAATATTTTCATCATTACCGCCTGCATTGGGAGAAAGAATAAATCTTGGTAATACGGGATGTGAGGGAATGGGGTGTGGACATAAAATTGACCCACTAATAAAACGTATCTCTGCTCCATTAGAAAAAGCAAAAACAGAAATAGATATTTCAAAAGAAAATTTAAAAATGATACTGTCAAACTGCGCTGCCTCTGAATAAAAAAGAAATACCGGTCAATAACAACCTTTTTAATCCCCTTTTTTTACGAAACGGATTTCGCCCTTTCATGGCTTAATAAAAACAATACAATTCTTTTCGTAGAGCGTTGCCCTACACTATTGATTTAGAATGCTGCTTAATCGAAATTTTTTCATACACCCGTAAAATTTATGATTAAACACAGATTGTCAATGATATAAGAAGTATTTCAAAGATAATTCTATGAAATTTTGACAAACTTTTCAAAAATTAATTGTCATATTAAATAAATTTATAGTAATTTTGCATTTAAGTCCAGTGTTTCATAGTAGGAGGGCTTAAGGGTAAAAAATTACTAATAATAATAAATATTAAAATTTATGAACCGCGAAGTAAACAAATCGGTAGTGAATGTAAACAGTTACAGTGTTATGGAGTCCGAAACCATTCATAAAAACGGGGCAAGTCCGAAAAGCCTTACGAGTAGGAGAATCAACATGCAAGTAATGTTAACAATGAAAAAATTAAAATTTGTTGCAATTATTGGTATCATGATTATGGCGGGCGCTTGTAAAAGTTCTCAAAAAGCGGATTACAATGGAGTTCAACAAAAACCAACTACAGCGGTACAAAAAGATGCAGCCAACCGGGGAGTTAAAGTACAAAAGGAAGAATGCGAAGAATTAGCTATGGCTGATAGCCCCAACTTACGCGATGCGGGCAATGGCATCAGCGACAAGGAGTCATTTGCCACCAATTTAGCTCTATTGGATGCACGTTCCAAACTTGCGCAACGGCTCGAAATGTTAATCAATGGATTGACGCGTAAATTCAATCAACAGCATGAAGCCGGAACGACGGATTTATCATCGGCGGCAAAAGAGGGTCAGATACAACAGGGGTATTTTGAACAGCTTCTTAGCAATACGAAACAAATCTGTAAAAACACTTATGTGAAGGAAGATGGCAGATACAACGTGTTTGTGTGTGTTGAGATGGATGTGAATGCGCAAAAGGCAATGCACAAAAAATTGACCAACGATAAAATGTTACAGATTGATTATAAAGAATATCAATTTTTGCAAGACCTGGAAAAAGCCCAAAAAGAATATCAGCAGAAGCAAGAGAATCAGTAATTTACGGTTAGAAATATGATTATTGTAAAGTTACCGATGAGAGTTTTATTATTATTACTATTGGCTGGATTTCCACTTGCTGTATGGACGCAAACGACTCCACCCGACTGGGTGCAGGATGCTTACCGCGAAAGCGCATATCCTGCGCAGGAATGGTACACAGGCTTCGTCAGGGATCGCCTGCAGGCAGGCGTAAGTGAAGCCGGTGCGCTCAAAGCGTTGGAACGCAACGCACAAAATCAGTTGGCAGAAAATATTATCGTAACTATTAAAGGCAATACGCAGGTGGAGAATACGAGCCGACAAATACAAAACGGCAGCGCTCATGCAGAAGTTACCACTACTGATTACCGCCAATCGGTGCGAACGGCAACCATGGCAACCACAGTACGAACAGAAATGAAATCGTGTTACGACCCGACGACCAATATGCTCTACGCATTTGCCGCTGCGCGGCGAGCCGACTTAGCCGCCTATTACCAAAAGCAAATCGACGTAGATTTAGGTAAGGTGGAAACAGCAATTACGATATCAGAACAGTTAGTATCGGCAGGCAAGAAAATGAGCGCACGCCGGAAAATTGCAGATGCCAAGGAGGTATTAGGCAGCGTGACTTTCAACAGCGATTTGCTGGTAGCAGTGAACCCCGACGTTGATGAGAGCAGCTTGCAAACCAAACGCAGCAACGATTTACAGCAAAAAGTGGCACAACTGCTGATTGACCTCGAACAAAGTACGCTTGTATATATGGATTGCAGTTATGAGTTCAAAGGTTACAAAGACGACGCTTTCAGCAACGATCCGGGTCTACTTTGCGACATTATCGGGCAGGCGTTGAGCGAAAATGAGTGCAGTGTAACCGACAACAAAGAGGAAGCCGACTACGAACTGACGCTCACAACGTCCACTACGCAACGAAGCGATGGAAAAACCGGACAATATGCCATCCTTTCATATTATGCCAACGTGAAAGGTAGTCTCTACAATCGCGCTACCCAAAAACAAACGGTAACTTTTTCAATCCTTAATGATCCCGACTGCTATTCGGCAGGTCGTAATCCCGAAGATGCGGCGACAAAAGCCTTCAAGCTGCCGGAATTGAAGAATAAGGTATTGGAGAAGATTTTGCCAAAGATAAAGAATTAAAGTTTTAGCTTTCAATTTCATATAAATATCTTCAATTTTTTAATGGATATGATAAAAAAAATAGTAATGTTCGCCTTATTGATAGGTGCAATGATGTGTAATTATTCTTGTAACCGGAAAATGATGTCTTATTCGAAATTTATTAAACTCGACCAGGAATCTGCTGCAAATAACTTTGCGAGTGTTTCATTGAAGAAGTTTGTTTCATCTCCTGAAAATCAGGGAGCGTCGGTCGTAGTAAGAAATCCTTACTTCAGGTCAAACGATGCAACCAGTGACAGGTACGAACAAGTTTGTTCAATGGTTCAACGTGGATTGATGGAACAAAGATATAATTCGCGCGACAGACAATTGTATGAAAAAGCCGTAGAAAAATTGCCGCTAGGTTCCAACTATGTTGACATCCGAAAAGCAACGGGAACCGATCTAATTTTTGAAATAGCGCAATTCAGTACTGATGAATATGTCATTGATAGCTACACGACAGATAATCCGGCAGATCAAGGTAAGAGCCATCCTTTCGGAGAGTACATTAAGCAAGAAGTCGGAAAGAAAAAGGTTTCGGTGTGGGTACCTTATTCTTATGTTATGTATGGATTCAGTATTGAAATAAAGGTCATCCTCTTGGCAGATAATTTAACAGCCGGAACATTCAAGTACTATTACACGCCATGCACGGATGGAGCAACAGTAACTTATTTCGATTCACAAATATTGCGTTACAGCGATAATAAACAAAATCTTGTAGCTACAGAATCGTCAAGGAAAGAGAGCCGTACGGAGAGATATGACAAGCAAATTTCCGACTTTATTTCCGGAACTGTTATTCCTTCATTGTTTAAAGAGATGAGAGGAGAAAGCGTATCAAGCGTTTCGAGCATAAAAGAAAACGAAAACACGGATACCCCGATAACAAATCATAAGAAGACGGAAGAAACACAGCAAAAGGCACGACAAGTGACGAATCCTCAAAATGAAAATACAAAGGTAGAAAAGCAGCAGGACCAAGTTGATATAACCAAACAAACACAACGAAGGATACGGCGACCAATGCTAATGAAAAAAGGTACGAAAGAAGAAACGCAGCAGAATCCTGTTGCAGTGGACAATCAAACGGCGACAGATTCTCAATCAAGTTCTCCTTCGCCTCAAAAAAACAGTTATAGTTTAGTTAAAGCGGTTTCCGATTTAATTTCGCACAGTATGGAAGACCAGCAGTCGAAATTGAAACAGGATAAAAAGAAAGAATACAAAACCGACTTGGAACGATTGTCGGATTTGACATTTGTAAAGCAACAGGAAATAGCTAATTTTATCAATTCTATTACTACAAATACAAATACTCCACTGTTAGCAGAAAATGAAATAGCTATTTTTTGTAAAAACGAAAATGTTAGAACAGATCAGAGTATTATTGCTTTTTTGAATGGAATGTGTGTTGGCGTCGGTAGTTTCAAAAAAGGACTTTTCTCAAGTTTGCCAAAAGATAAATACAGTACGGGCATTCAAACACTGACCTTGTATTCTTGCGGTTTCAGGTTAGTAAAGGTGTTCAGTTCACCCATCAATTTTTCTTTGAAAAATTACTATTCGTTTGAATATAATAAAGGAGAATATATATTATCTAACTAATTGAATGAATAAGTATGAAACGATTCGCCTTTTTTTTACCGTTGTTTTTTCTGGCGTGTATTATCGAAGTGCAGGCGCAGGAAAAATCAAATTATTCTTTGCCGCCGAAAAACAGTTATGATATAGTCAAATCGGTTTCCGATTTAATATCGCAGAGTATAGAAGAACAGCAGTCGAAGTTGAAGCCGAACAAGAGAAAGGAATACAGTACCGACTTTGAGCGATTATCGGCTTTGCTACCTGAAAAACAGCAGGAAATAGGACGTTATATCATTTCGATTATTATACCTGTAAATGACCCTCGTGTGGAAGAAAATGATATCGCCATTTTTTGCAAAAGGACAGACGTTCAGAAAGATCAATGTACTATCGCTTTTTTGGATGGGGAATGTGTTGGCGTTGGCACTCTCAAAAAAGGACTTTTTACCAATTTGCCGAAAAACAAATACAGCCTTGCCACGCTGACTTTTACCTTGTATTCTTGCGATTCCAGGCTATTAAACATGTTCAGCTCGCCCATCAATTTTTCTTTGAAAAACTATTATCAGCTTGAATACAATAGAATGAGATATGTATTGTCAAATTAGGTATAAAAAAGAAAAAGATTGATATGAAAATATTTATGTTTTTTTTGCCGGCGATTTTCCTTCTGTGCTTTGTTGAAGCACCGGCACAGGAAAAGAAGAAAATTGTAATTTCATCCACGCCTGATTCGGTGATTGATGGGCAAATAAGAGGAATGTTCATGGATTACCTTAACCAGGGACTGACAGAATCGGGACAATATACTGTAATTCAAAACAGAAATGAATATGCCGGCGTATTGAACGAAGAGGTTGACTTTCAAAAAAAAGGATATGTGGATGACAAGCAACAAATTGAATTAGGGAAAGCTTCCGGAGCAGATTATGCCTGCTATGTAACGATTCGAAGAGTCGGTAAAAATTTTAGTATAGCCTGCAAACTTTTGGATCTACATAAAGGAGAAAGTGTCGGGCAGCCATTTTTGCGTAACACTGAAAATGGCGAAGACGACTTGTTTAAAGTAGCGGCTGCAATGGCAAAATGGTTAGCTACAGGGCGAGATGTTACTGTTATCAAAAAAAATTTCATTACCATGCCTAAGTTTTACCAGAATGAAAATGGCGACGTTGTTGATTATGATATTGATATCCAAAACGAAGAAGTAATGTCGTATTCAGATGCAGTAGCGTTTTGCAGTAAGAAAGGAGAAGGTTGGCGGCTTCCTACCAAAGACGAGTTGCTTTTTATTTACCGCAACCGTCCGGCAATGGAAGCCGAAAGCGAATTTAAAAAATTCAGCGGGGTAGATTACTGGAGTTTAACCAAGCGAAATGATTATGAAAGTTACGTTATCAATTTTGGTACCGGTCAATCGGATTTTTACAGTAAAAATATAAAGAATGTATTTCGTTGTGTAAGAAGTGAGTAAATTTTATAATGAGTTAAATTATTATTTTAACAATCAAATGATGAATAACAATGAAAACTTTTATTTCAAATGCACGTACTCGAAATACGTTTGCAATAGTATTTATAGTGCTTTTCGTAATTTCTATTATAGTTGCAATTTACAACAATCTTGACAATCACTTTGCTAATATATGTTCGATAATTAGTGCCTTCATTTCTATATATTTTTATTTTTATAAAAATAAACCTTCAAATACTTCTATTAATACTGATTATGGGATTAAGCACACTGTTGATTTTAAGGAACTATATGAATTCGTACGCGAACACAAACAGCGAAGATACGAAATTGAAGTCAAATTACAAGAAATAGAAAAGTACTTTCAAATTGACATTTATGAAATACAGATAGAAGTAAAACATTCAAAAGAAGGAGAACGTACATTGTCAACTATTTGTAGTAGTTATGAAGACCCTAGAAATACTTCTGTTAGAAAAGAGAATGGAGATTATTCATGCCAAACTGCGTATGCTTTCGATAAAAATAAATCAATGTGGATAACGGCAGGTGGACGTAAATTAAAAGGTGGAATTGGTTATTATGTAGATGAATGGTCAAATACGAAATCCAAGGAAATACCGGAATTTTGGAATCCAGATCAAATAAGTAATGAAATTTGTACGTCGGTAATTATTCCTTTGAGATTTCCGCACATGGAAACTGATTTTGGTTTTATTGATTTTGAATCGACAAAATATCATCCAATACAAAACAATATTAATGCCATAAAAACTGAGAAATTATTTCAAGAAATTACCAAAATTTTTGTAAAAGAGTATATAGAAAAAAAACTCACAGAAGATGACAAAATTTAAGGGTATAGCATTAGGGTTACTTTCTTCCGCTTCGTTCGGATTAATTCCTTCTTTCTCAATTCCACTTATGAGAGAAGGAATGGGTATAGCGTCCATATTGTTTTATCGCTTTTTGTTTTCTACACTATTCATTCTCCCATTGCTTTTATTTCGTAAAGACAGTATAAGAATCGATGTGAAACAAATTGTTATTTTGTCGGTTTTATCCATATTTTTTGCAGCAACTTCATTAGGGTTAATTTGGTCGTATTCTTTCATTCCAAGCGGTATTACCACAACAATACATTTTTTGTACCCAATCTTGGTAGCAATTGTTATGATGTATTTTTTCAGGGAAAAGAGGTCAATTCTTATCTTCTTATCTGCTTTATTCTCTTTTATGGGTGTTGCACTACTATGTTGGAGCGATACGGCTGTTGTGGTAAAAATGATCGGCATTTATATTGCGTTGGCTACCGTTGTTACTTACGCTGTATATATCGTTGGGGTAAATAGATTTGGAATAAATCGTATCAATTCATTGATTGTATTATTCTATATTGTATTTTTCGGTACTATTTTGTTTGGAATATATGCGCTATCTACCACAGGAATTGAAGCAATAACGACAAAGAAAGAGTGGATGTACCTCATTATACTTGCTTTTCTCCCTACTGTTGTTTCCGACTTTGCATTGATACTTTCGATAAAATATGCAGGGGAAACAATTGCAGCTATATTGGGAGTAATGGAACCGGTAGTTGCCGTTTGTATGGGCGTCTGGTTTTTCTCGGAGTCTTTTAATTTGTACAGTTTCATAGGGTTAATCATAGTTTTATTCTCTGTTATCATGACTATTATTGTCGGGTATGGCAAAAAGTGAATTTAAATATATAAAATGAAACATTTATTCCTTTCAGTACGGAAAATTACCATTGATCACCAATATTTTATCGTTGACATGACAATAGATTCAAAATAAATAAACTTTTAAATGAAAAACTTAATCACTATTTCAATAATAGCTCTGCTATTACCATTGGCATTACAGGCGCAAAGTTCCGGTAAAAAGACTACACAGGACACGCAGCAAGAAAGACCTCATTTGGTAGTCTTTGTCGTTGGACTGAGAAACGCTCCACTGAGCGACTACCTCACGAACCTGATAGAAAACAATCTTTCGCGAACGTACCTTATCATCCCCCGCACCGAAGCCGTAAAGAAGAAGATGCAAGAGTTGAAAGACTATGAAGACGGAGGGCAGGTCGATGACCGCGAATTGATTGAATGGGGACATCAGCACAATATTCAGACACTCTGCCTGGTAACTGTCGCCCATACCGATGAGTTTCTGTTTTCGGCACAACTCACGGATGTGAAAACCAATACGCTAATAGGTAACGCCGAATACGAAATACCTTCGCTTACCGGCGACGATCTCAAAAAGGCAGCCTCAGCGCTGGCTGGACAAATGCAAAATCAATTGAAAAATAGAAAATAGCTGCTGTTTTCCTCGTGTTGCAGGTGTTTCCATTCTCCGGAAGTGGCGAATAAATCCGACGCACCAGTAAATCCCTGAGTTTAGAAAAGATTTAGAGAGTATAAACAATAGGTGTTTTATCATTCTATCGGTTGTATCAAAATTGATACAGTTCGAAAAAATTTTTGTCCTCTTGGAAATCCAGTCTTTACTTTTGAGATTTTTTTTCCCCTAATCACTGAAGAATGCTAAACTATTTTCACTAAATATCCAAAAAGACATAATTTCAACAAATATACGCTTATTTTAAAAGAAAAATACGTATTTTACTTTCTTTTTGTATCTCTCTCTTTTCCTTGTTTTCTCCAAATTTCATCGAATTTTCAAGAGACCATCTCCGACCCATCTCCGTACCAACTCCGACCCATCTCCGTACCAACTTTTTATTTTCTCAAATTGACATTTTGATACTTCATTATAATGCGGATTCAAAACTCAGCAGTAAAAATACTGTGTTTACCGTTCATCATAATATTTATGAAGCAAAGTTAGTGTATTATTATTTGATTTAAATTTATTTGCAAAGATAAAAAATTTTTTCTACCTTTGCACCCACGTTTTAAAAAACGGCATAAAGATTCATTAGCTCAGCAGGTAGAGCACATCCCTTTTAAGGATGGGGTCCTGGGTTCGAGCCCCAGATGGATCACGAATCCCAATCAAAAATAAAGAAAAGCAAAGAGAAAACTTCTGAATATCAATAGATTCAGAAGTTTTTTTGTTTTTA
>Ga0123357_10001068_pt1 | contig 28201 bp, 22 predicted proteins | sample TergutEmb28metaG_FD_89873 | JGI IMG/M metagenome (GOLD analysis project Ga0123357, IMG submission 89873) | Embiratermes neotenicus P4 segment gut microbial communities from Petit-Saut dam, French Guiana - Emb289 P4 | ecosystem: Host-associated > Arthropoda: Insects > Digestive system > Gut ...
CTCGGGCGAGCCGTGCTGGCACCCCGGGTCTCAAACAGGACCCCCTTCCCCTTTTTTTTTTTTTTTTTACAACACACACACACACATATATATATATAATGTCCTCACTCTGAATCTGGATGACTTCATGTCCACCCACTTTTAACAAGCTTGAGCAACTGTGCATAGCAGCACACACTACATGTGATAAGATGTTTAACCAATGGACTAACAATAAAAACTACATGTGAGCACAAAGATGCAGAAGGATTGCAGAGTCAAAGGCACCTCACACAAACATGCTATACAATGTTATTACAGTTCATCTGAGGCCAGATTTAACATCTCATGTACACAGCATGGGTCAGACAGGGTTTGAACATTGTGACACATTCCTGCCAGGAAAATTGGTGCTGCCATGAGGAGTAAAAACAGTTCACAGAAGCATGCAGCAACTATTTTTTGTGAATTGTGAGGTATGTGAGTGGGCCACACAACATGTTAGATTACCCATGTGATAACACAAGCACATTCTGCCTACTGATAACTGGTTTACTACTGTACAAAAAACTTCATCTCATTTAATGAGAAATGACAGTACACCAATTCTATTCTAAAATTACAGTGAATTAAAATGCCTCTACAGTGTGTCCTATCCTTTCCTTCAACAGTTCCACGTAAAATTCCATCAACAATAATTTCAGGTACATATATGGCTGTGTTAACTTACCTTCAACAACACTATTACAGAAACTATATACTACACATATTTCATTCTGGTGTGTCTTGAATCAGCTTGGGCATTCTTGCTCTACAGGTTAAGCAACACCAGACAAGGATATAAGATGGGAGGACAACATATTTTTAAGCTTCCATGTTTGGAAAGGTGTCAACAAATGTAAATACATAATTACTGAACACTATGACTATCACAAATAAACATAAAAGAGTAGCATGATTTGCCTTACAGCTACGTTTGAAACTAAAACCTTTTCACAAAAAACTGTGTGTCAATGACTGCATTTACCTTCGACATGGAATCCGATCTATGATGCTTTGAATGCCCATTTTCAGCATCACTTTCTTTGGTACGGAACATTCCTGGTTCAAATCCCACTGGGCCTGGCATACCCAATATCCCTGGCAGTGATTGTGAATTGTCTGAAAAGTACTCTGACTTGACTTGGCCTTCTGGAAGGGGTGGGGCCATACTTGTTGCTGGTTGAATTACTGATGCAACAGGGTTCCCTGCCGAGGTGACAGGTCCCACAGCTGGCACCACTGGAGCTCCAGTTGTAACAGCGGTTACTGCAGCTGTCACTGTCAAAACTTCTGGTTCCTCCTACACATAATGACAAGTACCACATTTGCAAAATTCCATGTACTATATTTGTTCAATATATGGATAAAGGTTAGTAAACTCAGGATTTTGGTGTGATGAGTATTTTTAAAAACAAATAAGTAGTGATTTCAGTGATTCATGACTGTACATTTCTGCTGGCATAAATATTTATTACCAATAGTAACACTTGTGGAAGATGAGACATGGTTCAAATTCGGGGCAAGGTTACCAGCAATCCTGAGTGAGGATTTCTGGTCAGTTTTTAGGTGTGTTTGCAAACTTGTTAAAAGTGATTATTAGTCTTGTCATGTCTGTCCATCTATCCGTCCACCCACACGGAACTACTCGGCTCCTTATGAATAAATTTTCAGGAAAACTGATATATAAGTATTTTTTGAAAATCTGTCAAGAAAATTCAAGCTTCATTACAATCTGAGAAGAATAACAGGTACTTTACACGAAGACCAATACCCATTGTTCATCCTATATCACTCAATTCTTCTTAGAATGAGAAATGTTTTACATAAAAGTTACAGACAAAATCCAAAATACTCATTTCATTCCCAATAAATTTTTTTAAATTAATGTAATTTATGACATAACATGGAAAAATTCTGTATAGCCAGACACACCACAGATGACAATATGGGGCATCTGTATCACATGCTGGATAACTACAGCTACGAAAACAGATGCAGAATATGTCTAAATCTTATCAAATACAAGAAAAAGCACACCTACTGCTTTTCCCCTGCAACAATGGTTGCACGAAGGCAGTTCAGTGTTACATGTACACTCAGTCGAACAAAAATCCAACGGCCTGAAATTTTCTAAGTCCCAAACTGGATGACACGTGACGTACAGTTGCCATAATAATTTGAGTTGTTTTACTTTCCCCATATTTGTGCATCCGTGGCATTTATCTGTCTTCCATTCATTACAATCACACCATGTATATATTAACTGAAGACAACAATACATTTGCTTAATATGAAATTAAAACATTAATTAAACTAGATTAACTTTCCCAGGCGTGAGGCTAGCTAGTTAGCTTTGCTGCTAAGGATGGATGAGTCGACCGGACCCTTCATTCTTACTGTCAGCAGGCATAGCCCAGGCAGTTCAATGTGTGCTAGCAGTAGCCTTTGGAAACAAACTATGCTGGTTCGAGTCCCACTATTGGCATATTTCTTTATGTAGCCCAGGCAGTTGAACGCATGTTAGCAGTAGCCTTCGGAAACAAACTACGTTGGTTCGAGTCCCACTATTGGCGTATTTCTTTAAGTAGCCCAGGCAATTGAACGCATGCTAGGAGTAGCCTTCGGAAACAATCTACGTTGGTTCGAGTCCCACTATCGGCATATTTCTTTATGTAGCCCAGGCAGTTGAACGCGTGTTAACAGCAGCCTTCGGAAACAAACTAAGTTGGTTCGAGGCCCACTATCGGCATATTTCTTTATGTAGCCCAGGCAGTTGAACGCGTGTTAGCAGTAGCCTTCGGAACACACAACACTCACAAAAGACAGACATCCATGCCCCCGGTGGGATTCGAACCCACAATCTCAGCAGGCGAGGGGGCGTAGACCACCCGGCCACTTGTACCAGCGAAGTATTGCACCTATGCATAGAAAATGAAAATTAATATTTTAGCCCTTAAAAGGGCTGTTTTCAGAAATTGACCTCTTTAACCTTTTGGCGCCGGAATTATTTTTTTAATTTTAGCACACCCTGTATATAAAATATGAATAATGCAGGAACCAAATATGTTAGATTTATGAAACAAACTGCATTTTGAAGAGGAAAAAACAGAGAGTTTATAACATGTTTAAAATATTCAGTACCTATATTTGTTGAATAAATATATAAAATGCAACGTTGAGAGGTTAGTGGTGCGGTACGACCACTATAGTCATCGTTAGGCGTCAAAGGGTTAATAAGAAGTCCAGAACCCTTCTGCTTCCACCACTGATTTCATTCATATCATGGACTCAATCACTGATCGAATGTAACGCGTAGACGAAGCAACTTCATCCCACGTATCTGACACAAGGGCCCATAGCTCATCGCTATTTCTGGGAGGGAGGACAGGTCAGGTTTCCTGCATTGTCCTTTTCACCTCACTCCACGTTTTCTAGATGGGGTTCATATCAGGCGTTCGCAGTGGCCAGTCAAGGTGTTCGACTTCAGCCTGCCGCGATAGCCATTCTTGAACCACACGAGAATCATGAATGGAGGAGTGGTCTTGCTGTAAATGGATTATACCAGTGGGATAAAGCATCCATACAGAAGGCACCATTATGTTCTGCAAAACGTGCTGATAATGCAGGCCGTCCAAGTGAGCCTCTATACGACACAGAACTCCAGCCCCTTCGTGCGAGATCCAGCCCCAACAGTGGACAGACACATGACCACTGCATTTGCAGGTATACCGCGGGTTGTAACGCTCTCCCCAAGGTCTGTAAACTAAATCCGGTCCATCATGTGCTTTCACTTTCAGTTTTATGACAGTATTTGTCTTGTAGAGGGATGCAGCCTCCACTCATCTCAGGGTTAATGACTACATTGTGACAGCCAAGTCAGTTTTCAGCTTTTTGGTAATACCCTACCCTCCTTTTTCAACCATGACCAGCAGCAGATATTAGTTTCATCCACGGTTCTAAAATTGTGAATTACCATAATGCAGTTCCAAAAGACATTCCCTTCATTTGGCAGAAAATTGAAACAAACTTGACTTAATTTAATGAGTGTAGTTCTTCATTGCCTTTGATTTTATTATTAGTAAAACATTAACATTTCGGTTCTCATAATCACCATCATCTGTAGCCAGTTAGAATTTTAAATATGCACAATTTTTAAAATGTGTTATTGTCTACTAAAAGGCCACATGAAAGAAAAATTATGAACTTGTTTCAAAAGCTGAAATTAGAGCTGCACATTTTCCAACAGTATTTCACTCCCCCACCCCACCCCTGAAACAAGGCGAGAGCAAAACCACCCTGGGTCCCAAACACACCCATCATACTCGCATGTTCAACAATTCCCATCAGTAAATGTTTTCAATCATAAGGATACATAAAGAAATATGCCAATAGTGGGACTCGAACCAACACAATTTGTTTCCGAAGGCTACTGCTAGCATGCGTTCAACTGAATGGGCTACATAAAGAAATATGCCGATAGTGGGACTCGAACCAACATAGTTTGTTTCTGAAGGCTACTGCTAGCACGCATTCAACTGCCTGGGCTACATAAAGAGATATGCCAATAGTGGGACTCGAACCAACATAGTTTGTTTCCAAAGGCTACTGCTGGCACGCGTCCAACTGCCTGGACTACGCCTGCCAACAATAGGAACGGAACGGTCCGGTCGACTCATCCATCCCTAGCAGCAAAGCTAACTAGCTAGCCTCACGCCTGGGAAAGTTAATTAAGTTTAATTAATCTTTTAATTTCAAATTAAGCAAATGTATTGTTGTCTTCGGTTAATATGCACGCAGTGTGATTGATTGTAATGAATGGAAGACAGAGAAACGCCACAAATGCACAAATATGGGGAAAGTAATACGACTCGAATTACGATAGCAACTGTACTGCATGTCACTGCCTGAGTGGGACATACGAAATATCAGGCCAATGGATTTTTGTTCGAAGGAGTGTACATTGCCCTGTTTTGTTAGTATTGAGTCCAGTTCCAGTAGAGTATCTCAGAAGACAAAGAACTACCGTCTTCAAAATACAATTCACAACTAATGATTTTTCCACCTCACTCGATGTGCTTCAACTTGTAAGAGAACACGAGAAGCAGCTTGTATCAATAACAAAAATTAAAAGGTTAACTGAAGTAGGTGTTTCTATTTTGACTGTCGATAACTGAACAATTACAACCTCTGAATGAAGATCAAACGGCTGCTGGATGGAAAAGGTACAGAGGGTACACTGGTTATGCATTTGGTAATGTCTGTTGACACCAAAGTTCAGGCAGGCCATCTCTAAAGGCATGCATGTTTCAACATCAAATTAACTTCCTGCACTCACCACACACTTAAGTTTGAACTTTGTTTGGCAGACAGTGGTAGCAAAATCTGTAGGAACCAACAACACAAGAGTTTGACACACAAATAAATAAATCAAGGTCACCCCATTGCTATGTTCTTGACAATATTACCTTCAGTGATTCCAAAACACGGACTTTTGAGGCAGGAGCAAGATTAGCACCATTGATTGTAGGATCCTGAAATTGTGAATAGCATATTTTAAAGTATGCATCATCACTGTTCACATAATTAGGCCAAGCAGAGATATATATGTACATTAAAAATTCCCTTTCAGTTGTTCAGAGACAATTTTACTCTCCCTCTCTTCTCTTTTTTAACTCAACTTCTTCTGTAGTGTTACTGATAAAATTTATATCTGGCTATTACTTGTTAATTTCTTTTACAGCTCAAATAAAATTCATTTCAGCCTATCATTAAACAGACCTCAGCTCATGCTTCCCTCCCACACAACATGCTGATTAATCAAATGTTTTGTGTGTCTAACTTTTTAGGTCTTAAAACAAACAATGGTTTGCAGACTTAGTTTATGACATACTCCAAACAAAATGGTGTCTAAGATGTCTTTTCAATAAGGCAGATTATTATTCCAGGCATCTCCAACATGCATCTAATAATGTTGTTGACAGCATTCAATTTGCCCACAGCAGATGCAATTACACAAAGAAATTACCTCCAATAGTGGCAAGAAAATAACACACCTAACTTTAAAAAAAGTGGACTATAAATTATGGTATGGAACTCCAAAATGGTAAATAAAGAATTGTTTTCTATTTGATACTGATAACTTGAAATGCTACAAGGGGAATTTTGTATAGTGTGAGGTGTCAAAATTATGTATGACAACTTATCTTATATGACAACTCTCCAAAATTTTAAATCCTTTTATAATGGATTTGACAATGGAACTTTAATATAGTGCAAGATAATTTGCTGAACACATTTAAATATACAAGATGATGGGATGGAGCAGCAGACTAACATTGTTCAGAATAAACCACCTTACTTACTCACTGGCAATAGAATCTAAAGTTTCACCACCACTAATGCAAAGCCCAACATCTTATGCTGTCTGCTTTCCACCCCCACAGCACATCTCAGTGTTATACACTCATCTCCTTCACAGTTTTTCCAAGTGACCATTTTATAGGAGGCTTCCATGCTAGAATTTGGGAAATATTCTAGCCTATCCCACCTGAGATCACTGTCCAGCTCACTGTAACCTTCTTTTCACTATCTAGTAGTAATAAGTGAAGTACAGGTGTCTAATTCAGTTCAGACAACTGAACATCTTAATAACACAGATGTCTGATATCCCATTCCAAAACCAGAAATACTCATTTATTTTCTCACTGTTTCTTCCACTCTTTCCAGATAAATTCCCGAACCACAGGCTACTCCGTGTTAATTTTATTTTGTATGTCATTTATACCTTGACATTAACTTTACTGCCCTCATCTCCTGCAGCAATCTCGATTGTGACCAAGCCAAGGTGGTTGTCATCTGTCAGGACTTCAGTCTCTCGCAGAGGAGATCCAGCTTTGCGCTTCGGACCAATCATGGAAGGTACAGAATCCATACCACTGGAAGGACTAACAAATGGAATTAGAGGAAGAACGGGTTTCACCTGCAACCAGTGAAGGAAATTTGATACAAACTATATCAACTGATGCAATCATAAATGCAATCAGAGGAAGAAGTTTCAGAGAATCTGGGATACCACTGTTGTGATTGTTTACTTGTCAATGTTATATAAATACACAAGTGGTCCACTACAACTACACAATACATGTATTGGATCTTAATTTGTGGGTGCAAGTGAAAAGGGAGCCAAATCAGTAATGAGACTGCACTAACATACGTGGTTTGGTCATACATCTTCCCCCGGGTTTGCACTGTGAATTAAATCATTAACTACGGACAAGAGGGCATGGAAAAAATGTCACATGTCCCTGCAGTCCGGATACAAACTACACGTTTATCAAATTATATTAATTTTCAGCAATTTCTTATGACAAAACATTTGTGATCTACTGAACTGTCCTTAATAATCCCAATTTGGTTCTAAGAACCACTGCTCTAGATAGAAAGATATTAAATACACAACCTAGCCCAATTCTAATGCTGAATTTTCACACAGCTTATTGCATAATACATCTGTTAACTACCAGTTTGATGCATTTTAAAAGACTCTTAATGACCCTTCTTATTTGCAACCATCAAGTAGGGTATTAATTGTTTTAACTACATTTACTTTTAGCATGTAATCTTGATCAGTTCTTACTTTATTTTTTAGAAAAAGTTTCTTGAAGTCTTAAAACTTCAAGGCTCTTCCAAAAGGTTGTAAAGTATTGCACTGTTCCCACTGCTCCTTTATAATTTTGCCACACAGTCCATCTACCCATCCAAAACTCAGTCTTCATATTCTTGGCTATAAACATTTCAACTGCATTAAGGGTATCAAAACATCCCTATTGCCCTGGATCATAAACTATTACAATATTTTTTCTACCACAATTCATATGATCTCTTTAACTGTTAATCTTTGTAACCTTCCACACATATTACCTACATTATTCATGACCTCCTTTATCTGATCTCATTTGCAGCTGACAATATAGGTTTAAACTTGAACAATATGAACCAAAATTAAATTCAGTTGACAATGTTTGGTACTGACCCACAATACCAATTTCATTAGCACCAAATGAATAGTTTTAGATAAAACATGCAAAAGGATGAAATGACAGTCATTTCTCTCCCATAAGCTTTCACTTCTGTGTAATTAGTGTGAGTAACATAAGACACACTATTGCTGTTTCTACAGAATAAGTCCTGCATTACAGCAGAAACAGATGCAGAAGGACTACAGCAGCTGTCATCTCCAGGTGAAACAAAAAACACAGAACCTCTTTTTATTTGATGTCATGTTTGATAACAATTAGGTGAAGATGTCAGATGCTTGCTTACCTCTTTGTCCTGCATTGGGCTGATATTTCTTTCATGTTTAACATTGAGAATGGTTGCCAATTCGGGAACAGGGATACAAAGTGGTCGCCGTGTACCATACAGAACGTAGTAGAGGTCAACAAAACTGCATCGCAGGCGGGAATCATGTGACAGCATACAGCTGGAAACAACATGCTGAAATTAATTTAAAAACTATGATATTTTTGTTGAAATTTCAGTGGGAAGTTGCATGAGTCACAGTGTGTGCAGCATAAAATTCCCCCTTGAAGAAAAACTGAGATAACAAGAAATGGAAGTGACTGTCTGAAAATCTTCACTGGTTTCTTAGACCTTTGAGTATCTGATTTTATAGCCAAAAGAATATGTATTTTCTGGATATTTGGGCACAATATGCACAGACTTCTGATGCAGACCATAAAAAAGAGTAAAAGTGATCTTTCCTGAACCTGATGGTTCTTCATGATCCCCTAACTTACGATGGCTCACATCATACAATCTGCAAAAGACAAATTTCTTTCATGAAACTGCAGGCATCCCCAGAAGGCCAACTACAGAGTACAAATTGCTAAGTTGAGACCTGTGAACAGATATTCAAACTGCACAAAATATGTAAATTACTGGTCTGAAATCATCTTTCTGTCACAAATGCATGCTGAAATATCACTGTGAAACACTTGGCAAGACATTCAAAGTGACAAGACAGTGCATGAAATGAACCCTCAGGTGTTTTGATAGTGAAACAGCAAGTTCGCCACGCACAAAGTCTGAATCATATGACTCAATGCTACTGCACAGAGGCTGTACCAGGCAGCACACGAATACCATGCTGCTACCATGAGTGTGTACAGTGCCAGTCATGAACATGGCAGATACAGACAAACTGTCAAGCAGACAGCTATAACTATTTTGCTACAAAGTAAGTAGGGCTCTGGCAATGCAGACACATTTCATGACTACTCACAAGTTTACTTAGCACTTTCAAAAGGACAAAAACAAACTCATTTTGCGAGTATGCATAACAATGCTGTCAATGTTGTGCTGAAATAAAGCCCAGAAAATCAATAAGGAAAACTACAGCAGAACTAGCAATGCTTGCTGAAGGCATAGCATAAAGTAGCCACACTGTATATTTTTCAAAATGAAGTATATTACCAGCTCAGTTGAGTGACAGATGACTGCAGAATGCACAAAAAATCTCAGTGGCTTTAAAGAATGAGTTTACCTGTGAACATTTGCATAGACCTTCATCTAAAAGTGAAAGAGATTTTACTTTGAAATCAAGATAACCTACCTTAAGGTACAGTGATACCCTAAAATTTGCCTGGAAGAACAGTGGAAGACCACAAACACCCTCAATGAGAAAGGTCCACCTGGAGATCAAAGAAAGGACCAGGGATGTCTGGACTATTGGAGCCTTCCTTTGAATGTTTGGCTCAATTCTGCTGATACAACAATAAAGTATGCTAGATCAGTACAAGTAACTGACTCCTATTTAACAATTTTGAAGAACTAATTTTTTTTAATAAGCTTCTGTGACATGTAGTTGCTTTGAAACAAAACTACATGCCCCTTAATAAAACTGGCCCCCCTTGCTGCACACAGTGTTACTAACTTGATCAGGTTCCACAGCCTCTCAGCAAGTTCCTCCTTATCCAATCTGTGTTTGTGTGCACGTTCAAAAGGTGGGTTTTCTACCAACATCCGTATCAGCTGGTAACGTACTGCAGGTTCTGGGTCATTTTCTGCCAAGTCCAACAGAAATTCTAAATCTGGCCATCGTCCGTCTACTTTTGTAAAATCCACCAGAGCCTCCAAAGCAGCCAGTCGGACATCTGTGCAAGAACAAAAGAAAAATTAACCATATGGAAAAACTTGCCACGTAGCAGCATTAATAATTAAATGTTGCTTCATCCTCTGACCATTTAAATAGTGTTTCTTAATTTTATAAGGTAAACATACTTTCATCAGATATATCAAAATGGCTTAGTGTATAAAAATACACATAAAAGGTATAGGCAGTTCTTGATTTATGCAGCAACTTAAGAATTAATTTCCTGTAAGTGTGCATGAAAATAATTTCTGGGAGTATCATGGTTCCCTACCAACCTAAACTGCCATATAATATTAATTACACATGGTAATGAAAAATGTTTCCAGAGTTGTAAAAAACCTGACTTCAATCTAACAACATTAAATTTACAAATTCTTCACAGTGAATACTGTTTTGCAGATTCTTTCATACAGTAAAACTGTTCTTCTTAGCAATTGACCAACTTAATGCACAAATTCTTGTTTTATAATAAGTTTATTCTATTCCTCTACATGTTTCAAGCACTACTGTGCTCATCATCAGGAGGTCAAATTGTATTATACAGCACCTTGTATCGTCACACTCTGTTGGTGGCCTTGACCTCCTGATGATGAGCACAATAGTGCTCGAAACATGTAGATAAATATAATAAACTTATTATAAAACAAGAATTTGTGCATTAAGTTGGTCAATTGCTAAGATTATACTGAGATGCACGGTCAGGAAAAAAAAAAAAGTAACTGTTCTGTTACAGATTTTATACAACACAAATATAATATACAGCACCCAAGCACATTAAAGTTCAAAATAGCAGCATTCTAAACTATGAAGCAGCATATATTCTTGAGGTATGTTAAAGCAAAACTGTACACATTAGAAGTGCACAAATTGAGGATGAATTCACAGCTCAGGTAAGCAAAGTACATATACATAGCTATGGCTGAGATGAATGTGTCCTGACATGAGATCTTTGCTCTTCTGGGATGCTATGCAGCACAGATTGGTTGGTAGTTAGTAATATTTTGGGATGGACTGCTTGAACCTCAAAGATGGTACCAATAGATTGCCCCACAACATTGGTAAATAATGACCAATCTATGCTGCCTAATAACTCAGAACAGTGAACATCTCATTTACACTGCAGATGAAGCCCAAAATCAGGTGTCCTGAAACATTACTCCATGCCCAGGCAGGTTTGAGATTTACTTCTGTCCTTCAGTCATTTCTGGTCAGCATTTAAAGCTCAATGTTTTTAACAAAGCAGGTGTATTAATCTGTCATGAGAAGACAAACTACAGTGGTTGAAAGTTGTCAACTACTGCAATACAATGAGCTGAATGTATGATTCTGCGAGGGTGCACTGTTTTCTAGAGGGGTGATTATATGCTGGAAGTGACAAACATTCTGGACATCCATCAACCAGTACAATTAATTGATAACTTATGTATTTTTTGTGCAAATTGACAGAAGATTGACTATTTGCAAAACTGTTGAAAAGGTTGGAATTCTTGACTTACGTAAAGCCATTTTCATTGAATGGGAATGAGCAGTAATGTCACGTTGCAGGCTTACAATGGCTTGGCAAAATCAGTCAATAAACATTTGGTAAACTGCAGGAATGTCTTTTGAAAGATTTTTAAAAACCTAAAGCCAGAACCAACTGTGCAACGGTATAAAGTCTGTAACTACATAAGCAAAAAAATGTGAAAAAATGGTTGTGTATTGGCACTCTTTACACAGAAACTGCAAGGTTTATTGCATCCATGTATAACCACTTTAAGTACTTACTGCAGTGATTCATTCCTTCAAAATCACAGAATTTTGCTACAGATCTGATTTGTGAATTAGGGTATTTCCTGCAGATGGTACACCCGAGGTAGAGTACTTTATTTTATGAGACCTCTTTACACTAACATGGCTCAATATAAACTCGCAACAAGGTAGTGAGAAGAACAGAAAGTGGAATACTTTTTTGCACAGTAGCCTGGATATTAGCACTACTTGAAATAATATTTATTAATGCATAAAAAGTCTGAATGATCATAAAATCTGACATCAGTTTGCCTATTTTGGCTCTAGAAAATGCGTTTGTAAATCTTCTGGGGCCTTTGTAGACAATATCCATAGTGTTATTATAGCAATCAAGGAAAATGAACTTCAAAATAGATCACAGAATTTGTTACAACATTGTGGAATGTGCTTTGATGCTGGATAACAGTTTTCTGCAGCTAATGTACCACGAGTGGGTAAAGTACTTGTGCTGTTAACATTTTCTGGGTGTTAACAGATCTTGCTATTACAGTGTGTGGTCACATCTTATTTGAACATCTCACAAAAGCCATCCATCATCCAGCCATGTGATATGATGATGAATGAATAAACCTCTCTGTATTATTCAAACGCTATGGAATATTAATGGTAATACAAGTTATGCACGTATGAACTTTGTATTAGGACTTCCGGAAACTAGCATTACTCTCCCATTCCACTTCAGTCATAATTGCTCTCTGACTGGTTCATACATTATACTACTAGTCACGCATACTACATACCGATAAACTGTCCATATGAAGCATAACTGCGGAAGAGAGAAGGATTACTTGGCAAATGGCCAAACTTCTGTAACTTGCGTATAGCCTTCAGACAAGCAACTGATACGGTAAACTTGTAACAAGGAAGTAACTTTTCTAGATTCAAGCACCGAGTTATTTCCTCCAGCACCAGCTTTGTGTCAGAAGACAATGATTCAGCTGTGATGGCAGTTCTGTAAAACAAAATACATTTTTATTAATCTACTGATGAGTTACACATGTTGCATTAAATTATGTAGTATGTAGTATGATACCAGAATAGAAACTACACTGTGGGTGTCTCTCTAGGAGAGGACAGAGAGAGAGAGAGACACACACACACACACACGCGCGCGCGCGCACCCACACGTGCGTGTGCGCACATGCACACACACACACCCACACACAAACACACACGCGTGTGCACCCACACGTGCGCGTGCGCACGTGCACACACACACACACACACACAAACACGCGCGCGCACACGCACACACACCCGCGCGCGTGTTTAGTTCTCACATTTAAGTGCTGCAGTTATACTAAATGTAGGTCGCTGATTAAAAAAATTCAATTTCACCTTGCATGGGAGGAATCATACCTCTCTATCGAATGTGACAGATGGTAAATTGCCTTATTATATGACCAACGTTATCATCATCCAACATTCAACTTTAGTCAATGGAATTCATCTTGAAAATTACCCTATTTAGATGAGCATTATGGGGCTTAAATGAATAAAGTTAACAGAAGTGAACAACAGTGTACTTGCTTCACTGAGCACCCCACCCTGTGTTCATGAGTGGCAGTACGATGGCTCCTAATATATCACATGTAACCAAAATGCTGGGACACAATCGATGATGATGATGTGTGCGCGCGCGTGCGTGCATGCATGCGTGTGTGTTCGGTTACAACAGTGTTCTTTTTTCCTTATTTCGTAAATGGACATCTTCAAATTCAGATTAGTAACTACTTACATATTCCAGTATTATATTATAATGTAACCAAACTGCAAACAATTCAGTAAATAATGGGAGTATATATACTAACAGTAGACCACAGTACTATTTCAAAACATACTTATTTAGTTTCTACAAGAGAGAGAAAGGTAAAAACTGAACACTAAATACCACTGCATTAAGTTTATAAAAGATATACACTGCATGTGAATGCTCATATAATACACAAGGAGAGCCACATACCCTTGCTGAACCACTGAGATTACAGGTGTGACTGTGGCTCCCAGAGCTTCTACCAGTGAGGCCCGGTAGTAGTTATCAGAATAGCGATTTTTGCTGTTGTCATTATATTTGAAGAGGTCCAGTAAGAATCTTATCACCTCTGGTGGACAAATTCCATGTGTGTTCCTTAGCCCAGCCATTGCCACTGGGATAGTCTGAAAAACAGGGGTGGATAATGTTACACATATATAATGAATTTCCATTACTATGAATACAGCTTATTACACAAAGCCCACTGTAAGGACAGTTTAACAATGCACTATCATCTTACATATGTTACACACAGTAACATTACTCAGTAATAGCACGTGCTTGTTTAACTCTTCTGTTATTACAAGCAATTTGAAAGTTCATGTTCATCTTTAACTGCATTGAGAAGTAAAGTAAAACTATTTCAATAAATGGGTTCACTACTACCAATCTGTTACACTCTATCTCAGCCCAAATCAAATCCACTGGTACAGCTCAGCACCCTCTAATTTGCCAAAGCTTTCTTTATTCTCTTCTAAAGTTTTGTACAATAAATGATGGTGGCATGTGTAATGGTGTTGTCATATATATGTGGCAGTGGTGAAGCAGAATCTGAATTTATGACAACTTTCAATGCAGTCATTTCTAGCACAGCATTTGACATTTCTAGGTTTTGAAACAGTAAGTGGCAAACACTATTCTAGCTGGCAATGAAAATTCCCTCCTATAAATACGATCACAAACTGTTACACCTCAATATATCATTACAGCTGCCATGTTTGTTCAACAGTATACAGATATGAGACCATGTTAAGTTCATTTTCTCTTCCAAATTTACAATGTAACATTAAGAATTCTATTATCAAACACACAAGGCAGTTCATCATTCATATCAGGAAGTTAAAGAAAAAGGTAAACAGCATGTCTCAACATGAAACAGCACCATGTGACTGCAGATTCCCCCATGTAACAGGAACTTGAAACCATTAAAGGGCATGTCACAATATGACATGGTGATATTATCACCATACAATCAGTTCAAAGACAGCATACCTACTGGATGTTTGACCAAATGTTAACCCTTTAACGCCAAAGGAATTATGAAGTCGTCGCGCAGTGAGCCCTTTAAATAGCCGAACGACTTACAAAGACATCATAAACAGTGTGTTGAAGTTTGGAGGAATTTTGTTCATTCCTATTCCGTTAACTGCTGTGGCTTGCTAAGCTTCAGGACCCTTGAAGGTCAGGCTTTCATTCAGGAGCCAGAATGTACCCCCTCCACCTCCTAAACCCCTCCACAAACACTGATATATATGTAGACACTTCATAACTGTGCATTTTTCCCAGCTGACTAATACGGTTCTGACACTGCTTGGTTTGACTATGGCTTGCTCTGGAGTTCACTGTGGGTTGAAATATCAACACTGGCCTATGAAACAAACTCTAGTTCTTGACCAGAAAGGTTGTCAGTGGTGTACTATACCCATATAATTCAGACAAAACTAATGTTCAAAAATCGGAAGTTTCCACAAAAATCATTGTTTACAGCTACAGAAGGGCCCACAGGCATGCCTCTTGTAGTGCTGGGTTAATCTGTAGGGGTTGTGGGGTAGTAACATGCAACATACAGCCATCAATCTAGTAACAATGTCTTGGGCAGCCTCGAATAGCTGGAATATTTATACAGCAGTCACATCGTAGCTTTAGATCTGTTTTGCTGTCACTGTAGAAGACGTTCGTATCTACTGGTATTACATTTCTGAAACTGTGCCAAGTCATACATAGTAGTCTAAAGGCAGATAATTGTGGGTCTTGAGCAACAGCCTGGGGGGGGAAATAAAACTTGAGGAGGTAGCCATCAGTGAAATTCTGGTTGCTGACATGGCCTCGGAATCAAGTGCGATGTTAGATTATTTTGAGGAAGAAGAAGAAGAGGAACAGCAGCAGCAGCCAGTCAGCAGAAGTAGCCATAATAAACAATGGCCAACAATATCAACCCAACTGCTCTGCCATCTGTGTTCTTCTTGCGGCCAAAGAAAGGGCAAAGTGCGCCAGATGTGACGTGGGCCTGCATGATTCCTTGTTTCACAGAATATCACACAAAAGTAAATTTGTAATATATCACCCTCTTTGTGAATACTGTGTGTCATGATCCAAGGTGCCACAGACCTTATGCTGCAGTGAGTATGTGAGTGAAGAATTATTTACACCACATTTTGTACACAACATGCGATTCACAGGCATAAATTTATTATACAAATAGGGAAACATTTTTTCCCAGATTAACCAATTCATAAGCAGAGTGCAAAATTTTATTCCATTAAATTTTACGGAAAAGTCTATGAGATATGCTTTTTTTTCTAAGAGTAAACATTAAAATTTAAAAGCCCCAGTAAAAAATTCCAGCAGGCAGCATTGCTCGGAGGGATTTAATTCCCGTGTCAAAGGGTTAAAGTATGCAGGGTGAGCCAGCTTTTGCATGTGAAGGACATTACACTGGTGGAAATTCATCATCAGTTGGTAAAAGCATACAAGGGCAGTGTGATGTCATGGAAACAGGTGTTAATACAGCACACTATATTCAATAGTGGCAGGACAGATGTTGACAAAAGCACCCACTCAGATACCAATGATTATCCTCTACAGATGCTCTTTTCTGAGAGGACAGATGTATTAAGCTGAATGGCATCTCCCCAAAGCTAGATACTACACTGGACAGTACACATGAAACCATTCACAGTCAATTGTATTACACAAAAATATGGGCATGCTGGGTGCCGAAGAACCTCACAAATCACACACTTCATCCTAAGAACTCTTCTCTCATGCATCTGTCACACTAATGCCAATGAAGAAGAGGAGAGTAGGCACTGCACTGTTACAAGGGATGAAACATGAGTCAATCATGTGACTCTAGTATCAAAAGAGCATCCCTGATGTGGAAACATCCATCAACTGCACCAGAACAGAAACTGAAACCAACACCCTCACTGAAGAAGATGGCAACTATATTTTGGGACCATTAGGGTGTGCTTTTCATGGATTTTCTTGACCGCAGTGCCACTGTAACTGCTGAGTGTTAAGGTATTATACTTAAGAAGTTATGGCAGGTCATTTGAATCAGGAGGCATAATTTTACATGACAATGCCAGACACCATTCTGCCTACTGGACTTACGAGTGGTTATGGCACTATGACCAGTAGGCTATGAACCACCTGACCTACAGTCTGACCTCATGCCCACCGACTTACATCTCTTTAAGAATCACATGGCTAGCAAGGAATTTGTAACATACACCAATGTTTAGCAAGGTGTCACCTCCTGGATAGAGACATTTGACACCCATTTCTTCCACAGTGGGAAAATGCTTGAATGTCAATGGTGACAATGTGCAGGTGTGATATATACCATCTCCTACCCATCTGCCAAGTATACAGCGATGACAGAATAAAGTGCTTCGCATAAGAATGTTCACCTCATTTTTTGAAACTCCTTCTATAAAACAGTTTACCTCATGACTTACTTACAATATGAGTTGCGCAGTTCTTAATTCCTTTATAGATCTGTACAAATACAAACACTTAATTCTAAGAGAGACATGTGTATTACCTAATGCAAATCTGGCCATAATAAATCACCACTAATGACATTTCTTCATATTATTACAACTCTCATTACAACAGACTCTCACCCTACATACTCTTTTCTGAGTATTATGGTGAGGAATAACTGCTAAGAGACTGTGCAGAATATAACAACAGAATTCAATCTTAACACAGACACTGGGGAACTTCTTTTGACCAACTACCAGGACATGGAGAATGCATCTGCCAAAAAATCGTAGTGATGATGGAACAAATAATCGTAGATCATTTTCCAAGACCACAGCAAAAACCTGACCTTTCAGGTATAAAATTACAAGCCACCAGCTCTGGATAATGCAGAAGAGAAGGGAGTCTACATATGCAACTCAAATGTCATGACCAAGTCAAATCGCTCTTGTGATATCAAATGAATTTTGTAATATGAAAATGCGCCTTCCCACATAGCACACAAAAGTTCTGGCCAAAAAGCAAATACCAGTGTTGTAACAGCCACCACTCCTATTACGTCAAGTTAAGCAACTGCGTGCTTATTCATTGTTCATCTTTCCGTCTTCAATAAACATACAGAATGGGTGAGTGACATTTATGAATTACCAGTACATACAAATGTTTGCCTGTGTTATTATTCTCTTAACCCTTTGCGGCCTAAAGACCACTATAGTGGTCGTACCGCACCGCTAACCTCTAAACGTTTCATTTTATATATTTATTCAACAAATATAGGTACTGAATATTTTAAACATGGTATATACTGTCCGTTTTTTTCTCTACAAAATGCAGTTTGTTTCATAATAATTCTAAAGTATTTGGTTCCTGTTTTATTCACATTTTATATACAGTGTGTGCTAAAATTTAAAAAAATAATTCCGGCGCCAAAAGGTTAATGAATCTGTACTATATATGAGGCATGTACAACCAAAACCCATTCACGGATGCTCATGGGTAAAGGTATTGCAGCAGTCAGAAAAAAATCACAACAGCCATTTTGACAAGAGTACCAAGGATGCATAGTTGTCATAACATCTGCAAAGACTTCCTTGTGCTGCTGCCTGAACCAATGCACCACAGCTTCCCAAACACTGTTATGTGACGTGAACACACAGCTTCCTTTAATGGTCCAAAAAAATAAAAATCACATGGCAGTAAGTCTGGGATGTATACAGGACATTTTGAGAACCTCCCATCACATAGTATTTGGTTGGTCCTGAACTCCGTAGTAAACACAGGGATGGATGCTGTTAACTGGCAGGATGATGTGGTCAGTGAGTTTACCCAGATATTCGTCCTTGATCTTCATATGGAGCTTTTTAAGACTCTGACAATAATGGCTTCCAATAATTATGTAGTTACCTGACTCAAAATCAAGAAAGCAGGGTTGCGAAAAATCAAAGGACACAGTGAACATCCGTTTCCCAGCAAGCGCTTGTAACTTGAATTCCCAGAGGATGCAATTTTCTCTGATGTAGTGACAATGCCAGCCTGTTGTGGTCTTGGCATGCCTGTCATTTGTTGTCTAGCTGTTAAAAATATATGGAACCAATCCAATGCATCTGTCTTGGGTACACATGCAGCACAATGGACAAACACACCTGCCTGTGAATTTCAGCAAGGTGACATCTTTCCACACTCAGAAATTGAATCACTGCCTTCTGGTCCTGTTTGGATGGATTCACCACCTGGCATGCCACCTTTAATTTGCAATGTAATGCTGTGCAGACTAACTATTCACCTGGCTTACTGTACGGTTCTACACAAACATCTGCCAGAATGTTTGCCAAGTCGCATGAGCAGCTGCCTCATCTACCCTGCCACAGTAGCAATGCGAAAAGGTTTCACTTGCACTTGCCTCATATGTCTGCCATATATTTCAACTCATTTCTGTTGTTTAAATCATAACCATATTTCATGCAGAAGGAAAAATGTTTTGCCTTTTGAAGAAAATAATGCTGTAGGTTGGTAAAGTTATTCTGCCTCACAATATGTGGACAGGAGAATGACCCAAACAATTTGCGAAAAATTGCAAGCATAGCAGGAGGTCCAGCCCAGTTTGCCACCATTGCATTTGCAACCTGCAAAAAGAAAACACAAGAAGTGGCTTCAATGAAATCAATAATTGTTTGTTCCATAAATACATTATGTTTTCAAAATTAACTCAATGATATACAGTCTTCCTTCAGCAGTTGATATTTACACAGCTGGTCAATAAAATCTCTAAATTTATGGAACTTACAACAATAAACACTGTTTACAAAAGACTACAAATGGACCCTATCCAGACCCAGCACAATGCAGTTCACATCATCACAGGTTATTTATCCAAGATTATTTTACATGTTTCTTCTTTTCTATGCCCCAGTCTGCCCAGTGGTTTCCTTTCTTGCAGCTCTTGAAACAATATTGTGGACACACTTCATTTTTCTGCTGTATGTGCTTTATGTACTGCTCAGTGCAACTCTAATATCCCTAAATGTCACATTTTGATTAAACAGTAATTCTATAGACCTCTCAGCATGAATGCTAGGACAGTCTTCAAATAAGTCACACCCACCTCCATTAAAAAACTAGCCTACTCACTAGTCACATCACTTTCTCACCCTACTTCGCTGCATGTTAACTATGCAACTGGAAAAGCATCGTGACATAATCCAAGAATTAGCTGATTATATTTTTGTGAAACTTAGGACAGACATGGAAGATTCAAACAATGTGGGTTACTTTACAAATACACTGATAAAATACCTGAGAACACTAAATTAATTAACAATGTGTGATAAAGCACACACATGCCCTATAATAGCTTGACAACATAACCTCACCTTAGTAAGACAGTGGGCAGCACGACAGCGCACCTTGTAATACGATTGCTCATTCTCAATTGTGTCTGTCAGTGCCAATCTAGTTGCAGGTGTTGGGTACCGCTCAAGCGCAGAAATAGCTTCCATCTGTGCGGTTACATCTCGCTCATGGCGCAGTTGATACTGCCATTGGTAATCTGGTTGTTCAATAAATGTTGAGCGAAGCAGAGTCATGTCAGGGTCAAGACGTAGCCACAGCACTGGTGAATCAGCGCTGTGATCATGAACATGCATTAACAGCATGGCAGAATTAGGATAGTAGATGAGGGTCACATCATGGTACAGACATAGTCACAGAACACTGTCACTATGATAAGAAGAAAATATTAAAGGTGTCTGAAGATCAATAACAGACACGATGAAGCAAACTTTAAGAGACACAATAACATAAAACTAAAAATTTTAAAACGCTTCTTTTAGTTATTTTGTTTTGAAAGTATTAATGTTTAAATGGATATATAAAGACAGCAGGCACACTGTAGGGTGGCGACAACACTCACTAGATGTTATCATCATTATACAGTATTTACTGTAACAGAATCAGTCTAGCTATTCAACAGATCTTGTGTATATGTGTAGTCACAAACTCTACCCTAAGGTTTTGTAGCATAATAAGCACATCTTAGATCTTCCTGTGATTTCTGAATCAATAACCATTCTGCCACTTTATCTAATGTACAACAATCACAACCCCGCTACACAAACACAAAATTTAAACATGTCACTCACTCCATAGCACTTAGGTCCATGTCCACTTCTTCACCAGTACAGAGCGGAATCTTCTTTTTTTTATTACGACGACTTTTAGAATGGCAGGTTATGTCAGCTTTTGCAACAGTGCCTTCCACTTGCAACGTATGCCTAAAAGTTCCATCCAGTTCCTGAATGGTAACAAGAAGTGGCCCCACATACTTCCTGATTCCTCTCTGTTGTGTTGCATCTTGACGAATCTCCAGCTCCACAGTGTTTCTGCAAACAAGTTTGACATTGTTTATCCTCTGAACTCATATTGCAAAGGAAAGGAAGCAATGGAACCCTTCATGCTCATAACACTATTCATGGAACAGTAAGCACAAAGGTAACAACAAAGGAGATCATGAAAGTACCTCTATATATTTCCATTGTTTCAATTGTCATTGTAGGTGACAATGTATATAACACCTGATGGAGGGATACAGGCTTAAAACATCATAAAGCATCTGGAGGGTAAAAACACCCAGCAGTTTTAATACTAATACTTTGCAATCAAGAGAGATCAGTCAGCATTCATTGTTACACCTGTGTTCAGTGTTAAATCTCAAAAACTTTCTTACAATCCACACTTGGGATGGGGAGTTGGGGTAGGGACTGCTAGCACTGGTGAAAATTCAGTCATTAACACCCAATAATTTCCACATTACAAACACACTTTATTGTAGAGAAGATGATATCTTATGGGACAACTCTCATCTTGACTACCTGATTTAACAAGCGAAAGAGAAGAATTCGCAGACTCAAGAGTGCAGGACTGGACAAGCAAGTGAAGAACATACAGACAAATAAATTTGCTTAACATAAAGTTTCAATTTGGTGTTAATTTGGGTGAATTAAAACAAAGATTTATGTTTTAATATTGACAATTCCTATTGCAAAACCCACACGTCTAGCCCAAAACCCTCTTACGGAATCAAGGGTGTGTCTTAAAATCACTAGTACCTTTTTCCTGTAAAACTATTACTAAAACAAGGGCATCTTAAAATTGATGGTATCTGATCATTGAGAAACATGGTATAAAAACACACGTTACCCCTCTGAATCCCATGAAGGCATATGAGAGACTGGAGTCACAGCTCCTTTCATTCTGAACCTTGACAACCCAAGGATGCAAGTGATCAGCTTCACGTTCCAGCCACTTTATCCCTGTAAATAGAGCCCACAACACCTGCCAAACAGGAGGCTGAGTGGGCATTAGATATGGTCTCGACATTTTGGGAAAGAGAAAAATCTCTTGCTCATACATTGTAAGTGTACTAAAACATAACATTCAGGGAAACATTTAAGATGATATATGAGGGGAATTTAGGATACAAGACAACACAAAATTCTCTGACTTATACCAAAAGCAAGAAGGTTATGACATGCTTGACAAGTGCCTTCAATTGTGGAGATAATAAGTGTGTATATACTTTTATGGGGAAATATTTTATAAAATGTCCACTTGGAAGACTAAGAAGATGTGAGTGTAACATCAAAACATTATGTAGAAAGGTGTTGTGAGGATTAGAAGTTAATGGAACTGGCTTAAAGTTATGACCAGTGGCAGATATAGCGAACCTATGCATTCAGGTACCAGAAATTTAGTGCATTCATAAGATGCTACCCTGTTTCATAAATAGATCACACCTCTACTAAAGTATGGCATTCACTTAATACATAAACTGCACAAATATCTATAGTTATATGTTCTCACATGTATTAATATTAATAATTTACATTTATTGAATAAAATATAAAATGTATCATCACCATTTGGCACACAGCCCAGAAGCAGTACGACAGCAAATGTAACACTCCTTTGTTAAAGTGATCTTCTGTGATACATACCTTTTCCTGTTGAATACAAAGCTGAGATGAAACTTGGCATGTCCCCCTGTGTGCACCCACTGATCAATGAACACAGCCATGTCCTTGCCAGTGACAGTAAAAATGGCCTTAGCAAATACATTTGTGCTGATCAACATATGACTCCACAATCCACTGCCAATCTTCTGCTGTGCTGCATTTGATGCCAATGAAAGCTGCTTATTGAATACCTAGAAACAGTTACAATCTCAGAAATTACAACATGCTGCTGGGAATCACACCCCAACCACCTAGTCTGTAGCCTGTCACTTTAAAGACTAAGCCATCATAACTGAAAAGAGAGAGAGAGAGAGAGGGGGGGGGGAGGAGGAGGAGGAGAAGAAGAAGCGCTACCACCATCATCTTCTAAGATGTCTATACCAGGATTGTTTGTCTAATGACAATACCTTTATTCTTCTCTATCCACTCATATACACGCTGAACTGCTTAACCTACAGGTATTTTCCGAATTCCCACTGGTAAAGAACAGATAATGTCTCTACACTAGATTGTGTAGGTAGGTGATATAAGAGCAAATCTAGCACCCCAGGCCAACAGTTAAATTAAGGAAGTCTGTTTCAGAACACAGCAGTGTACTGACCAACATGTAACATGCTGTCTTGCAATGCACATGTGACCTGCAATATCCCACATGTTGCAATGCTGCTGACATAAGAATAATACTATTTTCTAAAAGTTCAGCACTCCATACCAGAAATAAGGTCTATTCACAGATGGGTAATTTCCTAACACACACAACACATTAAATCCAGAGTGGGGTCCAGCTGGCTTTCTCATACCTCACTGCAGGTACAGTAAATTACAATAATAAACACCATACATACCAGAACTTAATTCATCATCATGAACTCTGATGGTTAGGCACAATGCCTATTCCTTAACCCTCAAAATGAAGTTGGTCCTTCCACTGGAATTGAATTCATCATCTAAAAATCCAGGGGTAGGGAAGGGAAGATGCAGGTATCACTGTATAATGGCACACAAGTTAAATGTGTTCTGCATAGGTACTTTCCTGAAAACGAAGATTATGATGTGGGGGTTGTCTTATATTCAGGTATGTATGGCACATGTTTGGTGACCCAAACAGCCTGCAATTTGATGATGTCCATGAAAATTTTTATTTGTTTCTTATTAGAATACTTCCTCTATACTATGCAGTATAAACTTAAATTACTAAAAGACTTAATGTTTAGTAATATCTGAATATGGCTGCAGGCAGAAATAAATGCCTTTGTGGCTCGATTCTGGCTCATAGACCACAGCTGCATTCACACCCTGGTCTAAAATGTCAGAAACATAAAATGTACTTTTCCATTGAAGAGTTCCATTAATGCTTGTTTACCTGTAGCAACAGCTCCTGTCCAATGCGATGTTCTAGCATGCGCATTACAAGATGTGCTTTCTTCCTTAACACGTCCATGTACTTAGGTGACATTGTGTGCAGGTTTCGGATAGGAAAATAAAAGCCGGGGTCAGGAGGCCGTGGTGGTGCAGCTGGAGATGCTGTAGATGAAGGTACAGGGGCAGGAGCTTGGCTGGGATCCAGAACAATTCCACCAAACTGTTCTTCATACCGTACTACTTCTTGCAACTCCTGCAGCAAAATTATAATTATTAATATCTTAACATTAACATAAGTGTACAATTTCTGGATTTTTACATTCTCAACACAATCAAAACTGCAGTCACAAAATTTCTTAATGTCATGTGTTCATGGAGTTTATGCCCAAAATGGTTTTCCACACATGACAAATGTAAAAGAGTTTAAGCTAACACTTTGGTAATAGCACATGAACAACTTCTAATTATTGTGCAAAGGCCCCTGAGTATCAGCTGTGTGAAAAACTTATCTTCTTCATCTTCTTTGGTGCTATAACCCTTTGCATGCCTTGGCCTCCCTGATGATTTCACTCCACAGACCTCTATCTCATGCTCTCTTTCATCACATGTTCACTTCCAAGTTCTTAAGATATTTTAATACCAAATCTAGCCACCTTAATCTAGGCCTTCCTTTCTTCCTACTACCTTCTGGCTGTGAGAAGGTTATTTTCACAAAAGGTACACTGTCCTCCATCCTCACTATGTGTACTAACCATTTTAATGTAGCTATCTTAATCATTTTCACTATGCTTGGCTCTTTGTATAAGCTACACAGTTCATCACTGCACTTTATTCTCCATACCTCACTGACACAACTTTGGCTTTAAATTTTCCTTAAAATCTTTCTTTCAAATATGCTAAGTTTCCCTTCGACAGTTTTTGCGAGAGTCCAGCTCTCACAACCATAGAGCACCACCACTGGTCTAATTAGCGTTTCATATACAATTTACATTTTGTATATTTCTGTAGCAGCTTTGATCCCAATACATTTCTCAATCCAAAGAGCCTTTATTCCCCATATTAATTCTGTGGTTTATTTCCGATGTAATGTTGTTGTTATCAGTACTGATGGTTCCCAGGTATTTAAATTGATTAACTCTCTCTATATTTCTATTATTTACACTGATATATTTCTCTTTTGTTGGCTTACCATATATTTTTTTTTGTATCATTAATTAGACCCATTTTTTTTTGCTTCCATTTCAAGTGTATTAAATGCATCTTTAACTGCACTTTCATATCTTCCTACTATTACATCATTGGCATAAGCCAGAATCTGCACAGATTTAGGTAGTAAATTCCTCTAATATCCAGATTGGCCTTTCTCACTTTCTCCAGGGCAATGTTAAACAGCATGCAATACAGAGCATCTCCATGTCAGAGGCCCTTTTTTTTTGTGTCAAATAGGTCTACAATTCCACTTAAGGTTTTCATCTTGCTGTGAAACACTTATTTGGATCAGTCTGGTTACAGCCCCACATTAGAGAGTATAGAATGATAATACTAGCAAATATAAAATGTGGGCTCCAGTTTTCCAAAATGGGGCAATGTAACAATTTTAGGCTTACCCTAGTTATAGCTCAGAATTGTCCCTTTCAAAGTAGTCCCCTTCAGAGTTAATACAATAGGCTCAGCACCTGTCCCACTGCTGGAAGCACCTCTGAACTCCTGTCTCATGATGATGTCTAACATCACCTATGATTCAGCTTGAATCTCTGTGATAGCCTCAAACCTTCCTCACAATCATAAACCCAGATTTTATTTTTGTTACAACCTCAAAAAAGGTTTTTTTTTGGGGGGGTGGGGGGATCTTATAGGTCACTGTACACACAAACTTGGTCTTGTTTCTGGTCATCATTCAGCAAAGGGAGCACAAATGTTGCAGCAGTACACCTCATACAATCTCCAGTTAAAATGCACTAGCATGCAACATGTGGTTGGTCTAGAATGGTATGGACATTATTAATGGCATGCCTTATTTCTCCATGGATGAGTTAACACACTTTTTCTACATCTTCATCAGTCTGGCTTGACAGTGGGTGACCTGAGTGTTCAAAATCAACTGAAGTTGGGTCACTTGTGAAACAAAAGAGCACTCAAAGGTTCATATTCTACTCATGGTGTCAAAATAAAAGGAATTTTTAAAAAGTTCATAAGTCTCAGAATGTGGTTTCTCAAGGATAAAACCAAACTGGATGCAAATTCTGTTTCTTCAGGCCTGCCATTTCACTGTGGTACAAGAATTGCAGAATGCACTCAATATAAACACACATACACGTCAACTGCATAAAAATGCAGTGTTGTGTCACAGCAACACTCTCCTCATCATTGCACACATAAAATATATGCCATGTTTGCAGAAATGTCTAAATGTGTGCATTCTTATAAGGCAAACCCTGACATTTAGACAATGAATTAGGAAAAAATTCTCACCTCACAGTCAGGTAAGCAAGGTATTCTGATTCTAAGATCTATGAAGGAAACACATCTCACCCTTTATCAATCAGTAAAGCCATTTGTGGAATTATGACATCATTTGCATATCAACATGGAAATGAATCAATAGAAGAATGTTGCAATAAATGAAACTGAGTAAGGTGTAAAAGCAAAGTCTAGGTTTTGAACTGTGTCTGCGCATTCTTTAAATCACACTGAAAAATCCTGGCTCTTTACTTACTGTCTGTATCCACTCCCTGCGTTCATTGTTCCCAAAACACTTCTTGGCATACAGACTGCTCAGATATTTAGAGATACCCTTGGGTAGCCAAGTATCAGACCAATTTTGCATAGAGATGAAACAGCCAAAAAACTGTTCAGCAATAGCCTGAGCCATGGCTTTTCTTGTCACATATGTCTAATCAATTATGGCCATTGAATGCAGCAGGTTTGTACTGAAACATGCAATCAGATAGTATACAAATCATTAACATGACATGACTTACTTGGTTGGTTTGTGGATTACATGAGACAGTTATAAGGCAACCTTTGTACAAAGCATATAAACAAAACACAGAGAGAACACAGAGAGGAGAGACTGCATTTGTGTATGTGTACACACGCAGGCGTGTGTGTCCATTCCTCCATCCATCAGCATGTTTCAACTCAAGAGTCAGTAGACAGATTCTGTTAAAGCTGTGGAGCCATTCTGACCTCACAGCAGTTACCCGTAGTAATTGTAGTAACACTATAATTCATTAAATGCAAAATAGGTCAGTGCAAAGACCAGAACAGGAAGAACTTTTTTGGGGGGGGAGATGGAGGGGGTGGAGGGTGTTGAGTGACCATCCACCCTTTGCCCTTGGACTCTGAAGGCATTAAATTCTGTTGACCATACATTGGTGTAACTGTGAGAAACAGAGATAAACAAGAGACCAAAGTTACTATGAAAAAACTATGGCAATGACAGAAAGAGAGACACTGAAAGTGACAGTTGGCCTGTTACTTTACCAAAACAAACAACCACTTTGAGCTAAAATGGCTGTGCTAAAAACTGCTTTCCTAGTCTAAACGCATGATGGTAATTTTTCTTTTGTGGTGCACTTTACAACACTTCAATACCTCAGATTATATGGTGGAATAACTGGAAAACATCTGGAAGGAAGAAGTCTTAAAATAATGAAGGAACTACACTGGAATGAGCCTGGGTGATGAGAGGAAAACCTCTATCAGAACAGCCAATATCACAGCACAAACCTGAACCAGGCACCTTCTGAATACAAGTTTAAAACATTATTACTCTCCCATCCTGCTTGGTATGACAAAACTGTAAGAAAACTCAACAGAGGAAGCTAATGAATAAAC
>Ga0123357_10001069_pt1 | contig 28199 bp, 24 predicted proteins | sample TergutEmb28metaG_FD_89873 | JGI IMG/M metagenome (GOLD analysis project Ga0123357, IMG submission 89873) | Embiratermes neotenicus P4 segment gut microbial communities from Petit-Saut dam, French Guiana - Emb289 P4 | ecosystem: Host-associated > Arthropoda: Insects > Digestive system > Gut ...
TTCCATCGCCTCGACCACCTCCGCGGGGTTGAGGCCCGCCATGAGCTCGTCGAGCATGACCACCGTCGGCTTTGTGGCCAGCGCGCGCGCGACCTCAAGCCGCTTCTGGAGCGCGAGCGGCATATCCGGCACTACCATGCCTGTATATTTTTCAAGCCCGAAGAACGCCATCGTTTCGTCCGTCAGCGCTTCCGCGTCGGCGTGCGGCATATTTTTCTGCCCGAAAAGGGCGCCCATGCGGACATTGTCGCGCACGGACATGTCTGGGAAATTCTTCGCGGCCTGGAAAGTGCGGCCCAGCCCCAGATGGCAGATATCGTTGGGCTTGAGTTTGTTGATCTTTGTCCCGTTGAACGAGATTGTCCCGTCATCGGCTGACAAAAATCCCGAAATACAATTGAACAGCGTCGTCTTGCCGGCGCCGTTCGGCCCTATCAGGCCGAGGATCTCTCCTTTTCGGAGCTCGAAATCAACACTATCGACGGCTGTCATACCGCCAAAACGCTTTGTGACTTTTTCGCCGACTATCACTTTTTCGATATCAGGCATCGCCAATCACCTCCCCGTCAAAATTCCTGCGCCGCCGGGCCATAGCCTTTTCAACCAAGCCAAATATCCCTCTCGGCATTGTCAGTATCACGACGCCCATTACAACGCCAAAAATGATCATATACATATCCGTCTTTCGGAGCAGATAGTCCTGTAACGAGTAAAACACGACGGCGCCTATCACCGGCCCGTAAATATTGTACATGCCTCCGAAAGTAGCCATCAGGACGGGCATGAAGCTTATCAGCATCTTGAACGCGATATCGGGGTCGACATAGCCTATGGTAGTACTCATGACCGCGCCTACAGCGCCTACAGGCGCCGCCGAGATCGCAAACGCCAGTACCTTCATCATGACCGTGTTGACGCCGACGTGCTGCGCGCTGTCCTCGTTTTGCCCGATACAGTCAAGCGCAAGCCCAAAGCGCGACTTGTTCAAAAGAATCACGACGACAAACAGGATCGCGAACACAACCAATATAGCGTAAAAAACAATTTCATTATCATACGCCAAAACCATCCGGCCCTTCGTATGTGTATATTTCACTTCATACCAATGGATAAAACTGTTCAGGAACAGCGCGAGCCCGAAGGTGAAGATTGTGAAATATACGCCGCGTAGGCGAAGGGTGATGACGCCGATGCCGAAAGCCGCTCCAAATGAGGCCGCGGCGGCCAGGATCATCATGACCGGCAGCGGCATATTCCAGCCGAGTACAGCCTGTAAATACATCCCGAGGCCGTAGAAAGCGGCCGACGCGAGTGAGATATACCCTGTTTTTCCGGAAAAGAACGTCCACGCCAACGACATCACGCAATATGCCAGAACCCACGCAAGGAAGAGCGGGGCGTACGAATTTGTAAAAGACGGAACGATCGCCAGTATGACAATGGCGACAATGATGGAGAGAGACTGGATCTTTGAAAATTTCGAGTCCCAAAAAGATTTTCTTATTAATTCCATGCCCTCACCTCCCAAGCAGGCCTTTTGGCCTTACAATCAGCAACACAAGGACTATCATATAGAAAACCGACAGCATGAACCCCGGATCGACATACGTGCTCACCGCAAACCCGACAATGCCGAGGATGAAGCCGCCGAGGATGGCCCCTTTGACGCTGCCCAGGCCTCCGAGCACCACGATAATGATAGCGATAGTCGTGTATTGTATGCCGGACGTCGCCGAAAACGGTTCTTTCATACTGATCAACACTCCGGCGCAGGCGGCCAAAAGGCCGCCGATCGCGAAGCAAAGCGCCATGATCGTATTGATCTTGACACCGAAGAGCGCCGCCGCCTGCGGATCCTGCGCCGCCGCCCGGATCGCTTTGCCCATACGGGTTTGCGACAGGAAAACGTTGTAGAGAATACAAATGATCACGGCAATCAGCATGACGAAGAGATTGCCGGCAGAGATAGCCGCCGGCCCTACGTTGACGGTGTAAGGCATGAACGGATACGCTGTCGTGACTGAGCCCATATTCCTTTGCAAAAGATTCTGTACAACGAAATATATGCCGAATGCGAGAAGGATCGCGTTGCCTTCGAATATATCCATGTTTGGAGAAGTATCTTTCACCCGTTTGTACAATGTCCGGTGCAGGACAAAAGATATCGCAAACGTGAGCGGCCCGGCTATGGCCAGGGCGATCAATGGATGGACGCCTGTCCTGATATGTATCAGGTATGTGATGAACGCGGCGAATACGATGAATTCGCCATGCGCGATATTGAGAATACGCGCCACGCCATATTGTGTATTGAGCCCCATCGCGATGAGCGCATAGATACTTCCGAGTATGCACCCATTTATCAGAACAATGAGAAAGAGTGTCATTGGTTCATGCTCCTGTATTCTTGCGACAATAACTGTTTCCACACAACAAGAACCCCGGGAACCCGCAAGAGGCTCCCGAGGATAGAGTTGGTTGTAGGACGCTGAAGGTAAACAATGCGTCCTATGTCAATTAGTCGAAGCTGCTGGTATAGGCGCCGGCCATGGGCCCATCGGATAGATCGGATCGGCCGTTCTGCGCGAGTCATTGTCGATGACCTGATAGACGCCGTTTTGCCATTGCCCGATATTGCCCAGATACATATCGTCCGTCAGTATGTTGTTCGTGAAATGCAACTGTGGATTCATGACCGTGTCAAAATTCGCAGTCTTGATGTAATTGACGAGCGTCAGGTTGTTGATGTTGCCGTTCTCATCCAGCTCGCCGGCGTTTTCAAGCGCCTGCTGCAGTATCTGCATCACAGAGTAATAGCAGATATGGCCCCACCAATCCTGGTAAACCGTTCCCTGTGGGTTCGGCGTGCCGTCGGCGTTCTTCCAGAATACTCCCTTGTCGATCCAGTACTGCTGGAAATGCTGGCTGTACTCCTTGGCGCTTGCGCTGCAATTCTCGTTCCAGGCGCCCCAACCGGCTATGCCTGTAAGCGACTGGTTTGAGGGGTCGTTGAATACCGACTCGCCAAAATAGTCATATGAGCCGCCGGGGCCGAGGAAGTACATTTTGGGGTTGTAGCCGAGCTTGACCGACGACATCGTGATCGGGATGCTTTCCGGCGGGTACGCGTCGCACAGGAAGAGGTCCGCTCCGCTTTGCATCGCGGCGTTCACTACGGCGTCGGGATCGAAGTTGCCGTCGAGCGGCACCGGGACCCCGTCATTGTGCGTGACGCCGATGGCGTCAAGCGCCGGCGACAAAGCGCCCCAATACTCAGTGCCATGCAGGTCGTCGACATAGACGCAATAGACGGATTTGATACCAAGCTCCTGAATCACCTTTACAAGCGCCGGCACCTGGGTCTCCGAATAGCTAAGTATTGAAAAAGTGTTGGAATTCGTTCCCTGCGGCGGCAGGTATTGCTCAAGCGCCTTTGCGCCGCCCTCGGCTGCAAGCAGCAGGTAGTTGTATTTCTGGGCGATCGGCGAGCAGGCGAACAGCGCTTCCGTGCCGTCTGGCGCCAGGACGAGATCCGGTTTTTCGCTCGCACAGACCTGTTCAAAAAGCTGGGTGGTCTTTGAGATGTCAGAGGCGTCGTCATAAACCTTTACATCTACCGGGACTTTGCGGTCGAGCGACTTGATATAGACGCCGCCGCTCTGGTTGATTTCGTCAGCCCACATCCTGTATTGGGGGCCAAACGCGGTCTGCTCAAAGATCGCGTTCGGGCCTGTTGACGGGCGGACGCCGCGTATGGTGATGCTATCCTTTTGCATATCCGACTGGTATCCCGTCTGGACCAGGTCGCCGCCGGATGCGGATTGGCTGCCGTCAGACGTGGCGGGCGGCGTCGTCGTGCCGGAGCTGTCGCCGCCGCCGCTGCTGCTGGTGGCGCCGTTGCAGGCGGAGAGCGCTGTGGCTGCAATCATCACGAACGCCAGTATCATTCCTATGTACCTTTTCTTCATCGATATCTTTCCTCCTTACTGTACTTCAATAACAAATATTCTCAACTTAAATAGTTATACTGCCGATGTTTGCGGATTCTTCGATTGAGCCTTCCCATACGGTCTTACCGCCGACGGAAATCTTGTAGGCGCCCGGCGACAGCCGGTCGAACAGAAAGTCTCCGAAATAGTTTGTGACCTGATCCGGCGCTGACGCGCCCTCGATCGACACCGTCACGCCTTCCGCGCAATCGCCGTCTTTGAGCAGGCCGCCCGCGATGAAACACTTCGTGTACCGGTAAAGGTTTTTGTACCAGACCAATCCGTTGTCCGAAATTTCCGGTTTGAAGCGCTCAAGGCCGTCTTGCTCGATAAGCTTGGCGAATTCAGCCTCATCCGCTTCGATGAAAGCCATTGCGCCTGTTGGGCAGGCGTGCGCGCAGCGTGGCGCGCAAATCGAAGCGCAGGCTTTGCCGTCAAGGATGTGGGCGCACATGATGCACTTTTGCGCGACGCCCTTTTCCTCGTTGTACCAGACGGCGCCATAGGGGCACGCGTCGACAAGGCCCGTTTTGCCTTTTGCCTTTTCGGCGTCAAACATCACGATGCCGTCGTCGCGCTTTGTGACCACATCCGGGAACGCTTTTGCGCACGCGGGGTCCGCGCAGTGCAGGCACGGCTTCGGCAGAAAGTTGACGTCTATACGCGGATACTGACCTCTTTCATGGCGCTCGATATTCATCCAGCGATGGCCATGTCTGGGTTGCCCATCCGAATACGGCAGCCAGTCGTTGTCGAAAAACTCGTCTTTGCACGCTATGAAACAATTGTTGCAGTCATGGCACAGGGCAACGTCAATGACCAGGTATTTCTGCTTTGCCATCAGTTGTTCCCTCCTTCCCACTTTTCGATCTCAACACGGTAATGCTCGGTGGCCATACCTGAGGTATATTTTCCGATAAATTTGCCAGAGCTTAGAATATTGATGCAGCCGCCTTTGTCGGGCGACTCTCCGATTTTTCCGATCGGGTCGTATTCCGCGCAGGATTCATAGCTGTGGCATGTGCCGGCAGGCACGCGCTCCGTGACCTGGGCCGCAAGGATGACGGCCCCTCTGTCGTTGTACGCTTTTACGACGTCGCCGTCTTTGATGCCCCTGGCTGCCGCGTCTTTCGTATTGATACGGATGATCCAATAGTCGTACCCGCCGACCCTTACGCGATGGTCCTTGATGTCGTTCATCCAGGCGTCTTTGCCGTCGCCCATTGTATGGAACGAGAAACGGGGATGCGGGGACACTACCGAAAGCGGATACTTCTCGGTATTCTCGTAGTGATAGCCCTGCCACGGCTTGATGTACTGGGTGAGCGGAGGACGGGTCTCGTCAGGCTCCTTTCCCTGGTCGATCAGGGTGTTGTTGAATCGCTCAAGGCTCTGCGCGTACAGTTCGATCTTGCCCGACTGGGTCTGAAGCGCCTTGCACTGGTTCGTATCGCCCGGAGGGAACTGCCCCTGGAACGGTACGTCCTGCTCACGGTCTTCCGCGAACCAGCGGAACGCGGGCGTCCTTTTGCGGTTCGGGTTGTCAGGTACGACGGCATACCCTTTTTCGAGGAACTTTTCCCAGGTGATGATCTTTGGCAGGTCCGAAGCGTAGAAGAGCTGCTTCACCCAGCCGAGTTCATCTTTGCCCTCGGCATACGGCCCCTCGACTCCAAGGCGTTCCGACAGCAGACGGAATATTTCGTAGTCGGATTTTGATTCGCCTTCAGGCTCGACAAGCTTCATTTGCAGGCTGATAGTCCTGTGATTCGTATGCGACAGGCAGCCCGGTATATACCCTGAGCAGTTTGCGAATTCAGAGATATCCCAACGCTCGAAGTTCGTGCAAGCCGGCAGGATGATATCCCCGAACTGTGTTTCGCCCTCAAACCAAATCGACTGGAATACAGCCATCGGCATCAATTCGGACTGATACATTTTCGCAAACCTGTTTGAATTGCCCATTGTGCCGATATACGGGCCCCCGTACCTGTAGACCAATTGGATCCTTGGGAATCCGTCGGACGGGTATGTATATCTGCGGAATTGCTGTTCAATGGATTGGCCGACAAAACCCTTGCCGCGCCATTCCAGTTTTCCGTCGCCAAGAAAGCAGTCTGCCATATTGCACCTTGGGAGGTACTGGCCCGCGGATACATTGATGTTTGACCTTGAGGGTTTGCTCGTGACGCCGTCAAACATGCGGTTCACAAGGCAAACGCCCGCCGCGGTGTTGTCGACGTCGCCGGAGATGCCGCCCTCGGCGTATCCGGGGAAGTAAAACTCATAGTCTGTCGGCGAGCCTTGCGTTGTCGAGTACATATTGCAGCCTGGTTTCCCGAGCCCCTGCATGGCCGCGAGGGCTATCATCATGCGGGCCCATTCCATGCCTGTCGGGCCGCGGCACGCGCCGCCCCAGCCGCCGAGTCCGCCGGCCGCGAGCTGGACCTTGTTCTTTGCCCATTCCCTGGCAAGCGCGCGGATGTCGTGCGCCGGTATACCCGTTTCGGCTTCGGCCCATTCGGAAGTTTTCGCGGTCCCATCCTCGCCTTTGCCGAGAATGTAATCACTGAATTGCTCGAACCCGAAGACTTTCCTCTCTACGTATTCTTTATCGTAGAGGCCTTCCGATATCCATACATAAGCAATGCCCGCGGCAAGGGCCGCATCCGTTCCGATCTTCGGCGAGAACCATTTGTCAGCGTATAGGACGGCTGAATGATTGTAGAACGGATCGATAAAGACCATCTTGATCCCCATCTCCTTCATCCAGCGGCGGCGTACAGTGCTTTCATAGGCGGAATAGATCCCGGCATTATTCTCAGGATCCGACGACCAGAATACGATCATCGTCGAGTTTTGCATCGTGTCTTCGAAGAGGTCCCATTGTTCGGGGTTTCCAAGGCCGCATGTAAATCCCCAGCTATGGATGCCTCCCCAATGCCAGCCTTCCCAGCTGTCCGGATTGCCTTCGATATAGCTGATGCCGGCAAAATTGGCGAAGCGGTACAGGGCGCTGTGCCTATAGCCGATATTGCCCCAGAGGTGGTGCGATGAGGGCCCGATGACTATAGCGCCGGGGCCGTGTTCGCGTTTGACGCGCATTATTTCATTTGCGACCGTATCAAGCGCCTCGTCCCAGCTGATACGCTCGTAGCCCGGATAAAGCGGGTCGCCGCCGGGCGCCGGTACGCCGCGCTGGTCGATATTGCGCTCTCCGTTTACGTCAAAACCGATACGCCTCAGCGGATAGAGCACTCTCCTGTTTGTGTTGACCATGGTTTTGAATCCGGCCGTATAGGCGGTATAGGTCGTCTTTCTCGGCGGGGAATATTTCTTGCCCCTTGCCTCGACTACCCATGACGCCGGGTCATCATCCGTGAAATCCATCGGATACACCCTCACGATCTTGCCTTTGCCATCGTTGGCTTCTATGTCAACGTCCACAAAGACAGGCCCGCCGGTGCTTGAATTGGTTTTCCTTACTATCTTGCCCAATTTCATCTCCTTTCTGTAGTACTATTCGCTGCCTTTGTTCAATCCTTCTTTAAAACCGCAATGGCCTCAATTTCCACAAGGAATTCAGGACGCGCCAAGGCAGCCGCCTGCAATACGGTGCTTCCCGGAGGTTCGTCTATGAGTGACGGGGCGTTTTCCTTAAAGAACTCCAGCTCCGCCGCCCGCACTACCGGGTAGTCTTTCATATCTTTGAACAGGACAAGCGTCCGTACAAGATTTTCGAGACATGATCCGGCTTCCTCGAGGACTTTTTTAAGTTTTGAATAACAAACCAATGTCTGGTCATGCGCGGTGAACGTCAGGCAATTGCCTTCGTCAAATGTCTGCGCGGTCATACCCGATACAAAAATCAGGTTGTCAACCACCACGGCGTTGGCGTAAATCGGCGTACCGGGCGAAACATTCGGTATCTTTTGCTCAACTCCTTTTATAACGCATGGATATTTTTTCATCATAACATCAACCCTTTCTCTCCTGAAACAACTAACCAAATTAACGATATTGATTTATTTGCGCGCATTTCTCACTAATATCATATGCAAGAACCATGCCAACAGTGCGCAGTCCTCTGTTAATTATTTATTATTAAGGTTCGCAAGAAACGGGGAAACGATAAGCAAAAGGATTGCAAATGAAGTTTTTTATGATTTCCGCGCCTGATGACCGGTATGTGTACAACTGTATTGGAAAGCTGTCCGGTTTTTGTACATCAAGCCGCCGGCTTTATTTGATACGGTGTTCCAGTTCGATATTCAATTTGTGCAGCATGTTGTAAAGGCTGCTCCGGGATATTCCAAGCATTCGCGCGGTGGCTGAAACCGACATGTTTGACGCTTTCAGCGCTTCCGTTATACGCTCTTTCTCAATGTCGGTCACGCTTTCCGACAGCGTTTTGTCCCGTGCTTGAGGCAGGTCGGCGGGTACGGCGTTCAGTTTCAGGATCTTTTGAAGCAATTTTTTATCCACCGTTTTTCCGTCGTGCATGACGGAAAGCTTCACTATCATATTTCTGAGTTCCCTTACATTGCCCGGCCAGTCGTAATTCCGGAGGATATATGCAGCCTCGTCGTCAAATTGCACGTTGAGGCTGTATTCGGTGGAGAAATGGTCGATGAGAGGCATGATATCCTCGGGGCGTTCGCGCAAGGGAGGTATTTCTATCTCAATGCCGCTGAGCCTGTAATACAGATCCTCCCTGAACTTCCCCTCCACCATAAGCTGCTCAAGGTTCCTGTTCGTAGAGGCGATGATCCTTGCGTGCAGGGGGATCAGCTTGTTGCCGCCAAGCCGTTCGAATTCGCGCTCCTCGATCACGCGCAGCAGCTTCCCTTGCAGCGCAAAATTGAGGTCCCCTATTTCGTCAAGCAGGATGGTGCCGTCTACCGCCACTTCAAATTTTCCCTGCTTTGTGGAATAGGCGCCGCTGAACGCCCCTTTTTCATAGCCGAAGAGCTCCGATTCCAGCAGGTCCTGCGGTATGGCTGTGCAGTTGATGCGCACAAAAGGCTTCTTGTCTTTGCCGGTGCTTTCGGTATGGATGCCGCAGGCTACTATTTCCTTGCCGCACCCGGTCTCGCCGCGTATCAATACCGGGTATTCGTATCTCGCCGCTTTTTTCGCAAGCTCTATCACATCTTTGATGATCCGGCTTTGCCCGATGAAGTCGTTGATGGAGTACCTGGCCTCCGCTTTGGAAAGCTGGTCATACAGTTCGGACGATTTGTTGTCGATAAAATTTTCACGTACGAGTTTCTTTATCTTTTCGATGCCTCTGAAAATGATGACGCCAAACGCGCCGATGATTTCGTCGTCATTGTTGAACAGGGGTATCATATGCGTGATGCAGGTCATCCCGTTGATAATGTGGATTTTCCCCAGTACCGCGTCGCCCGTCTTCAGCAATTCCGGGTAGGGTGATGCCGAATCGAGCTCCGAGATGTGCATTCCTATGCTTTCCTCGTTTGGCCGCCCCCAGATAAGCGGGGATGAGTCGGAGCAATGCACGATATAACCATCCTTGTCCATGATGCATGATTCGTCAAACGCCAGGTTCATGATACCTTTCAGTATGGGGCTTATCTCTTGTATTTCATTAGGGTCGATTCGAATCTTGTCCATCGCGATCTCCCTTCTGTATGGATAAAGTACAATTGCGTACAGCAATTGTACAATAATCGGCCATTCTGCGTGAAAAAATTTTTTAAAAATGTGAAAAACGAATTTTTAGAGTTTACAGGAGTTTTTTTATCCACGTTTTGATATAATAGTCTCAAATGCTGGACAAAGGAGGTTCACTATGGGCATATTTTCAAGAAGCAACAACATATCGCCGCAGGAAGCGCACCGAAGGATGGAAGAGGGCGGCAAATATATTCTGCTGGACGTCAGGTCTGCCGCGGAATACAAGCAGGTGAGGATCAAGGGCGCGAAGCTGATACCGGTGGACGAACTCGCCGCGCGCGCCGCAAAGGAGCTGCCCGACAAAGACGCACAAATACTGGTCTATTGCCAGAGCGGGATGAGGGCCGGAAGCGCGACAAAGCTCTTGACGCGTATGGGCTATACAAACGTATTCAATTTCGGCGGTATCATGAACTGGCCGTACGGGACGATCGGCTCATAGCCGAAACGGCGGAGACGGCAAAAAGGCGGCAAAAAGGCAAAAAAACAGCTTGCATGGCGCTGGTTTGCTGTGCTACAATTTACAAGCTGTCTTATGAAAAGCGCGTAAGACAGCTTTTAGATTGCGGATGTAAAATGTAAGTAATAGTACCAAGGTTGACGGAGGAAGCAAAATGGCGGCCGGAGCAAGAGTCAGAGTAACGCTGGAATGCACAGAGTGTAAGCAGAGAAACTACGACACAATGAAGAACAAGAAAAACGACCCTGAACGCATCGAGTTGCGCAAGTACTGCAAATTCTGCCGCAGGGAAACGGTTCACAAAGAAACCAAATAAGGGGACTGAAATGGCTGATAAGAAAAAGAAAAGCGTAAAGAAGCCCGCCGCGAAGGAGACGAAATCCGCGCTAAGCCGCGGTATGGAAAGCTCAAGAAAGCAGCGCGCCGCCGCTATCAAGGCAAAGCCGAAAAATCCCACGCCGCAGCAACAGCAGCAACAAAAGCAGCAAACCGGCGGGCTCAGGGAGTATTTTCGCGGCGTACAGATAGAGACAAAGAAGGTCGTATGGCCTACGCGCAAGGAACTTGTTTCTTATACTATCGTCGTATTGATCGCCTGCGCGTTTTTCAGCCTCTTTTTGTGGGGCGCTGATACAGGCTTCCTTGCGATCATACGCGGGGTCTTCAATATCACCATGAGTTAGGCGGGGAAATGGAAACGGAATCTGAAAACAGAGAATACCACGAAGAGAGGAATATCTTCGCGATTGACGCGGAAGACGACGTTTACGATGAGAGCGACAAGGACTCCCCGCGTTGGTATGTGATCCATACTTACTCGGGGCATGAAAGCAAGGTAAAACAAAACATCGAGAAACTTGTCGAAAACAGCAGCGAAGAGAGCCGACTGAAAGAAAAGATCATCAAGGTCATCGTGCCGACGGAAGAGTTTGTCGAAATGAAAGAGGGGCAGCGCAAGCTCAAGTCCCGCAAGACGTTCCCGGGCTATGTATTGATAAAGATGAAAGTCGACAATGAATCGTGGTATCTGGTGCGAAACACGCAGGGCGTCACGGGGTTTGTCGGACACGGCGTCGAGCCTGTGCCGCTTACAAAGGAAGAAGTGCGGCGCATGGGCATCGAAAAGGTTTACATCGAGCTTGACATCAATGTCGGCGACGGCATCAAAGTCATCAACGGGCCGTTTGAGGGCGTGACGGGCGTGGTCGAAGAGGTCAATCCCGAAAAAGAGACGCTCAAGGCGCGCATCTCGATGTTTGGCCGGGATACGCTCGTGGAACTCGTCTACGACCAGGTCGAACAACTATAGAAAAAGCAAACAACGCCCGAGTGGCGAAAAAATCATTGCCGACGCTTGCAAGGCTGCGTTGAAGGGCCAGAGGCGCAAAAGCGCGGAAAGCGTGCGGCAAGGAAAGGAGGAAAGGTATGGCGAAGAAAATTGATGGTTATATAAAGCTGCAGATACCCGCGGGGAGCGCAAACCCCTCGCCGCCCGTAGGGCCGGCGCTTGGGCAGAAGGGCGTGAACATCATGGAGTTTTGCAAGCAATTCAACGCAAAGACTCAGGATCAGGCGGGGACTATTATCCCTGTGGTCATCACGGTATTCGCGGATAAATCGTTCAGCTTTGTTACAAAGACGCCGCCTGCGGCCGAGATGTTGAAGAAGGCCGCGAACATCCAAAGCGGTTCGGGAATGCCAAACAGGACGAAAGTCGCGAGAGTGACGGCCGCGCAGGTCGACGAGATCGCGAAGGCAAAGATGGTAGACCTGAACGCGACCAATCTTGAAGGCGCCGCTGCGATGATCAGGGGCACCGCCAGGAGTATGGGGATTGTAGTAGAAGAATAACGACGTGGGAGGCGGCTTCCTTTAGGGTGAAGCGCGCCGCCGGAACCACGGATTGCGAAGGATATTTTCTGTCAGGCGAGCGACGAACAACGCTGCATGACTGGAAATAGACGAGCAAGAGGAGGAAAAATGTCAAAGAGAGGAAAGAAATACATAGCCGCCGCGGCTCTCGTAGATCGTTCGACGCTTTACGATACAACCGAAGCGCTTGCTCTGGTGATCAAGGCGGCGCCGGCGAAGTTTGACGAGACCGTCGAGGTCCATCTCAAGCTTGGCGTAGACGGACGCCACGCGGACCAGCAGGTCAGGGGCGCTATCGTACTGCCGAACGGCACAGGCAAAACCCAAAGGGTCCTCGTATTTGCCAAGGGCCCGAAGGAGACCGAGGCAAAGGAAGCCGGGGCCGACTATGTCGGGGCTGAGGATATGGCCGAAAAGATCCAAAAGGAAGGGTGGTTTGATTTTGACGTGGTTGTCGCCACGCCGGACATGATGGGCGTCGTCGGCAAGCTTGGCAAACTGCTGGGCCCAAAGGGCCTCATGCCAAACCCGAAATCCGGGACCGTTACAATGGATATCACGAAAGCCCTTGAAGATATCAAGGCCGGTAAAGTCGAGTACCGTCTTGACAAGACCAATATCATCCATACCCCGATCGGCAAGATATCATTCGGGCAGGAGAAGCTTCAGGAAAACTTCAACGCGATCGTTGAAGCCGTAGTAAAGGCAAAGCCTGTGGCGGCGAAAGGCCAGTATCTCAGGAGCGTCACTTTGGCGTCGACAATGGGTCCCGGCGTCAAGGTCAATCCGGTGAGGGTTGGCAACAATTAAATAAAGCAACAAATATCGTTCGTGATTGCGAAAAGTTATATCAAACAAATATATCAACTTTTCACAATTGAGATAGACCGTAGACAGCGGGAGCGCAAAAGCGCTTAATATCCATCCCGCCGAGGCCAAAGGGAAAAGATTGCCCATGACCTGTTCGTTTACGGAAGAATAGGTCATTTTTTTTGACCGGAAAGGAGAGAATATGCCATCACAGGAAAACCTGAAATTAAAGCAGTCGATCGTTGACGAAATCGGCGAGAAGATGGGGAAGGCCACCAGCGTCGTCGTCATCAACTACATCGGGATTTCCGTCGAGCAGGCGAATACGATGCGCGGAAGGCTGCGTGAAGCCGGGATAGACTATAAGGTTTACAAAAACACCCTTATGAAACGCGCCATCGAAGGTACGCCGAACGCGGGATTGACCGAAGTACTCGACGGGCCCAGCGCGTTTGCCTTTGGATACGATGACGCTACGGCGCCCGCTCGCGTGCTTGAAGGCGTGATGAAGGAATTCAAGAAGATGGAGTTCAAGGCCGGTTTGGTCGAAGGCGTTTTTTATGACGCTGACGGCATCAAGCAGATCGCCACGATTCCGTCTCGTGAAGCTTTGATCGCGCGGTTTATGGGAAGCATTCAAAGCCCGATAGGGAAGCTCGTCCGCACGTTCGCGGCGATAGCCGACGCGGACGGCGATGGGGCCGCGCCTGCCAAGGCGGCTGAAACGGCCGAAGCGGCTGAAGCGGTTGCGGAAGCAGCGGTTGAAACCGCCGAAGCGCCCGCGGAAGAAGTAACTGAAGCCGTCGAAGCAGCCGAAGCGCCTGCGGAAGAAGCAGCTGAAACAGAGGAAGCGCCAGCGGAAGACGCAGTGGAAGCGGTAGTAGAAGAGGCCGAAGCGCCCACCGAAGAAGTAGCTGAAACAGCCGAAGCGCCAGCGGAAGCGGCAGCCGAGATCCCCGCCGAAGAAACGACGGAAGCGCCTGCTGAAGAAGCAATAGCGGAAGAAACAGCCGAAGCGGCGGTCGAAGAGACCGAAACGCCTGCGGAAGACGCGGCGGAAACGGCAGTAGAAGAAGCAGCCGAAGCGCCTGCTGAAGAAGAATAATAACGAAAGGAAAAAGACATGGATATTCAAAAAATTATTGAAGAAATCAAAGGCGCTACCGTGCTCGAGATCAACGAACTGGTAAAAGCCTGCGAAGAGGACTTTGGCGTATCGGCCGCGGCGCCTGTCATGGTTGCCGGCGCCGGCGGCGGGGCGGAAGAAGTAGAAGAGCAAACCGAATTCACCGTCGAGCTTACGGAAATCGGCGCCGAGAAGGTAAAGGTCATCAAGGTCGTGCGCGAACTCACGGGCCTCGGGCTCAAGGAAGCAAAGGACCTCGTCGACAGCGCGCCGTCTATTGTCAAAGACAGCGTCGACAAGGCCGAGGGCGAAGCTATCGTCAAGCAGATCGAAGAAGTCGGCGGCAAGGCAACGCTCAAGTAGTTCTGAAAAAGACAAAAAGGGATTGAAGTCCCGGCGCGGCGGTTCGTTCTCAAAAGTTTGGGAAAGAACGCCGCGCCGTTCTGGTTGTAGTATGATGGGAAAACAGGATGGGGTGATACAAAAAATACAATGAATCAGGAAAAGCTTTGGACAAAACAGTTTACGTTGACGCTTCTGGCGGGGTTTTCCTCTTCACTTGTAATAACTTCATTGTTGACGACGATGGCGCTGTATGTCATAAACAAGTTTGGGATCGGTGAGGGACTCGCCGGCTTCACGTCGAGCATCATGATGATAGGCAGCGTGTTCGGACGGTTTTTTTCGGGGAGGCATCTGGACAGGTACAGCCGCCGCCGGTTGGCGGTGACGGCAAGCATCCTGAATATCGCGTTTTGCGCATTGTACTTCCTGCCTTTCGGCATTGGGGCAATCATCGTACTCAGGCTGGTTCACGGGGCCATCAACGGCTATGTCGGCAATACGCTTTCGACCGCGGTGATCGATTTCATCCCGCCCGCGAGGCGCGCCGAAGGCATTGCGATTTATGCGCTCAATTTCACTTTGGCGCTGGCGGTCGGGCCTACGCTATGCATGTATATAGCGGCCAGGTGGTCGTACACCGCGCTCTTTGCCGCAAATATCGTTTTCGCTATCGTGGCCGTGGTGATCATTGCCGCTATCAAGTTTGTGGATCCGGTGCTGTCAAAAGAGCAAATAGAAAGGGTGCAAAGCCGGAAAGGCGTGGACGCAATCTTTGATAAGGCAACGCTGCCGCTTGCCTTTATGATCGCCCCCCTCAGCATGTGCTACGCGGGCGTGACCGCGTTCATCGAAACCTATACGGGCCAGATCGGGGTCGCTTGGGCGGCTTCCGCGTTCTTTACCATATACGGGCTTTTCATCATCGTATCGAGGCCGGTCACCGGCCGGCTCCTTGACCGGCGCGGCGACAATTTTGTCATGCTCCCGATCATGTATATCAACGCGGCGGGCGTGCTGGCGTTGGGTCTGGCAGGCGTGGTCTCCGGCGCCGCGGTCCCCGCGCTGATTATCGCGTCGGCGTTCATGTTGGCCATAGGATATGGCTCGACGCTGTCCGGCGGGCAGGCGATCGCGATCAAGCGCGCCGAACCGCAGGACTTTGGCAGGATCAACGCGACATATTGGATTTTTTCGGATGGCGGCATGGGGGTTGGCGCTTTGTTGCTCGGGATGATTGCGGCGGGGGCGGGTTTTTCCGTCATGTTTTTTGTCGAGGCCGCGATCTCTATCGGCGCCCTTTTGATATATTGGTTCCTTCACGGCCGGCACAACCGATCTTTTGTTGTTGACGATAATCATGTAAAATAGCAATAAATTACGGTAATAAACGGAGGCCATGCCATGCAAAGCAACAGAATCAGTTTTTTAAGCGCTTACGGAGCTTTTTGGAAATATTATGCCGAATTCGGGCAGCGTACGGCAAAAGAAGCTTTTTGGAAAGCATGGGCCCTTCAAAACGCTATCCTGCTGATATTGTCTTCGCCGGTTTACTATGTATTTTCCAGTCTCGTTGATCGCTGGGATTTTACCGCCATTATGTGGTTGATACCCTGCAGCATATATTCTGTGGCGACGCTCGTCCCCACGATCGCGATTGTTTTGAGAAGGCTGCATGATATCGACAGGAGCGGATGTTGGATTTTTCTTTTCCTGGTGCCGATTGCTGGGCAAATCGTATTTTTTATCATGCTGGTACGCCCGTCCGCGCCTTACGACGTGTATCCGGGCATGTCCGGATCCGGGCCGTATAATGTGCCGGGAAGCGGGCATGGCGCGTATGGACAGAGCGCGTATGGACAGAGCGCGTATGGACAAGGCGCATACAGGCAGGGCGGCGGCATGTACGGGCAGCCGCAAAACCCCTACGGCGGACAGGGCGCATACGGGCCGGGCGCATACGGGCCGGGCGCATACGGGCCGGGCGGCGGCATGTACGGACAGCCGCAAAACCCTTACGCTTTTACGCCTCCGCCATACGGATACGCCCAGATGCCTCCGCCCCCACAGCCCAAACGTTACGCGCCGCCGGCCGGCGGCAACGACGCGTTCGGCGCGGTGGTACTTTCGATCATTTTGGTGGCCGCAAATATCGGCTACTCCATCGCGACCGAGGTTTATTTTCACCAGATGCTTTCGGGACTGATTTTGAACGATCTGTACAATAGCTACAACAATGGGTACAGCGACCCCGGAAGCGGCGGATACGGGTACAGCGATCCGTACCCGTGGGACGGCGGAAATGGATACAGCGATCCCGGATACGGATACAGCGATCCCGGATACGGGTACAGCGATCCCGGCAACGGCGGGGATTATTGGGGATATGGCAACGGCGGCGACAACGGCTACGGGAATGGGCTGACCGCGGACGAGCAGGCGGCCGTTGATCTGGTACGGAATAGTTCGCTGCCCGGTTTTTCGGATTTTACGATTGAGGATGTCCTGCTTTCACAGGTAGACGCGGACGGTTTGGAATGGGATTGTTTTGATGAAGAGGGCGGTGATTATCCAAGCTATTATGTCACGGCTATTGGATATTTGGACGGCAGCTTCGAGCAATTGTACGCGGGGTTTGACGTCTACGACGACGGGACGATTGAGGTCTACAACCTTGACAACGGCGATCGTGACGAATACGGCAAGGACGCGCTTGGATTGTACAAAGAATGGTACGACAGTATCCTGGCGAGTGGAGGAAGCTCTCACGGCGCCTGATACCGAGGGTTCCGCTAACTGTAAAGCTCTTTGCGCAGTTTTTGAATTGCGCGGAACAGGTTTGACGAAACCGTACCTACCGGTATGTTTAGGTATTCCGCTATTTCTCTGTGGCACATCTCATTGCCATAGTGCAAGGCGACCATTCTCTGGATGATTTCCGGCATACGGCTCAGCGCGGCTTGGATTTCAACCCTCTGGTCATGCCTTTCCGCGCACGCCAATGGCAGACAATCCACATCCGTTTCCGCTATCAGGATTTCAGAGTCTTGATCGTCATCAAACGGCTCTGTCTGGGTTTGGGCCGCGAAATGGCGGAAACATTCACGGTTTACCAGCGTATGCAACCATGAGTAATAGGCCTCAGGGCTTTTGAGCGACCCTATGCATTGGAAAATCCGGATCGCAACTTCCTGGCCTATGTCTTCGACGTCTTCGGGGCAATTTGTCAGTCTGCGTATTTTCAGGGTAATGGAGCCCTTTTGTAAAGAAATCAATTGTTCCAGAGCCTCGCGGTCCCCGGAAACCGTTTTCTGGACGAGGTGAAGGATTGGGTCTTCTGATAACATAGAGCGCTCCGTTTCTTTGATAGGTGATTCATTGGCCTCTTCCGATCCTGCGTTTCTACCTTATATATTATTGATACACATTTTTCGTCTCTCAAAACATATATTACACAATCTTTACAAAATTAAATGTTTAGGATCACCGTCGCCGGACGGTATTTGCGCGCTTACGCGCATAATGTTAAGCTAAGAGACAAATGGTCACCACAGACAAAGAAAATCCGGGCGTTTATGACGCGGTCATTATAGGCGGGGGGGCAGCCGGGCTGGCCGCCGCTGTTTCATATCTCAGGCGTCCGGCGCCGGGGAGGCTGCTGTTGATCGAGGCGAACGACGCCTGTGGGAAGAAGCTGCTCGCGACCGGAAACGGGCGTTGCAATATCAGCAACCTTTCCGCGGACGACTATCTGAAAACCAAAAGTTTTTTTGAAAGCGTCGGAGTGCTGTTCCGCGTCGAGGAAGGAGGGCGCGCCTATCCGATGTCAGGGCAGGCGGCTTCCGTCCGTGACGCGCTCATGCTCGCTTTGGAGCGGGAAGGGGCCGAGATACGCCTTGGCGCGCGCGTCACGCGCGTGGAACGCGTGGAAAGTGACGCGGCGAACGGTACAGGTAAAGCAGAAAAGGGGTACGAGCTTTTTTTTGAGGACGGCGCTGTTGTTCGCGCCGGACGGCTGCTGATCGCGACGGGCGGCAAGGCCGGGCCGCAATACGGTTGCTACGGCGACGGATATGGGTTTGCGCGCAGTCTTGGACACAGCGCCACGACCATCCGCCCCGCGCTGGTCCCACTGGTTTATACCGACGCGGACAGGGATCGGCTTGCGGGCTTGGCCGGCGTCCGTATCAAGTCGAGGGCGGAGCTTTATGTCGACGGAAAGCGCGCGGCCGCTTCGTCCGGGGAGCTTCAGTTCACGGATTACGGCCTCTCGGGCGTCATGATTTTTGATATAAGCACGATGATGCCGGCGTCCATCATAGAGGGGAAACCGCGTACAGAAATCGCGCTTGATTTCGCGCCGGGCGAGGAGGAAAAGACGCTTGCTCGGCTGATCCTGGAAAACGAAGGGCTGTGGCTTGAGGGCGTTGTCGGGAAAAAGTTATCGGCGCTGCTTGTGAGAGAGGGCTGCGGTGACGTGGCGCGCGTGGCGGGGCTTGCGAAAAACTTTGTCGTGACAGTGGGGGGTACGAAGGGCTGGAAGGAGGCGCAAACCACGCTCGGCGGCGTCCGCGTTTCTGAGATCAACGAGAAGACTGGCGAATCGTTGCTTTGCGAGGGGCTGTTTTTCGCGGGGGAAGCGCTTGAACCGGTATATATATGCGGGGGGTTCAATTTGAACCACGCGTGGGCCACTGGCATACGCGCCGGGGGGAATCTTTGAGGATGGACATGAAAGGGATCCGGTTTGGAAAATATGAATGAAAAGGTAAAGATCAAACGCAGGCCGTCGATGCTGGTGATTCTCGACGGTTGGGGATATCGTAAGGATAAGAAAGGTAACGCAGTCGCCTTGGCGCACAAGCCGACGCTCGACAGGCTCATTGCGGAGCACCCCCACACGCTTATCAAAACCAGCGGCTTGGCGGTCGGGCTTCCGGAAGGGCAGATGGGCAACTCCGAGGTAGGGCATTTGAATATCGGCGCCGGCCGCACGGTTTATCAATCGCTGACGCGGATCACGAAGTCGATAGAAGACGGGGATTTCTTTGAAAACCCGGCGCTGCTCGGTGCTATGGAAGCCGCGCGCGGCGAGGGGCGGAGCCTGCACCTCATGGGGCTGGTCTCCCCCGGCGGCGTGCATAGCCATACGGATCATCTGCTTGCGCTCGTGCGCATGGCAAAACAGGAAGGTGTACGCAACGTATATATACACGCTTTTCTCGATGGCCGCGATACGCCGCCGCGCTCGGCCGAAGGGTTTCTCGAGGAACTTGAAAAAGGGCTCGGCGATATCGGCCTCGGGGAAATCGTTTCGATCTCGGGGCGGTATTACGCGATGGACCGCGACAACCGCTGGGAGCGCGTGCAGCTGGCTTATGACGCGTTGACGCTCGGTACGGGACTTGAGGCCGCGTCCACGCACGAGGCAATACTCGCCGCCTACGGCCGTGGGGAGGACGACGAATTCGTGAAACCGACAAATATCCGCGCGGGAGAGGAAAAGCCAAGAACCGTATCCGACGGGGACGCGGTCATCTTTTTCAACTTCAGGCCTGACCGGGCGCGTGAATTGACGCGCGCGTTTACAGAGGCCGATGGCGTAGGGTTTGACCGGGCGCGGGTGTACTCGGATTTGTATTTTACGACGATGACGGAATACGACGCGACCTTTTCTCATGTCCATATCGCGTTCCCTCCCGAAACGGTCAGGAACACGCTTGGCGCCTATATCAGTTCGCTCGGCCTGAGGCAACTGCGCATCGCGGAGACGGAGAAATACGCGCACGTCACGTTCTTCTTCAATGGCGGCGTCGAGGAGCCGGAACCCGGCGAGGACAGGGTGTTGATCCCGTCGCCCAAGGTCGCGACGTATGACCTGAAGCCCGAAATGAGCGCCTATGAGGTAGCGGACCGTACCGTAGAGGAAATCGGGAGCGGCGCGTACGACATGATCATTCTGAATTTCGCCAATATGGATATGGTCGGGCACACCGGTGTGCTTGAAGCGGCTATCAAGGCGGTCGAGGCTGTCGACGAATGCGTCGGCAGGGTGGTGGGCGCTGTGCTCGCGGCAGGCGGGCAGCTGCTGCTTACCGCCGACCATGGCAATTCCGAAGAGGAAATAGATGAAAACGGCGAACCTATGACGGCGCATACGACAAACCCGGTAAGGCTGATACTGGTCAGGGATGACGACGCCGGATTGAAACTGAAAGAGGGCGGGACGCTGGCGGATCTGGCGCCGACGCTGCTGGAAATGATGGAGCTTCCACAGCCGTCCGAGATGGCCGGGCACAGTCTGCTTCAGTCGAAGTGAATTGAAATGGCGCCACAAATGGAAAAAGCGGAAAAATTTCTGATCAAAAATGGGCTGCACGAAAAGCTTTACGATTTTGACGAGCATGTGAAAAACATCACGGCCCAGATGGAAGCGGGTCTGGCCGGCAAGAAAAGCTCGCTTTTGATGCTGCCGTCCTGGCTTGGCGTTTCCCCGAAAACCCTTCCCGACGGGGCCGCTGTCGCCATCGACGCCGGCGGTACAAATCTCAGGGTCGCGCTCGTGCGTTTCGCGCCCGGCGCCGCGCCGGTTGTGGGCAGTTACGACAAATACCGCATCCCCGGGGCTGAAGGCGCTATTTGCAAAGACGAGTTTTTCAACAGGATTGCGGGCTATGTCGGGGATATGGATGGGGCCTGCGAGGCCTCCAGGATCGGGTTTTGTTTTTCGTTCCCGTGCGAAATCGGCGCTGACCGCGACGGAAAGATCCTCGGATTCAATAAGGAATTGAAGATAGAAGGGTCTGAGGGGGCGATGATAGGCGTCGAATTGAACGCCGCCTTCGGCAGGCAGGGAAAGCGTCCGGCCGAGGTGACGACGCTCAACGATACGGTGGCCGCGCTCATCGGGGTCGTCTTCGACCGCGGCGCTTATGATATGGGCGGGTATATCGGCTTGATATACGGTACCGGCGTCAATATTTGCTACTATGACGCGGATATGAAAATGCTCATCAATACCGAGATGGGCAAGTACGACGGGTTTCCTCAGTCTATATGCGACAAAGAGATCGATTTGGAGTCGGATATACCGGGAGACAGCCCGTTTGAGAAGATGGTCAGCGGCGCGTATTTCTCGAATGTCGCGCTTAAGGCTCTGCGTTTGGCGGCGGCGGGGGGCGTTTTTAGTACAGTGACATGCGAGGCTATGCAAGCGCTCCGGAGCCTTGACGCGCCGGGTATAGACGGCTTTATGAGAAATTTCAAGCCGGGCGAAGATGATCTTGGTACGGAGCTTGGCCGGCTTTGCGCTACCGAAGAGGATAGCGCCGCGCTGTACGCGATACTTGACGGGTTGTATGAGAGGGCCGCGAAACTGCTCGCAATCTCGATGACAGCCGTATTGGACAGGAGCGGGGCTGCCGCTTCCCGGCCGGCGTTCATCGTGGCTGAAGGCAGTTCATTCCGTAAGGGGTATCTGTTTCGTGAACGCTTTGAGCGCTGGCTCAAGACGGCGGAGGGCGGCGGCCTGCCGTACGAACTGGCTTTGGCGGACGACCATACCATCATAGGCGCGGCCGCATCGGTATTTCTGTAGATGGATTGGACTGACAAGCAGCTTCAGACGATCAGGACGCGCGGAAGGAATGTGCTGGTTTCCGCGGCGGCCGGGTCCGGCAAGACGGCGGTGCTGACGGAGCGCATCCTGCGGCTTGTGACGGAGGACAGGGTCCCGCTGAAAGAATTGCTGGTCGTCACCTTCACGGAAGCGGCGGCAAGCGAGATGAGGTCGCGGATTGCCGCGGCGCTCACCGAAGCGTCCGAAAACGACGAATTCGCGGAAACGCAGCTCAGACAGCTTGGATCCGCAAAAATCATGACGTTTCACGCCTTTTGCCTGACGGTACTGAGGCGTTATTATTTTGTGACAGACCTCGACCCCTCATTTTCAATCGCGGACGAAAAGCGTTCGGAAGCGCTGAAGGAAACGGCGCTCGACGAGGTGGTCGCCGCGGCGTTCGCGGATGAGGATGAAGGGTTTCTCACCGCGTTTACGGACTTTCTTCTGGCATACGCGGATGTAAGGGATGAACGGAAAGCCCGGGACAAAATCCTGAAAACATACGAGTTCATCATGACGCTGCCGTCGCCGTTTGCCTGGCTCGCGGACAGCGTGGACGCGATGTTTGCCCCCGCGGAAAATCTGGCGGAGATCCCGGCCATCGGCTTTGCGTACGATGAAATAGCGTACCGCCTTTCGTTCGCCCGCCGGCTCACGGAACAAACCGGCGCGTTGCTTACGGCTTTGGGGCTGGCGGGGCTCGCGTCGAAAAACGATGCGGACCTTGTAAGCGTGTCGCTGGTCGAACAGCGTTTTCTTGACGGCGATATGGAAGGTACGCGGCTATTGCTTGAGGGGCTCTCGTTTGAGACGTTCAGGGCTGCCGCGGCTGAAAAAGAAAGTTTCGAGGGAATCAAAGCGCTCGTGAAACAGCGCCGCGACCGCGTCAAAGAGATTTTGAAAAAAGAGGTCGGAGAGAAGTTCTTTGACCGGCCATTATCGGAATACGCGGAAGAGATCGCTCATGTCGCGCCTTTTGCAAGGACGCTTGAAACGCTTGTGAAGCGGTTTTCGGATATTTATACCCGCGTTAAGCGTGAAGAAAACGTGATTGATTTTTCCGATTTCGAGCATACAGCGCTGAGGATACTTGAAGACGAGGACATCGCGGACGACTACAGGCGCCGCTTTTCGTATATTTTTATCGACGAGTACCAGGACAGCAACTATGTGCAGGAAGCGCTGGTTTCGCGCATATCGCGCGCGGACAACGTCTTTATGGTCGGCGACGTCAAGCAAAGTATCTACAGCTGGCGCAACGCCGCACCCGAGATTTTTCTCGAAAAGCAGAGACGCTACCGGCCGGGCGGTGAGGATGGCGCCGGCCCGGGCGGTGAGAAGGGCGCAGACCCGGGCGCAGGAAATGGCTCCGGCCCGGGCTGTGAGGATGGGCCAGGCGCAGTCGTCATGGATGATATGACAGGGCTGCGTATCGACCTTTCGAGCAATTTTCGCAGCAAGGCCGGCGTCATAGACGCGGTCAACGCGGTATTTGAAACGGTCATGGAGCGCCGATATTCGGGCATGGACTACGATACGGACGCGCGGCTTGTACAAGGCGTCTCTTACGATCCCGATATGGAAGGGAGGGCCTGCCTGCATCTGATCAAGAAGGACGCGGGCCATGAGATGTTTGACAGCGACGCCGAGGGCGAAGCGGCGCTTTGCGCGGCTGTCATACGTGAAACGGTCGGCAAGGATTTTTACGACGCGAAACATGGCGTCAAAAGACCCATACGGTACGGAGATATCGCAATCCTGCTTCGGGCCGCGAGGGGTTCGGCGGACGTATACAGGAGGACGCTTGAAGCGCAAGGGATCCCGGCGGCGACGGACCGCGGCGAGGGATATTTCGAAACAGTGGAAATAGATACGTTTTTGAGTCTGCTGCGCGCCATCGTCAATCCGAGGCGCGACGTGCCGCTGGCGGCGTCAATGTGTTCCGCTGTATTTGGATTTGGGCTTCCGGAACTCGCTGATATACGCGCGGGCAAGAGCGACGGGTTTTTCTATACGGCGTTTCTCGACTACGCCGAAAACGGCAAGGACGCCGCGCTGCGCGAAAAGTGCGAAGCGGCATTGGCGCGGCTCGCGGGATGGCGTGATGAAGAGCGCTTCATGAGGCTCGATGATTTCTTGTGGAAACTGATGAGGGAAAGCGGTTTTTATGAATATGTCTCCGGGCTTGCGCGCGGCGCGAACAGGCAGGCAAACCTGCGCGCGCTTTTGGACAGGGCCGCTGACTTCCAGCGGGGGAGGGTCGAAGGGCTGAGAGGCTTCCTGGCTTTTCTCGATAGGATCAAGCTGAGAGGCGGCGCGCCTCAGGTCACATTGCTGAAGGATGGCGAGGATGTCTGCCGCATCATGACGATACACGGCAGCAAGGGGCTTGAATTCCCGGTCGTATTTCTCGGAGGGCTTGGCAAGCCTTTGTCCGCGAGCGGCTTTTCCGATGACAGCCTGCTGTTCCACCGGGACGCCGGGCTTTCGCTGCAATGGAGGGATCACGAGGCGCATACTTACAAAGAGACTTTGCTCCACCGGGCGTTGAAACTGAAATTGGATGTAGGCGAACGCGCGGAGGCGATCAGGCTGCTTTATGTCGGTATGACGCGCGCGATGGACACGCTGCACATGATCGGGACGCTGGGTGATCCTGAAAAATGGGTCGAACTGTTTGGGTCGGATGAAGTGTCGCCTGTCATCGATACTGACATCGTCGGCGCATCGAATTACCTTCAGTTGGTTTTGCCGACGGCGCTTAAGCGAAGCAGCCTTTTTGAGGTTTCGGTTTTGGATATGGATTGTTTGGCGGCGCTCGCAAATGAGGGGAGGGGCGCTGTCCCTGTCATGCCCGATAGCGGTATAGGACCCGTAGAGTTGACTGTGACGGAAGAGGGCGCCGGCTTTGGGCAACACGGCGATGGTGCGCTATTGCGCTATCCATACGAGGCGGCGTCAAAGTTGAAGTCCAAATACAGCGTGACAGGGCTCGGCGGTACTGATCGGCAAAAATCCGGCGGTACTGAGGGGCGAGGCCCCTGCGGCTCTGAGGGGCGAGGATTCGGTAGCGATGAAACTGTATATTTTATGGCCGGCGGAACCGGGGAGACTGACGAGGACGCGGGGCTGAGCGCCGCCGAAAAGGGCACGGCGTTGCACAGGGCCCTGGAATTGTTGGACGTACACGAGGCACGCGCGCATCGCGGCGACCGCGCCTGGTTTGAAACATTCCTGTCGGGGTTGGCGGAGGCCGGAGCGTTGAGCGGCGCGGAGACGGAATCAATCGACGTGAAGGCGCTGCTGCGGTTTGCGGACAGTGACCTTGCGGCGCGGGCAGCGGCGGCGGACTTCATGTTGAAGGAAGCGCCGTTCAATATGAAGCTGCCGTACGGTGAGGCCATAGGGGCTTTACCCGATCGCGGTCTTGAGGAAAAGGAAGCCATAGATGATCGGAATACCGTGGTTTATGACGAGGAGATAGTTGTACAGGGCGTGATCGATTTTCTGTTCGAGGAAGATGGCGGACTCGTGCTTGTCGATTATAAATCGGGCTGGTTCGACACATCTTCATATGAGCCGGAAGCGGACAGGATCCGGTCGGCTTACGGCTATCAGCTCAGGCTTTACCGCCGCGCGGCGGAGCTGGCTTTCGGCAAACCCGTGAAGGAGAGCCTCATATATATGACGCGCGCGGGAGTTACGGTAGACGTTGGGTAATCAGATATTCAGCGGATAGGCCTGAGATTTTATCAGCGGGCAGCTATCTTTGCAAGGTTCAGCGCGCAGTACGCGTCGGTTTCGACGAGCTCGAGCATCGCGTAAACGTTGTTCAGATCCCTGCCGACGACGACAACCCCGTGACGAGGCAGGACGCACGCAACAGGCATTTCCCGTACGAGCGCGCGGCGTTCCTCAAAGTACGCGAGCACATTGTCGCTCATCTCTTGTGTGCACATCGGCGCAAATTTTGCGAGGCCCGCCGCCCCCTGTTTTTCCGTCGCTTCGGTGACGGAAGGGATCGGTTTTTCGGCGGCCGCGAAGACCATACAGTTCACAGGATGGGCGTGGATCACCGCGCCAACGGTCGGGAAAGCCCGGAGCAGACTGGCGTGCATGCCCGTCTCCCTCGACAGGCGACAAGAGCCTTCAATCACATTGCAATCGAAATCGACCAGCGCCAAATCCTCCGGAAGCAAACAGCAATGTTTCTCCTCGGCCATCATCGACGGCGTCACGAGAAACGACCCCTCTCCCGCGCGTGCGGCAAAATTACCGCCGTATGCGTTCGTAAGGCGACGGTCCCAGATAAGGCGGGCGATCTCGCACATTTGTTCACGCGTATCCGCGTATGACATTTTTTCCATAGAGCCAGTATACCATTTCAATGCGGGATTCTGTATAATGCAGACGATAGTGATTTTTCAGGAACATGCTATGGGAATTCAGATAAAATTAATAAGTTAAAGTCAAAACGCAGGTAAGGAGTAAGATATGAGTTACGTAGATAAAATCGCGGTAGAAGTCGAGAGGAAAAACGCGGATCAACCCGAGTTTTTGCAGGCTGTTAAAGAGGTGCTGGAGTCGCTTCGCGTAGTCGTGGAGAGCGACGATATTTATGAAAAGGCAGGGTTGCTTCACCGTTTGGTAGAGCCGGAACGCGCCGTCATATTCCGTGTGCCGTGGGTCGACGACCAGGGCTGTGTACAGGTGAACCGCGGCTATCGCGTCCAGTTCAATTCCGCTATCGGGCCGTACAAGGGCGGGATCCGTTTCCATCCCTCGGTCAATCTTGGGATCATCAAGTTTCTCGGTTTTGAGCAGATTTTCAAGAATTCACTGACGGGCCTCCCGATCGGCGGCGGCAAAGGCGGTTCGGATTTCGACCCGAAGGGGAAGAGCGACGGTGAAGTGATGAGGTTTTGCCAATCGTTCATGACCGAGCTCAGGCGCCATATCGGGCCGTTTACAGATGTGCCTGCCGGCGATATCGGTGTGGGCGGCCGCGAGATCGGCTATATGTTCGGCCAGTACAAAAGGCTCGCGAACGAGTTCACAGGCGTGCTGACGGGAAAGGGCCTGACGTGGGGCGGTAGCCTTGCGCGCACCGAAGCGACGGGTTACGGCCTGGTTTATATCGTGAATGAATACCTCGCAAGCCGTAAAGACAGCTTCGACGGCAAGAAGGTAGCGATTTCCGGCAGCGGTAATGTGGCGATCTTCGCGGCCCAGAAGGTGCGGGAACTCGGCGGTACTGTCATGACGATGACCGACTCCAACGGATACATATATCAGGAAAAAGGCATAGACCTCGATCTGATCAAGGATATCAAGCTTGTGAAGCGCGGTCGGCTGTCAGAATATACGAATGAGCACGGCGACGCTCTTTATGTTGAGACCGGCAAGGGTAAGGTTTGGGATACGCCTTGCGACATCGCGTTGCCTTGCGCCACACAGAATGAGCTCAACATTGACGACGCGAAGACGCTCGTGAAAAACGGCTGCAAGATCGTCGGAGAGGGCGCCAATATGCCGACTACGCTCGACGCGACGCTCTGCCTGCAGCAAAACGGGATCACGTTCATCCCCGGCAAGGCGGCAAACGCCGGCGGCGTTGCAACGTCCGCGCTTGAGATGACGCAGAACAGCGAACGGTTGTCATGGACGTTTGACGAAGTCGACGCGAAGCTGAAAGGGATCATGGCGAATATATTCCACAGCATCGACTCTACGGCGAATGAATATGGCAAGGCCGGGGACTATATCCTTGGCGCGAATGTGGCCGGATTCAAAAAAGTCGCGAAGGCGATGCTCGATCAGGGCGTGATATAGAATTATTTCGCGGATTCCGCGACCATATCAAGGAATTCACGGTTGACCTCGCGCACGGACTTCATCGTCGCGGGGTCTCCGTGTCCCGGATAGATTGTGACGTCGTTCGCCCACTGATTGACGACATTGATCAAGCTCTCCTTCAAGCGCGCCGCGCTTCCGCCCGCGAAGTGCGTGTAGCCGAGATCAACATTGAAAATCGTATCGCCTGTGAAAGCCACGCGGCTCTTGTCCGAATAAAAGCACAGGCCGCCGGCCGAATGCCCCGGCGTATGCAAAACGCTCAGGGCCTCCCCGTCTATGTCCAGGATTTCGTCGCCGTCAAAGAGCCGGTTCACATTGCTCCCAAAGAGCCGATTGATATTGCCCTCAAAATAGTCAAGCTCTTCGCGATGGGCGCATACCTCAACCCCGAAGTATTCGGCGAGCGCGTCCGCCTTGCCCGAA
>Ga0123357_10001070_pt1 | contig 28196 bp, 14 predicted proteins | sample TergutEmb28metaG_FD_89873 | JGI IMG/M metagenome (GOLD analysis project Ga0123357, IMG submission 89873) | Embiratermes neotenicus P4 segment gut microbial communities from Petit-Saut dam, French Guiana - Emb289 P4 | ecosystem: Host-associated > Arthropoda: Insects > Digestive system > Gut ...
CAAGGGTACCGGGGCTCTGTTCCGGAGGCTAAAGTGACCAGGGATTAAAAATTAATACTAACTTAATCTAGACTGTAAGTTACGAATACAGGGATTTACACCACCACTCTCATGTCTTCTTCACTTGAGACGTGCTTAGACACAGAGGTAGTTGTACTGTACGTGTTTCCTTACATGAAGTTGGCTTCATATTCTCTTGAATAATCATAGAACGAGCCGTGATAGCGAGAAGTCTTGCGTGATATTAGAAGTACTTGCCTTTGTGGCACGGTTGTCCCTTCTGTAAGCGTTTAAACCAAAATATTTTATGCATTGTGGGCCGGGTAGCACAGTCGGTATAGCGACTGACTACGGGCTGGACGGGCCGGGATCGAATCCCGGTGGGTACCAGATATTCCGCCCGTCCAGACCGGCCCTGGGGTCCACCCAGCCTCCTGTAAAATGGGTACAGGGTCTTTCCCGGGGGTAAAGTGCGGCCGGGGCGTGCTGCTGACCAATCACCTCCTTCTAGTGCCGCTGTCATGGAGGAGTAGAGCTATACCTCTACCCACCCTCTGGGCCACACCGGGCCTGTAACGGGATCATTTTACCTTTTTACCTTTTATTTTATGCATTACCCCTTTCTCTTATCTAGATCAATGATCCGATATTAATTTTCAAAATAACCAAATGGCTGCGTTGATCAAACTCCTTTTGAAAAGCTACTACTATAAGATAGTTAAGAAATTTCCCCCGTTTTATGGAACACGAACGTCCATTTTATTTGTCACAAAAGTTCACCACTTGTTCTTATCCCCAGCCAGATTAATAGAATCCGCCACCTCCCAGCCTATGTCTTTAAAATCCATTTTAATATTATCCTACCATCAACACCTACGTCTTCCAGTGTCCCATTACCTGCGAGCTTTTCTTTCAAAATGTCCTGTACGTTACACATGCCCCACACATCTAATCCTCCACGCCTTGATCGCCTTCATTCTAATCCGGTGAAGGGTACAGATCATGAATGACCTCGTTATGCTGCTCTCTTCAGATTCATGTTATTTCCCTCCTCTTTAATGTAAATATCTCCCTCATCACCCTATTCCCGAACAGCCTCGACCTATGTTCTTCTCTTGATTCGAGACATTAAGTTTCACACCCGTACAAAATAACTTGCAATTTTCATTTGTTGCTGTTATTTCACAATATTTAAAATTTACCGTAATTTTAAGGTATTCTTTATGTAATTATGATCTCCGAGGCGAACAAACCACTCGTCCAGAGGAGTCCTACCGACTGTGGTGCGTCGGTGTGTAATCTAGAAACCTCGTGAATATAGGGGACCTGCCCCACTGGGGGCTGTCGCACCAAAAATAAAAATAAAAAAAATTATTTATCTATGCTTTTGGATTTTGTCCTGCATTTTATTTACGGTATATAAATACGTATGTATTTTTTACCTTGTTCACTGATAATGTTTGTGTGTTTTTCTTTATACTACGTACACTCGCGTCGAATAAATTCATATCATTTTCGTGGAACAGAAGCGGATACATCCTTTCCAATTTCAAACTCTCTTGGTTTTCTTGGCCCTTTCTAATGATAAATTTTAGAGAAAAGTTGAAAAGCAATGGAGATAAAGCAACACCTAACTTCAGAACTTTCTGAACAGTATATGTTTGAGAAAAATATTTTCAAATGTGTATTTCACTATGAATTTCATATGAACAAATTTTATCAACCTACGAAACTCTATGGGTGTGACAAACTCGATGGAGATATTTTACAAGACATACCTCGCAAGTGAATGCTAGGCTTTCCTGTAGTCTATGAATAGACGTTGTACGGTCCAGTTATATTTCCATTTTCTCAAGTATGTGACGCAGTGAATAACACAATAATTTAAATTTTATAGTGACAGTATCTTGCATCAAAAAAGAAAAAAACCCGAATGACATTTATATCATGCCGTGCGCTTTAGTGTATGGTACCAATATTTCGCAGATTGGAGAGAGAGAAAGGAAGAGAGACAGCAGATTTCTGAGCTACCTTAATACTAATTCCAGATTACATGAAGTAACATCCGAGAACATAATAATCTTCTAAGTTTCCTTCCCTTGCCCCTCTTAAGGATTTCAACCTCACTCAATAAAGGCGATTTCTTATATATACTGCCTCCCTTATCACAGTAACAAAAACCTCCAGTTAAACTGGGCTTCTGATAACACCGTTCTGTCTCTCTTTATTGTTGCACCGTGTATTTCGTAGAATCACTTTAATTATCAACCAACAAATGCGCTTACATAAAATTTCACATTGAAACATTTAAAATCGCTCCAACATGTTTCGATCCTAAGATCATCTTCAGGGAGCTACGTCGTTCATTGATAAAGTCATTTTAAAAACACTCACTAATTAATTCCTTTATATTAACAGGTTGCTGTGGCAGCATGTCGTGTTGTTTAAGAGTACGTTGTTGAGAATGCGCCTGACTATGGTGTGCGTCGTGTGTTACGTAGTGACAGATTGGCTCAAGCCAGTCTCTCACTACGTAACACACGACGCACACCATAGTCAGGCGCATTCTCAATAACGTACTCTTACACAACACGACATGCTGGCACAGCACCCTGTTAATATAAAGGAATTAATTAATGAGTGTTTTTAAAATGACTTTAGCAATGAAAAACGTAGCTCCCTGAAGATGATCTTAGGATCGAAACATCTTGGAGCGATTTTAAATGTTTCAATGTGAAATTTTATGTAAGTGCATTTGTTGGTTGATAATTAAAGTGCAACCGTTCTGTCTGTTTCTGTCTGTGAGTTTGCCCTTTTATCATAACTTGGAAAAGGGTGTGTGACTTTCACCAAACTTGCTAAACCAAGCACTCACTGAAAACCACCCAAATGTCATAACACATATTCTCCTACATCGAGCGGACGCTCGAATTTATATCAGCCTGCATCAATTGGCTTTATCGAAGGCACCTACGGCTCCAGGACTTTGAAGCTTCTAGGATTTCCACACATTCTGCACATGAAAGCGGCAAGGTTGGCAGCCCTACATACTGGCCGCCTTTACCCCCAGGAGATATGCCGGGCACTCATTTCTGTTAGAAGCTGAGTCGACACCAGGACCGTAATGCAGCCCAAAAAATTATGTCAATGACAAATCCAGTAACTCCTTCGGGAATTGAACTATAGCGAAGTGCCTCAATAAACCGCGCTACTGCGTACCCTCGTGTGGTCAGACTATAGCCCCGAGTTACATAATGTAACACAATTCAAAATCCAGGTCAGATTACTAAGTTCCTTTTTCTGCTGCATACTCAAATTGTGCACTGGCCTTTTGTCCTACCGCCTTTAATTCCCATCTCTCCACTTTGCCTCTGACCTGCCTTCATGAGAAGGAGGAGCGGGCACATCCTGGGAACTTTGAAATCAGTAAACTTTCTTTCTCCTTATAACAGGAAATGTGCTGCGTCTCGCTTCACCGCCTGATTCTTTTTATGTCTTTAGTCTCAACACCTGTATAGGTTCTTGGTGGGGAAACTGGAGGGAAAGAGACCACTGGGGAGACCTAGGCGTAGATGGGTGGATAATATTAGGATGGATCTCCAGGAGGTGGGATGTGGTTATATGGACTGGATTGGGCTGGCCCACGATAGGGACAGGTGGCGGACGCTTGTGAGTGCGGTAGTGAACCTTCGGGTTCCGTGAAATGCGGGGAATTTCTTGACTAGCTGCAAACCAGTTAGCTTCTCAAGAAGGACTCTGCACCATGGAGAAAGTAAGTAAGTAAGTCTCAACACCTACGTGGTACGTTCCTCACTTGACAAGCTCTGCCTGCTATCCTGATCATCATCTCGTATGACTGGGAGTTTTTGTTCTATTTTCTCAGTCACTCCAGCTCAATAGCACTACCAGTGTTATCCGTATCGTTTACAGTTAAATAATAACTTATAACCCTCTCTTTATAAAGTCTTACAGCGATTGCTGTTTAGTGTGACGCTGTGTAGTCTGGTATAGTTATACCAAGGATTCAGAGAAATCTACTGCTTCGTCCTTCAGAGTAGATTTTTGTTACTCGTATATTATATTTACTATATGAGTTTTGCTACCTTGATAATGGAGAGGGTATATTCCTGATACTTCGGTACAGTTCTATCAGAATGCACGGAGTAACATTGTAGAAGTCACCCATATTTATAGTCACCACTCTGAAGACCTCAGATCTCATAGATACAGTGTAGTCTGAGATAATGACAATCGTTCAACGAAACACAAATAAATAAATAAATACCTTCATACGTGCATAAAGTTTCATCTGTCTCATTGCTTGTAAGTTTTCGCTTCCATTATTTTGCTTTGCTGCTCTGAAGATCTGGTCTCTCTTTCCCTATTTTATGGCCTTATTTTTTTTCTCCTCGCTCTGCCGTCTTACGAAGTTTCCTTTATTTCCATTCCTTTTTTTAAAAAAAATCTCTTCATAGAATGGCTTCCTGTTCATAAATTGAATAAGGAAATAAAACTGTGACGGTCAGAACATGTAATGGAATTTAGAGCTGTCGCTGTGCAACTGCAGTTTGTTTCTTGGGTAGGAGAAAGCAGCTTCTTGTGTCACAGTATTCACACATTTCTTGTGTTAACGAATGTATAATATTGCATAAGAGCTGTTGCTCGCTACAAATAGCTGCTACTAACATTTCCTCTTCTTTTCTCAAATACAGAATTACCTGTGGTTCGTCCGGGATAGGCTTTCTGTGTCGTTACCACAGTTTTGCTCATATTTCTGTAATTATTATATAATTGAACAGATTTGTATATCTGAATTTCTGCACGATGTGAAATTATTTTTCTTTTATTAACACTGAATGAACATTTCACAGAGGAGAGTTAAGTTAGAAGTGTGTAATTAGATGAATGAAAATCCTTTCTGATAAGATAATTATCGCAAGGAAGATTTTTTAATTAGAACCAACAAGATGCAACTATTTTTTACTATTTATTTCTAAAAGGCTCTACATGTTTCGGGCGGTTCCTCCGCCCATCATCAGGAGCACATAACTGTACATTCAGCTTCAGGTATTGTCAACCAGCACTGCTGCAGGCTGGTATCGTGGATGAGGTGGAACCCCATGGAGTTCCATCTCATCCACGATGTGATCCTGGTGATGGGCGAAGGAACCGCCCGAAACGTGTACAGTCTTTTAGAAATAAATAATCAAAAATAGATGCATCTTGTTGGTTCTAATTAAAAAATCATACTAATGATGCACGGACACACGAATATAAAAAATTATCGCAAGGAAGTCCAGAAATTTTTCACTTTGTATGGAACGCGAATATTCATTGCCGCTTTCACAAAAGTTGGCTCCGCATCTTCATCTAAAACGTAAATCCAGGCAACACCTTTACTCCCTGGGTTTAAGTTACAGTTTAACGATTTAAAACACAGCTGTAACTGTGCAAACTATCCACTTCAACAATCGAAAATCTCTTAATTTTATCCACACACTTCCTTTATGTGTTTATATAATTCTCGCAACAAATAGGGATTATTTCCCACACTGCATTTGCCGGTCGGTCCTTATAAGGGAGTTGGACTGTGTCTTCTTTGAAATAGGAACCGAATTTTCATACATTATTTAGACGAAAAATTAAGACTTAAAAGCACTAGGAAACAACCGTGTTCCTCTAAACAAAATGGTAGGCCTACTGGAACATGTCTCTTTATCACAGGTCTAAGAGATTTCATTGTTAATATACAGTTTTTCCAGCGTTGTGCCACATTCTCTTTCGTGTTAATAGCATCCTCATGAGCACGACATGCAGGAGGTAAGAGACAACTTTGAAAGCCTTCTTATAGGCATGTATGTGGCCATTATTAATCCCGTACGTAAATCTAAGTAACATATAACATTCAACTCCTTCCTTACAGAAAGCGCACTATGTCTGCAGTGGAAAGACTGTCTAGTATAAAAATTATGAAAATTGTCTATGTTTATTTTATGAATAATAAGCAAGGCAAAATGAAATATGTGAGCGCAATGGAAAATTCTGTAATGAGAGAGCAGGTGGTGCGTGTGTTGTAGACGGTCAATAAACCGATTGTTACTCCACTTGAAGGTAATTGTGTGATGGATGTAAAGCAGCTTTTGATTGCGTTTAGCCTCAGTTATGTATTTTGTGAAAAACTGAAAATCGAAGTTTGCAATGAAAAGTGTAATGTCCAGCCTCTCTAACTGCATCTATTCTTTGTACCCGGCGAATATTCTGTGCACATGAGAGTGTTTTACTCTCCTACCCGTCCGTCAGTGCTTCCTCCTATGGGCTGTGAACATTCTTAAGGAATATGCTCCATTCAGATCCCCGTACTACACGTTGGTAGGGTTTCTTCTCTCCTCCACGAATGCTTTGCGTTCATCCGTCTCATTGTCTTGGGTTTACGCATCGTAATATAAGTGGCATTGTAGTGGGGCAGTTAGTTCAGGCACTGAGCTACAGGCCGGAATGTCGCGGTTTCGAATCCCGTTGGCGTCACTGAAATTTTTCATTTACAAAGTCCTTCCTTCCATAAAGCGGCCCTGGGCTCGACTCCACCTGTAACAGAAAAGAATATCAGGGATATTTTCTGCCTTTCCAGTAATGTACAGGTATTGCTTTACCAATGTAGATAGCATTGTTATGAGGACATAGCACTATTGGTTTATTGTATTCAAACGCAAAGCTAAAAATATGCCAAGAAGCTAAATTTTCGACTTTTGCCTTTCAGGGCAGATGGAGAAAACTACATAATGGAGACCTTCATAGGATCAGGGATATCTCATTTAAAATAGTGTTAGTCGCTATAATGATTAGGCTACGGGACGGGCAACTGAGCAATTGCGAGAAAGATGTTATTGTCTTCTGCATTTTGTCTATACCGGCTCTAAGACCATTCCAGCGTCCTATTCAGTGCTTACCTGAGGTCTTTCCCTGGGTTTAAAGAGATGGGGGCGTGCTGCTGACGATCCAACTCCATCTAGTGCCTACTTTAAGAATGAATGGCGCTATACACCCACTCCACCATACGCCTTCATAGCATGTAGAAGGACATATTCGCCTTTGGGGAAGCTTCATTATTTGTACTTTTACGGAAGTGTTGGGAGAAAGAGTTAGACTGCTAATGCATCTCTAACACGGGAGTTTCACTCTGAATTTTGGTCTAAGAAACTGAATATACCTGACTACTTACGAGGCTTACTATTACGTTGGGTGATAATAATAAAATTGATCGTAACTTAGGACGAATTAGGATTCGTATGGCTGAGAACATGGAATATGGTATTTAACATCCGGGGTTCAATAAATGTGGAGAATTACTTAAGTAGTTCAGATGCTGAGGCACTAAGTTACTTGCACGTTATTCGTAAGAACACAGTGGCGAGCGTAACATTAAAAAAGTGATGGGAATTTTTTCACTTGTTTTTTATATAACTGCGCTGTTTCCCTCCCGCCGTATATAGTGCTGAAAGTTCGTATGTTTAGTGTTAGAGTTGAAGGAACTGGGAAGAATGTAAATTTAAGCGACTGGGGTAGAATTTGAGGCACTATCCTCGATTTTTCTGGAGGATTTTAAGAGAACCACGTGAAGATCTTATTCAAGATAGACAATTTCTGGCCCATAATTGCTATCCCAGTCGGCTTTTATGGGGTCAGAGTGGTAGCTACTGGGTCGTGACTTTCGGTATGATGGTTAGGACATGACCATAGATTCGATTGCACGTTTTAAATGTCCGGATATACCGTGTGTGTTGGATGATATCAGTTAGACCCTTCACTGGATCACGGTCCCCTATTTGAAACGAAAGTTTGTATTCCTACCCTGTAAACTTGCTTTGCCAGGTTACAATTGTACCGCGACTGTCTCGCCATGTTCGTTATGTGTACATACATACATAGAGCAGGAATGATGGCTAATGGTGATAAGGTACAAGCTTCGAATTTGTTACACTTGCTCAACACAATGGGCCCCTATATTTGGCTTCATGTCGCTTGTCCGACAGACAATGTGAAAGCGAGCAGTCGGCAGACAGCTGGACTACCCTTATTGTCAGTAGACGCATATCGACACAGCTGTGACGTATGCAAAGTCGCTCTACAACTGGTTATTTTCCGTGGTCAGGTAATTTCCCTTACATCAGATATAAAACGGTATCTCCAGTTGACCATGCGAAGCGTCTTCAGGTCTGTCAAATATGCCTATGGGTAATACAAAAACTCACTTCGCACCGCACAGAGAACACAGTGTACCACCATTATAAAGACCAAATAATAAGGTTGGTTGGAGAAATATTGCTATTTATTGTAAGAATTATACAAAACGCTACATAAAACGAGTGGGTAAAATGCAGAATTTGAATATTAAATCTAGAATTATTTACCAAGTAAATTAAAACTGACACTGCAATTGATATGAAGAATTGCTTTATCCATATATTTAACAACACATATATTTATTTCAAAACGTTTCACCCCAAGTATCAAAAGTAACTTTTTCTTGTGTAGCACTGCTTTTTACTCGTGAGGGGCCAGGTTCGAAAACCAGTCTTGTGTCTCGGGTACGTTGATGTTTTCCATTAGCACTCCCAGAAAAATTCCAATATAATCGCCAGAATTCGCCACGACCGTTTCTGTTCGCAGCCTATCCAGTGTATTGTTTATCGTTCCATGTGTACCATTTACACCCTGAGACTCGGATAGCGTCACTACATAAATCTTTAACAAATTCAAAATAACAAGTAAACAAACACGTTTAAGCCACAACGAAATTGCAGATTCTTTCATTGCACGCAAAGCTCAACAGTAACTTCCTTACTCTGGGTCGATTGAGGCTGCAGAATCGACAAATGAAACCCCCACCTTAAAGACCTATGATTATGTAATAACAGTGTGCTATCTGGTCAGGCTTATACGAGGGGGTGCTGATAAGTCCTTAGCCCAACCAGGAAGGAAACATTCTACCGTGACCAAACTCGGGATTTATTCAACGTACTCCCCACGAAGCTCAATATACTTCTAAGCCCGTTGTTCTAAATTTGCAAGCCACTCAAACAAAAATCAGAATGTTGTCCGTCCGACCAGGTCTCCGCGGCAGTAATGACCTCCGAGCCGGAAGAAAAATGGTGACCTTTCAATTGTCTTTTCAGTTCAGGGAACAGGTGGTAGTCCGACGGTTCCAGATCCGAAGAATAGGGTGGGTGATCAAGACACTGGAAGCCCAGGTAGGCCAGTTTCTTATGGGTTGCAAGTGACCGGTGAGCTGGGGCATTTTCGTACAAGAACAAGACCCCCTTACTAACCTTCCCGCGGCCGGCGTTTTCCCTTCAAAATGTCCTTCAATTGTACCAGTAGAGATGAATAATTCTCCGCGTTGATAATTTGGCCCTTTGGAAGAGAATCAATGAGGATGCCATCTTGATCCCAAAAAATCGAGGCGAGAACTTTTCCAGCGGATTTTTGCACACGGAATTTGTTGGGGCTGGGTGAGCCGCTATGCCGCCACTCCGTTGATTGTTGCTTTGTTTCCGAGTCGTAGTGATACAAGCAGGTTTCGTCCATGGTCACCAATCGCGACAGAAAATCATTTGGATCTCGCCAAAAAAAAACTCCAAAAGTTGCTCAGACGACTGGCACCGTTGACGTTTTTGATCCGAGTTCAAGCATTTCGGGATCCACTTCGTACAGAGCTTCCGCATGTCCAAATCTTCATGAATGATGGACCCAACCCGCTCAAGTGAGATGCCCAGTTGCTCAGCTATTGATTTGTCCGAAATCCGGGTGTCTTCCAAAATTAGCTCGTCAATTTGATCAATAATCTCCTGGGTGGTCATTGTTTTGGGTCTTCCAGGACGAGGCGCATCACAGGTGGAAAAATCACCACGTTTAAACTGGACCACTTAGTTTTTGACGGTGGCATACAATGGTGCTTGTTTCCCTAATATTTCTGCCAGAATTGCATGAATTTCCTTCGGCGCCTTGCCTTGCAGGAAAAAACTGATGACAGCTCGCGTCCCCATGTTGTTGAAATCGCGCACGTCGCCTAACGTGCTTCCTTTCAGCCTCTGTAACAAAAAAGACGTGTAATTCGACACATGAACAGACCTCTCTTTCCAACGACACTATCGATTCCCTCCTAAGACATCGGGAAGTAGGTCGGGCTAAGGACTTATCAGCACCCCCTCGTAGCTCGTTGATAGGTTAACTCTGAACAGTGTTGGAAGGGCTATTAGCAGGAGGAGACTGAAGTGCTGGAGAGAACTTTGTCCATTGTCACTTTTTCCAGCACAAAACTTGTATGAATTCAACCCTACAGCCATTTATTAGTTCATTCCTTTTACCGAGTAACTCCATTAAATATTTCCTTGCTGGCAACTCTGAAGAGTAAGGGTTCATTGTTCTGTTATTTACAAGGTGTGAGAAGGGTATTGTTATTGATTTCTCTGGACAGGACGGATCCTGCTTGCACTGAACTCTTTCTTGCTACCTGTAGGACTGGGCCAGAAAGGTGAGAGGAACTGCACTTGGGTTAGGGCTGTGATTCCCAACCTGGGGTACGCGTACCCCCAGTGGTACGAACCAGAATATTTAGAGGTACGCGAAAAAAATTGAATAATGGCGGGAAAAGGCACATACGTCAACAGTGTAAGACAAGATACAAGGCAAAAGTTGTGAAATTGAATGAACGTTATGGCGAGTAGCGGAGATAATATGAAGGGTACAATTTATGGAAATAGGCTGTCAAAGGGTACGCAAGTGAAAAAAGTTTGGGAACCACTGGATTATGGAGAGAATGATGAAAACTTTTGTTGTGGATTCAAGTAGGCCGTCTGCTGCCAAACCTACATACGTTAGATATCTTCCCTCCATACTTATTTATTTACTTAATACTTACTCCATGGTGCAGAGTCCTTCTTGAGAAGCTAATCGGTTCTCAGCTAGTCTAGAAATTCCCCTCATTATATGGAACCCATAAGTACGTTACCGCATTCACAAGTGCATGCCACCAGTCCCTATCCTGAGCCACCTCGATTCAGTCCATACCCTCACAGCCCACTTCCTGAAGATCCGTCTTAATATTATCCTCCCATCTACGTCTTGGCCTCCCAAGTGGTCTCTTTCCCTCAGGTTTCCCTACCAAACCCCTGTATACGCCTCTCCTCTCCCCCATATGCACTACATGCCACGCCCATCTCATTCTTCTCGATTTTATCAGAAAATATTTTAATCCCCTGATCTTACCTTGCGGCCTTTGTCCTACGTAACCTCCTGCACACCCCTAAATCTAACTTATATCTTGCTAATTCCCTAGCTGCTGCTGTAATTGAACCTGCTACTAACATTCCACGTACCAAATCTCATGTCCCTTTTTCGTTGCTTAAGTCGTAACAAAGTATTAATCCAGGTCCGAGGCAAGTGTTCATGATTCGCAACAAAGGCAGTTTTCACGGTGAGGAGTTGTCAACACCTCACCCAACACCCAAGCTGGAGGACTATCCCTTGTCGGCTGTCCGCAACTGCTTATTCAATATATTCGCAGCTACCCTTCATACTGGAGGCCGTTCCTCCATCCGCAACCAGAGGACGCGCCATGACATGGTGACAGGGACCCTTTTGTTACCTCATCTTCCCTTCATGAACATGAATAACAAACTGAAGCAGGGATGGAAGAATTGCCAGAATAAAACTTAAAGGTACTGGAAAGGGGAAAATCTTGTACAGTGGAGGTAGCTGCAAGACAAGTGAGAGGGCAATGCAGATTAAAGTCTGTTGTAACAATACATTGCCAAAGAGTTACATATTTCTTTAAAATACGTGGACGGACAATTAAGTTCGCGATCTCGCCACCGTGTGCTTGCCGTGGCAGCACTGGACAAAAGCCTTAGTATAGTTTGATGACGTTGACATAAGAGCGTTTCACAGCTGTGTTGTTATTGATCTATAGCAGTCTCTTTCTGAGTGGCATCTATTGCTGTCTGTGTGTGTTTTCGTGTGCTTGAATTAGAACAGCGAAGTGTTTAGCTACTAAACAAATAACTGTGTTGGAACACCATGCCTATTTACCGGATCTAGCCCCCAGTGACTTTTTTCTGTTCCCGAAGATAAAGAAAATATTGAAAGGAAGGCATTTTGATGACATTGATGACATCAGGTGTAACACAACAGCAGCTCTGAAGGCCATTCCACAAGACCAGTTCCAAAATTGTTTTGAATGGTGGACTAGGCGCTCGCATCGGTGCATAGCTTCCCAGTGGGAGTACTTTGAAGGCGACCACGGTGGTATTCAGCAATGAGGTATGTAGCACTTTTACCGCGTTGCGTTCGCGAACTTTATTGTCCGACCACGTATGATTCGTGTATCAGTTCTAATCCTTTTTCTGCCATACTGAAAACAACTCCTTCAGATGCCATGGCTATTGCGGTTTGGCTTCATCGGGTTTAAAAATATCGGTGAAGAATACTTCGTCCTGTAACTCCAACAATTAAGAGCAGAGTCACAGAAAAGTTCAGATTGTCAAATTTCCTTCCTTTTTAAAATCCCGAAATTATATGACGGTGTTCAAGTAGCCAGCCACTGAGTCGTATTCTAGGCCAGTTCAATTAATCCTACACCCTCACTACTATTTTCTTAAAGATCCATTTTATTTCTGTTTTCCCACTTACGCCTCCATCCTGCAAATGTGAAAAATGCATTAACCAAAACCATTTGTATGTATTTAGAGGTATGAGCTTTTCATGATCTTGAACAATATAGCTGCCGTCTTTTGGGGGTTGGGGGTGTGCAGTTCGATACGTGGTGACGGACGTTTCGGAAAAACGTGCTGCGAATTTCTCCGAATCATTTGTAGCCGTCAAATCCGAGGATCGCAGTCTCAACATTTAAATTCAAATTCCTTATTTGTCCAACTAATGCACACAAATATATATAGAACTATAATTTTGCCTGTTGTTTTGTATGGGTGTGAAAATTAGTCGTTGCCATTGCAGGAAGAAAGGAAGCTTAGGGTGTTTGAGAACGTGGTGTTGAGGAGAACATTTGGACCTAGGAGGGAAGATGTAACGGGGGAATGGAGGAGATTGCTTAAAGAGGAGCTAAATGATTTGTACTCCTCATCCAATACTGTGCGGGTGATAAAACCGAGAAGAATGAGATGGGCTGGGCATGTGGTGCGTATGGGTGAGGAGAGGGGGGTGTATAGGGTCTTGGTGGGGAAATCGGAGGGAAGGAGACCACTGAGGAGACCTAGGCCTAGATGGGTGTATAATATTAGGATTGATCTCCAGGAGGTGGGATGTGGGTATATGGACTGGATTGGGCTGGCCCAGGATATGGACGGTTGGCGGACGCTTGTGAGTGCGGTAATGAACTTTCGGGTTCCGTGAAATGCGGGAAATTTCTTGACTAGCTGCAAACCATTAGCTTCTCAAGAAGGATTCTGCACCATGGAGTAAGTAAGTAAGAGTAATGCACACAAATTATATTAAATAATTATTAAAACATTTAAAATTATAAAAGTAGTTCCAACATGTTTCGGTTTACATAAACCATCATCAGGGAGCTACAGCCTGTGCTTAGCTAAAATTATATTTCTGGTTCCAGTATACATGTCGTTATAGATAGTGTCATGGCCACATATACGGCCATGATACTGAAAACATCTATAACGGCATGTATACTGGAACCAGAAATGTAATTTTAGCTAAGCACAGGCTGTAACTCCCTGATGATGGTTTATGTAAACCGAAACATGTTGGAGCAACTTTTATAATTTTAAATGTTTTAATAATTATTAATATAATTTGTGTGCATTACTTGGAAAAATAAAACATTTTATGTTATCAATACACGATGCAACCATGAAGATTTAAATTCATGTTGGGACAATTAATAATTTCGCTGTGTACCTAATAATGCTGGTTTGACACTTGCTGAAGTTTAAACCTAACCGGTTTATCATCAGACTTGTTTGGAACTTGTTAATTCACTTTTTATCTGCCTGCATTTTCTTCAAGTTTAGATGCCTATCGAACTTTTGTCTTGCTGGAAGCACACGTGTAATAATTTATTGCAGCTGGTGTTACCTGCAGTACTAATTAGCATGGTGGGCCAGAACAGTGTATTCCGTATAGCGATTCGCTACAGGCTGGGCGGATCGGCGTTCGAACCCCAGTGGAGGCGAAGAGTGATTTTTCATACCCGTCTGTGGGGTCCACTCTGTCTCCTGTGGAATTGGCAACATTTCTTACCGGGAGTAAAGCGGCCGGGGCGTGGCGTCGACCACCCAATCCCATATATTGCCGAGAGTAATAAAAATTACAGCTATAACACCACTTCCCCTGTGGCCCGTCGAAGCATGTTACAGGGTGAACTTTACCTTTTACCTTTTATTACTTAGCATTTAGGGTCGACACGTTTTTGAGACACTAAATTTTTTTTTTTGTGGGTTTCATTCGCAATAATTACGTACACTTTATGGGCGAAAAGAGAAATGTCTGAATGACATAACTGTTGGTGCATAGGGCCTGTAGCTAACACTGTACCTTCCTATCGTTGTAGTGGTTTACGATGTTCCCTTTAGCCTGTAGATTTTTTTATTTTTTATTTATTTTTTTTTTTTGTGGCGCTTGGACCCTATTTCAGGTCATGGTCTCCCCTTACGTGGCTTAGCGATCACACTCACTGGACACACTACACTCGGTAGGACAACTCTGGACGAGTGATCGGCCCGTCGCAGAGACCTCAACCCGACACCACACAACACACAAAACAGAGACAAACATCCATGCCCTCGGCGGGATTTTTACCCGCACTCCTTTCGCAGACCCACGCCTCAGACCGCGCGGCCACTGGGATCGGCAGATGTGTTTATTAAGATATAAACTCTTAGTTAAAAACTTTATCTTCCATAGTGCTGTTGAGTGACAACATGTCACATGAAAATGTTGAAAAAGAATTCGATTCGTAAGCTATTTAACGACATTGCTGCAACTCCATAAGTTTCAAAGCTTGGAGTGCAATAGTAAGATTAACGAGAACTGTATTTATTCTTTGTTATTATGAGAGTTTTCAGTTAAATATCAACGAAATATTTGAAGAAACTTCGTTAGATATTTCTTTTCACGAAACGTAATTATGCAACGCAATTAAACAGGTTGTGACGGGTGGAACATACAGAAAACACAAGATGTGCAGTTCGTTCAAGCTTATTCTGTGATTGAAAATAATATTCTGATTAACGTTCCTCCCTAGTGTTTTTGTGATTTGATATAACAGATTATGGCCAAAAGGCCGAAACGTGTAGTGTAGAATGCTAAATGACTGTACAGAATTTTGATCACAACGGGATGTACAACTAAAGTCTGAGATCAACTTAACTGGAAATCCCGAAAACAAGGAGGCCACGTGCGAAAAGGGGGAGGGGGTGGTAATTTGTAAGATAATATAGAAATATGTGTAAATGAACGTGATGAGGATAAGGATTGGATCAGTGATTCTTGGTAACGGTCCAGCGGCAGGCTTTCATGAACACGGTAATTAACAGACACACTCTACAAAAACAAGGAATTTATTTACCATTGAAAGACTTCTAGCGTCTGTTCCCTTCTTTCTGCAGCAGTTAGCCTAACCCATCAGTTCCGTCGGTACAGTAACTAGGTTATGAGATGGAAGGTTTTGAATTCTGGATTATATTCCTGGCAGCTGCAAAATGTTATTTTTCTTCCGAAACCTCCAGATGTACTTTGGGGTACAATTTTTTTATTGGGTTTAGATGGTTCGTTCCGCAAGGCTAAAATGTTCGGGGTGTGAAGCTAATCACTCATCTCCATCTAGCGTCGAAGTTAAAAATGCGTGGAGCTGTACCTCAAGTCGATTGTATGTTTTCAGACAGTAGTGCTTAATTGACGTAAGGACATCACCTTCCTCTTCACGCTAAAGTACCCAACCTGTGAGACGCTAAACAATGATTTAGAAATATTAGCAACGGACAGAGCGTTGAGAAATACGAGGGAAAGGGAACAAGTGAGATTTTAGGTTATCACAGCTGTGCCTCTGAAGATTACGGTCTTGTGGGATATGAAGTCGTGTAGGTCAACTTCTCCGAAGATACAGTCCCAACGCTTCTCCCAAACGTAGGTATTTCTGTACCAAAGTACACAGAACCTTTCCCCAGGAAAGAATAATCATTTTGATATTATTTCGTTATTTACTTCACGGCTGCTTTGTTAGTCAAGCTAACTGCGTGACGCCGGTGTAATTTGTTGAATAAGTATTGCAATTTCGGACAAACTTGGTACTTTTATTCTCGTAGTAGACAGTCAAGAACGAAAAACAGGAAAAAGTGACGCAATTTCCACCGAAAATTAATTAATTCTCTGTCTACCGAAATGCGAGGCGTTATATTCCAGAGGCCAAAAATATTCAAGGAAACAATGAAGTAATGGAAGGAAATTCCAGTTTCTCTCTGTTGCTACCTGTTCTGTCTACAACCGACTCAGCTCTGCCAGCATGCGTGACTTCAACGCCCCGGCCCTCAAGCGAAACTACAATACTATCTATTGCAATGTATTTATTTTTATTTTAGCCATTATCCTCCATTCTATTTTCTCTCACATGCTTCCAGTACAAGTTTTTGTAAACAATTTTTCAACTGTTATATAGCTTTGGTATGCGCGAATGGAAATTAAGGACTTCCTCTTTTCATTTTATTTCTCTGTGTTTAAGTCACTTGTCTTGAGTTACGTATGTTGTGACAGAGAAGCGAAATGTTCTGCCTGTGTCTGTTGCATCATTTGCATCTGATTACGAAATGCTAGGCTAATTCTGTACAAAAAAGTTTTTAGCTTACGGACTCAACGTTTTGCACCCGAATTTTGCTTAATAATAGGGCTGTATTCATTTCCTAACCCACAGTACGTGCAATACGTCTGCATTACGAAAACATTCCAGTTGAATGTGTAGACAAATAATTGCCATTTGTTGTGAAAATTGCATGAGGCCCTTACTCGCGAGCAAAACGTTCAGAGACTATAAATGTCACAGCAGGTTACCGCTGTTCTGGCAAGGTCTGAGGAACGTAGTGTTAGCCATCGTTTATCATGTTATTGTTTTATAGTTCAAAATGACGGCAGTAATTTTCTGTGGTTCTGTTGGCGCGTTTGACCCACTAGACACCCCACTACAAAAACTTAACTGTAACACATAAAACGACGATGAGATCTCAACATCACCACGCAGTATATATATATATATATATATATATATATATGGCACTCTTTGAGCGAAATTTTAATAGCCTGAAGATGGCCGCTATAGGCCGAAACGTGTAGTTATTTACTTGCTAATAAATACCATCATCTAGCATACAATTATATTTGTGTTTCCTGACTGAATTTACCTCACAAAGTCTTGTCTCTGCGATAAAGACCCATTGACCAAGTACAGTCTTAATTATTAGTATGTTCACGTTGCCGACGAAACGGAACTTTGATTTCGGTTTATATGAAATAACTGAATGTTAGTGTACAGGTTACACAGAGTTAACATTTGTGCAGGAGTTTGAAATAATCGGATTAAAGGGGAAAGGATCAGGAGAGGCACTGGTAGATAATAAATGAGAAGGCAATCATCGTAATCAGAGGAAAATGGAGGAATATTTTGTTGCGTGTCATGACACCACCTTATTTATAGAACACGCCTGAATAATAAGTCTGCTCTGTCGTCACTGTGTATACTATTACGATACTTGAAAGTAAACTCTTATTACTCTTACAAAATTCGTCAGGATTTACAGTTTTCCATTTGAATACTTTTGTTTCACTTTCTGTCACTCTGCGATGAAATTCTAGACCTATACAATGATTTACGGGTCATCATGGTTTGTCTCACTTGTAATTTATAGATTTTCTTTTTATCAGAACTCCCGTGGTCATCTCCACGTCTTCCACGCAGTTGTTTCAAGCACTCTCTTCAGCCAATAAGTGGCCAATGACCCATCAGGTCTTTTCCCTACCTAACAACTCTGCCAGTTTTTTTCTCCCATATTGCAAGAGAGAGACTAACTACTTAATATGCAAGTTAAAGCATTACTACTTTTTTTCTTTCTTGAAAACCAGTATTTAACATAAGAATGAATCTATGTACTTTGTGTGCGTGGGGATAACTGCGCTACAAGCAGCAGCATCAGACGACAGAGGTGTCAGAGTAACACGTCTTTCATGCATGCAAAGGATGTTAGTCAGAACACAACCTGCTGCATTTCTGTTGTGTAAAGTGCAGTTTCTGTTAAGTGCACATCGAATTTAGAAGCTAAAGAAAGGAAAAAGACAAAATTTATCTTAAATTTTAGCCTTTATACAACTTTTAAGCCTAAAAGAACCTGGAAACTCTACTTCTCTTAAACAAGAATGAATGATATATATATATAGCTCATTCATTCTTTATATATATATATATATATATGTGTGTGTGTGTGTGTGTAAAGGGACCTAAATAATTCTTCCTCTATCTTTATCTCTGCACCGTGCATTCTGTAGGTTAATTAATACACCAACAAATGCACATATATTCATTTAATGATCTAAAATTCACATTAACACTTAAAATGCTACTACACGTTTCGATCATACGATCATCCTCAGGGAGCATACATTGTTCTTTGGTGAAGTTATAGTCTAAAACATCTCAGTGATTTAAATCGTTATGTTGAGTTGGTGCTGTGGCAGCATGTCGTGTGTATTGCGTGAGTCGTATGATGTTCAGACTGGGCCTGGCTATGGATGTGCGTTATGCGCCGTAACTTAACAAGGAAGCGAATTACCATTGTTGCCGTGGAAAAGCAATAAATATTGCATATTCTGAGTGTGTGTCTGTAGCCATATTTATCCTGCATTCAAAGCTAATGCTGCATATTATACTGTCATCTGTGGTCTGTCTGGCTGTACCATATTTTTCCACATTATCACATGAACGGCACGATTTTCGGAAAAATGTTGCTGAGCATGAAATGTGTGTTTTCGTTTTCTCTACAAAGTTGGTCTGAGCAGTAACCTTCACAGTGCTCGCACCCTACAACGCAACGCCCCACAACTGCAACCAGCACTACCAGCGCAAACACCATATGCAGTAATACACGGTCTTTGTTCTCCTGATGATGGGCATAATGATGCCCGAAACATGTTGAGACAACAGTTGATAATAAACATCTGAAGTTGACAATAAACAACTGATTTGTTGCATCTTGTTGGTAATCTCTCTTCACGCTTTGCTCGCGATTCACGGTCACAGGAACGTAAAGCTTGGTCCGAAACATTTCTCACTCTAAAAGGAATTCAGCAAGCGATTATCATAAATGTGCCATTTGCCATTTTTTAAATAAAACTGGAATCTTCGGAACGGATTTTCGAAAAGTGCTCATTTATTAAATTTCATGAATATCCGTCTAGTGTTAGCCGAGTTTTTCCATGCGGACGGGTAGACAGACGAATGAACAGCTATGACTAAGCTTAAGTCACTCTTCACAATTTTGCAAAAGCGCCTTTAAATGAGCATCTAATAATAACGTGAGATTCGAGGTTCTGAGAGACGGGGATTGGGATATGATGCCGTATGATCTGGTAGAATATACCAAGTTTCAAATGAGCCTTCATTAAAGATTCAGTAATTTCCTCCGAAACGTTGGTGTGTTTCTAAGAGAGCGCACGGCGTCACATAAGAGAGGAAATTTGAACATTAAATGTGTGCCACTTTTATTCCGACGCACAATGTTGGCGAATCAACGTTGTTGCGGCCTGAGAGAGGCCAATGGACCAGTACTTGGACGTCCACCGATGAAGCGAAGCCACTGTGCTCGAAGTGGTGAGAGTGTCGTGTTGTTTTTGTTATTACATAAGCAAAATGTGTGTCCTGCAGTGAGCATTGGTCTGATAAACTTTCCGGCAGAAGATATAAATCTCTGCTAGTAGAACCCAGACATTCAGCACCATCACAAGCGAAACTTGCTCTTGGGCACTATACGGTGCCATATCCACCTACATCCCACCCTGATACTTTACTTCTTTCTATCTTTGGCTGTTGTATTTATATTGACTATATTACAGCAAAGTGGGCCGGGTAGCTCAGTCGGTATAGCGACTGACTATGGGCTGGACGGTCCGGGATCGAATCCCGGTGGGGACGAGATTTTCCACACCTGTGCAGACCGGCCCTGAGGCCCACCCAGCCTCCTGTAAAATGGGTACCGGGTCTTTCGTGGGGGCAAAGTGCGGCCGGGGCGTGCTGCTGACCACTCACCCCCTTCTAGTGCCGCAGACATGGAAGAGTAGAGCTATACATCTACCCACCCTCTGGACCACAAAGGGCCTGTAACGGCATTGATTTGCATTAATGGCCGAATTACTGTTAGCTTCCCAACATGCAGTCTGGTGCACGAATTTAAATTCGAAACCGACCAAGCTGCAGCCTTCTCTGACAGATACCAAAACAGAATTCTATAAAATCGTTGATATTACGAAGTCTTTTCATGAAGAAATAAATTTGCTGATACGCTCAGGTACACACGTTTAAGCCTTCCGGCAGCACTGGTAATTATTGTACATTATTTGTGACATTATATACTACAAAATTGTTTAGATTGTTGTCTGTGAAGGCAGTAATAGAATTACAGCCGTACATTAATCGCGGTGAATCTTGGGCCTGTGAAATACATTAACACATTCCTTTCAGTAACTGCTGAAAATTAAAATGACTTGAAAACTTGAGGGTTCTTTGACCGTGCATCTTCCTCATGAAATAATGCAAAATGCTAACTTGATGCAACTAGGTAATTTTATTGGTGTATTCTTAGCTCGACGTGTTTCAGGTACATAAGCCCATCATCAGGAGCATTAGAAGCTGAGTTGCAGAATACGATTTTCTGCAAAGATTTTGTGGGTGGATGGTGGTCTTGAGAGACGCTGCGTAAGTCTGTGTACGGTGCGGATGGTGCTGTGCGACTGCACGGCACCATCCGCACCATAGACACGACCCACGCAGCGGCTCTCAAGACCACCACCCATCCAAAAATTCGGTGCAGAAAACCATATGCTGCAACTCAACATCTAATGTTCCTGATGATGGGCGTATGCGCCCGAAACATGTCGAGCTAAAAATACATCAACAAAATTACCTAGTTGCATCAGGTTGGCGTTTTACATTATTTCATAAAATGACCTTCACTGAAACTTGAGCCAGCAATTGGTATTAGGGGTTAGAATCCTCTAAGGGCATAAGTGCATTCTTCAGCACTACAAACACATTGGTTCAATATAAAGGTAAAGGAAAAAGGTAAAGTTCACCCTAGAACAGGCCACGAAAGCCCAAGGGGGGAGTAGAGGTATGGCTCTACTCTTTCTTTAACCTCGGCGCTAGATGGGGTGGGTGGTCAACGCCACGCCCCGGCCGCTTTACCCCCTCGGGAAAGACCCGGTACCCATAGTATAAGAGGTTGAGTGGGTGTCACAGCCGGTATGGACTGGTGCCGAAAATCTCGCCCCCCACTGGGATTCTATCCCCGGACCGTCTAGCCCATAGCGAGTCGCTATACCGACTACGCTTTCCCGGATCCTTCTGTTCGACATACGATTAATAAAATAACTGATCCTGAAAAAATGTCGGAGTCACTAAATTTTGTGGAAATTTTTCGCCCTCGAAATATTTGCCTGTTAACTGAATGCACAAAGCCTAAGTGCATTGGGACCGAAGAGGGTTCGAACACATTCAGTTTTAGGCACACATAAATATCTCGCTATCCTGCCAGGAAACATCTGAGGAAATCACTTTCTGAAGGCCCCTGCGTTCCGTGTGGTCACGTTGTTCGGAATTTTTTCAGGTGATTTAACTTTATCCTTTCAAAAAATTTCTATTTCGGGAAAACAAAATATTCTCACAGGACCAAATTAGGAGAGTATTGCATGTCTTCTGACACCGTTAATTGTTCTTAGCTATGAGATTTCTGTAGGCCAGCTGAAAATCTTTTGTAGGGAATGTACTCATTATGGACATGATGCCTTTTCACTTGGTCATCAAATGTATGGCGATTCTTCGAAAAAGATGTTCCTGTAAATTTTTGTAAACTCGAGGAAATAGTTGTTCTTGATTCACGTACTTCTTGGGACAATAAATGTGTAACAGATAGATCACGTGATAGCAAACAAGTAGATCAGCATGAATTTGTCCCTTGATTTTAATATTCGCCCTTCTCTTGGTCTCCAGAATTGCTGGCCTTTGCATTTGAGACTAAAACTCTCCCCTTGCTCCTTCCCGGAAACATCAGTTATTTTTGTCCAACTGGTCCTGCAGCAGGTTTGCTGAAATATATGAAAACATTTCTTTTGTCCACCTCTGACTACAAAATATTATGACTGAGTCACGAAACTTTCCATTCCGTGCATTTTCGCATAGCAATTATATATTTAAATTTTCAAATAAATGCACATACACAATTGAATATTTGTATTGTTCACTGAATGTAAACAAGTAGAAGATATTTAGTAAACAATTAAAATATTCAATTTTTTATGTTCATTTAGTTGCAAAATTAAAGATATAATTGCTATTATGAATAAGTGTTAATAATTATACTATACTTAATATATTTTCTATGTTTAATTTGAATTTGATTTGTGGATTCTTTAACAATTCTGTCAGTATGTCGGTTATGAATCTTCAAATGATGGCACGATTAGTAAATAACGAAATGTAATGGTGTGGGATAAAAGATAATAGTACAATTTTAGGTTTGTTACCGTTGATCCTGGTTCGAAGCCAGATCAAAAATTATGCTCGGCGGAGAGACATAAAAAGACACGCGAGAAAGAATTTCGCTTGTGTGCAATACACTGGTACATTGTGAGCATGTGAACTTTAAGGTTACTGGTATTAATTTAATGACTGTGTTTATCGCACGAAGGGAGGCGGCTTGCTTTTAGCTCGGGTTACAACGATACTGCCGCGTTACTGGGAACAGTAGATTCTATGCCCTTTCGGCATGCATCAGCATACAGCTGTGAGCTTGAGGAGAGTAGAGGCTGTGAAGCTAACACAGGCTGGGTTGGGACTTCTTAGCGGGCACTGGTGTGAGCAGGTTGAAGGGGAAGCGTGACGGTATAAAGAAGTGTAATTTGTTGATACAATTTATAACGGTGCCGGACACAAATAATTTGATTGTGAATATTAAAGTATACAATTTGAAGTGACTGTGACAATAAAACTAAAGAGACTTAACCACAAATATTCTTCATGTTATCTACTTGGTAGACACATAACGTTTCCTGTGAACACCACGCCTTATATTCCCTGAGTGGAGTTCATCTTCCCGACTTTGACATTTGGCCGGTTATAGGTTTTATCCTGTATTTTATTAGAAAATGACAACAGCCGTAGAAAACATCAGTAAAACTGGAACACCAGTCCTTGAAAATGCAAAACATTTGTGTAGAATTTACCGCGACGTTTGATAAAGGAAGGTAATAGGAATTAAGGTGTACCACCCTAAGTTCTGAGGGAATGGATAGAGTAAGCGTAAGTCCCAATAACTACGGAAGAAATGATTTCATAAAATACGCCACACTTGCTTCATTTCCCTCTAATTACTTCTACTTACTGCAGCACCGATGCAAGCAGTTAAGAACACGGGGACAAGTTACGTTCGACTGAATTCATCGAGGTACTTCTTCGGCCGCAATTCAGTCTATGCCGCTCTGTGCAGTAAGTGTGACAACCGAGTATTACACTCGGAACGTGAAAAGAGCAGATTCTTCCGAAACATTGGTACTTAATCTTTGGAACAGAACATTTTCACAGTTCAGAAGAAAGTAACTTTACATGTCCAGCGAAAGGGTTGTTTGGCGCCAGCCTTCACAAAACTTCACCCTTCCACTGAAAGTGAAGTCACAGAATTAAAGAACTATGAAACTTTCTCGGACAGTACTCCTGACGTATAATGAATAACAGGGCCATAAAATCGGGAATGATGCACTGAGCAAGGTTGGCTTGAAGAACAGTGGATGTTAGGACCTAGACGTAGAAGGTGAAATATTTTTTAAAACTGTCACAAAGAAATATTTTGTCAAAGTTTAGGCTGGGTTCATCTGGCTCACTTTGTATTAGGATGTCGGGCTGATATAAATTCTCGCTTTCCATGAAAGCCCCCGATTTTTTTCAGTAGACTGGCGTGTATCAGATTCTGCAGTACGAGCTTGTACTATAGAGGTAGTAGGGATTTCGACCTACTGGAGCACGACTAAGTTTGTGCAATAAGATTTTGTTTTAGGACCACAGTATAATGATCACAGAAAGACCTGTGTGTGTTTTGGAGACGATACGTTATACGTAAACTCAATGACAATAAAAATAAAGGTACGGCAAGTCAAAACACAACTACATTTATTGGATGTTAATGAAACAACATGTTTCGGCCTACTTGGCCATCATCAGGTTGCAAAGTTCTACGAGACTAAGTATTGTTGTGTGTGGCGGATGTGATGAGATCTCAACATCCGCCACACACAACAATACTTAGTCTCGTAGAACTTTGCAACCTGATGATGGCCAAGTAGACCGAAACATGTCGTTTCATTAACATTCAATAAATCTAGTTGTGTTTTGAGTTACTTTACCTTTATTTTTATTATCATTGTTACTTACACAACGGGGATGCCTCAGCTACAGAATGTAAACTCACTTTATGTAATTTGTTACAATTAAGCCTAGAAAGGTGTTATATAAGTCTAAGTTAAGGGGCGTGTGGAAGAAAGAATGTGATTGTGAAATTTATGACGTATGAGAAAATTGTATAAATAACGGTAAATGCGTGGCCCTTCCCAGAATTAAATAAAGAGAGAAGAAAAAAGTAGGATTTTGTGTAGAGAGCAACTGCATAGTTACTGCAGTCGGGAGTGCGTGAGAGAATTTTACTTCTAAAATTTCCTAAGAAGAGCCGTTTGTCCTTCTGGAAAAGACAGACTGGAGGCTAGGTAAATCACTGAGTACTGACGAAGGGAAGGTAATGAATAAGCAGCACGGTAGGTAAGATGAGCCTCTCCGCTGCATTTTGAATTTGTTATTTATAGGGCCACATTATGATGGTATTTTGAAAACGTGGGTCGTACTGCTTTTTTGGGGGGTAAATTTTGAAGTTTTTATTTGAGAGCTGCGGTGCAACGTAGACTGTGTGCACCAATTGAGCGTTTGTTCTTGGACAGCTTAACGCTAAAAATATTGGTCGGTTTGGCAAGTCACGTGGTTATAAGACTGCAGACTGTACACCTAGCGGCAGGCAGTACGTTTGAAGTTGCTTTGTTATTAAAAACCCGCAAAGCTTCTGGTACACAGACTTTCGTGTCTGTCTCTTTGGATGAGCAGCGAAACATTAACTGTAAAGAGAGTGCTGATTAAAGAGTTAAAAATGGTGTAATGTTGAAATGCGATGCTGACCTCTTCAGAGTTCCGTTGCACATCCTGTTACAGTGTGCCAAGTAACTGATCTTGAGATTCTTTCTTATTCGTCAGTTTCCTTTCAAAGTCCAACCACTCTGCATCTGATAGTATGTCCGTCTTTGCAAGTGTTTCTCTGAATATTTTTTTCACCCCAGTGTCCCCACATCTCCTTGTGGACTTCGTGGTCTTCCCTCCTGGGCATGACAGAAGTGTAACCGAAATGTAATGGTGTGGGATAAAAGATAATAGTATAATTTTAGGTTCGTTACCGTTGATCCTGGTTCGAAGCCAGATCAAAAATTATGCTCGGCGGAGAGACATAAAAAGACACGCGAGAAAGAATTTCGCTTGTGTACAATACACTGGTACATTGTGAGCATGTGAACTTTAAGGTTACTGGTATTAATTTAATGACTGTGTTTATCGCACGAAGGGAGGCGGCTTGCTTTTAGCTTGGGTTACAACGATACTGCCGCGTTACTGGGAACAGTAGATTCTATGCCCTTTCGGCGTGCTTCAGCATACAGCTGTGAGCTTGAGGAGAGTAGAGACTGTGAAGCTAACACAGGCTGGGTTGGGACTTCTTAGCGGGCACTGGTGTGAGCAGGTTGAAGGGGAAGCTTGACGGTATAAAGAAGTGTAATTTGTTGATACAGTTTATAACAGTGCCGGACACAAATAATTTGATTGTGAATATTAAAGTATACAATTTGAAGTGACTGTAACAATAAAACTAAAGAGGCTTAACCACAAATATTCTTCATGTTATCTACTTGGTAGACACATAACGTTTCCTGTGAACACCACGCGTTATATTCCCTGAGTGGAGTTCATCTTCCCGACTTTGAGATTTGGCCGGTTATAGGTTTTATCCTGTATTTTATTAGAAAATGACAACAGCCATAGAAAACATCAGTAAAATTAGAACACCAGTCCTTGAAAATGCAAACATTTGTGTTGGGACGCCCATGAGGCGCGGTTACGTTGTCGTGGTGATATAGGAGGATGTAGTGCCAGGAGGGCCCTTAAACCATGGTCACCGCGGGAATCCTCCCCTTCAAGGAAAATTCCCACGGTAGAACCGGGAATCGAACCCGGGACCTCTTGATTAGTATGCAGAGACTCTGACCACAAGACCACGAGGCTGGTCTCTCTGAAGAATATAAAACATTTGATTCCTATCTCACAGAGAACAGCATGGGCTTGCATTATAAAAACCATCATGAAATGCATTTCGGGGGAAAATAGTTTATTATGAGAATTATATTTAACACAAAAATAAAGGGTTTGAGCAAAATGTAGAGTTGTTAGGCACATCCGCAAAATTGTCAAACGCGACTATTACCTTCATCATGTCTGTTTGCCTGCCTGTCTGCCTGCATCTATTCAAATGGAATGAATCGACTACAACGGGACAAATCTTCATGAAAGTTCAAGGTTCATGAGAATCTGACAGGAATAACGGGCACTTGACAGGTAGACCCATTTTTACTTATTACAGTATGTCGCTGAATTCTTCATAGGGTGAGAAATTATTCAGACAAACTGTGTTCAGAAGGTCGAAACACGCATTTTATATGCAGTAACTTTTTCCAACAATTGTACCGTTTATGAGATAATGTGGAAAATTATGGTAGAGCCGGACACGTCACAGATGAAAATAAAATATGGCGCATGCGCTTCTCATGCTGGATAACTAAAGCTACACACGCACACACAAAGGTACACAAGTACACACACACACACACACACACACACACAGCACACACAATGTGTAATAGTCATTGTTTTCTACGGAAACATGTTATAGGACAACACGCCTCACAGTTACGTGTTATACTATATCGCCAGTATTTTTAACATTACATCTGTTGGTAAATATGATGTTTATTGTGCCTGAAAGAGGGTGAAGATCGTAGAATAATGAAGAAAACAGAAGACATTAAATAAACGAATGGTACTGGGAAAGGAAAAATTTACACTCTTTTAAAATAACGGGGTACAACGTAAGAAGATTAATGGAACATATACGTGTATGACCATTCTTCCTGTATCAAGTCAATTATCGACATGTGTGTGACTTGTTGCCCTATACACGTATAGCACTTACCTCTCTTTCAGTCATCCATTTTAATAGTATGAGCTGCCTAAGACGTGAATGGAACGAAATTTCTGTCAGATATAGAAGACAGTGAAAATTATACGTGATGAAACAAGATTTAAAAAGATGTGGATAACTTGCACTGTGGTCAGTTTTAATAAAAACTTCATGGTTCGAGGTGTAATATTGCTCCTTATATAGCAGCTTCTTAAAGAGTTGGTTAGAACGTGATTCGGACTATATTTAATTAACACCACAAAGAATAAGGTTTAAAGGCAACTATGAAGAGCCAATATTTGTGATTATTACAACTGAAATGAATTTCTATCATTCTATAGAAAGCAACAGTGTGTGGTGCAATATATACTTAACAACGTTTAGGAGAAAAGATGTCCAGGACTTCAGCTTTGTAAAACTAAATTTGTCATGTTCTAAATGTAATTTTGATGCTGATAAAGCAGACGAAAATATTCAAATGTTGTTCTTAAGTTTTCGCCGTGTTCTAAATGTAAATTATTCCTTTTTGGGTATTTCCCCGGCGTCTGAGTTCTAATTGCCGACGTTTCGGAACTCACTATCGGTTCCATCTTCATAGGC
>Ga0123357_10001071_pt1 | contig 28184 bp, 13 predicted proteins | sample TergutEmb28metaG_FD_89873 | JGI IMG/M metagenome (GOLD analysis project Ga0123357, IMG submission 89873) | Embiratermes neotenicus P4 segment gut microbial communities from Petit-Saut dam, French Guiana - Emb289 P4 | ecosystem: Host-associated > Arthropoda: Insects > Digestive system > Gut ...
AAAAAAAATAAAAAATTTTTTTTATTATTTTTTTTATAAACAAAATTTTTATTTTTTTATTTTTTAAATCACTATTTAAATTTTTTTTTTTTTTTTTTTTTTAAAAAAGTTGTTACTAGTAACGTACAGTGGGAACAAAATGGAACAGTTTCGTAATAACACAAGCCGTGATTGGAAGAGAAAAATATATTATTTTTTAAAGGATGAAATATTGCTAAACTTGTTTTACAATTGTTTTCTCATTATAATCATCAGCTTCAGTTTTATGCTGATGATGCTAATATATTGGGCGGAAGGGCACGTACCACAAAGAAAAACGCAGAAGCTGTCAGGATATTGGGCTAGAACTAAATGCTGATAAACTAAGTTCACGGTCATTTCTCGAGATCAGGATGCAGGACGAAGTCACAGTATAAAGACTGATAATAGTTCGTTTGAATGGGTGAAAGAGTCCTAGCATGTGGAAACAACATTCACGAATCAAAATTCTATTCAGGAAGATATTAAAAGCATATTGAAGTCAGGGAAAGCTATCATCCAGTGCAGAATCTTTTATCTTCCAGTTTGCTATCCAAAAATTTAAAGATTAAGATATACAGAATTACAATTTTTCCTGTTGTTTTGTATGGGTGTGAAACTTGGTCGTTTATTTTGAAAGAGGAACGTAGGATGATGGTATTAGAGAATAGAGTGTTGAGAAGAATATTTGGGCCTACGAGGGACGAGGTAACAAGGGAGTGGAGAAAATTGCACAATGAGGAGCTTAATGATCTCCAGATGGTAGGACAATATTAAGGTGGATCTTTGGGAAATGGGATTTGGGGGCATAGGTTGGGTCTAGCTGGCTGAGGATAGGGATAGTTGGCAGACACTTGTGAATGCGGTAATGAACCTTCAGGTTCCATAAAATGCGGGGAATTTCTTGACCAGCTGAGAACGGGTTAGCTTCTCAAGAAGAACTCTGCTTCACGCAGTAAGTGCGTAAATAAGTAATTAAACAAGGAACTAAGTAAGTTATTATAATTTGCTTGCTTGCTGGCATGAATTTTTTCCAGATAAATGCTTTTCTGATACGTCTTTGATTTAGTCATTTCAGGTAATGTTCAAGCATCATTTAACATAGACAGGACAGTTTCCTTCTATACACCTACTTCATCGTTTAAAGAACAGCGATTAATATATATATATACACCAGGGAATCAAACGTTAAGATCCTGTACTCTCTTCCACACTGTACTCGTTTCTTCTCACAATAAATACCGATTTTTTCTTCAATAAAGTAAAGTGGTTGGCCTTCATAATTTATAATGGACTGCTGTATCTATGATATGGGACCTCACTGTTTATTGTTTGTGATTTCGATGAACGTCAGTCTTCAGAGCATTAATAATCCGCGGTGTGTGCCGTTTCTCATTACGTATTAAAACGAATAATATTTTCAAAGCGAAATTAAATAAACCAAACATAAGGAAGAGTAATGAATTCACATAAAAAACGACTGAATATTCTCTGACCATCGTCAATCCGCTTTGTTAGGAAACCACCATTTATATTCTGTCGTAACTTCTGCAAGGTTGCGGGCTGCATTTCAAAAGGAAATTCTAAGTTTCATAATCATTATGAAAGCCTTCGTTTTAAAGAACATTGATGTAGCACGTAATTTAATAATAAGAAATTTTAAATTTGGCTCACAGAGTGTATTTGTGTGTTTGGCGTGATTCTCAACATCCTAGAACGCTTGTTTATGTAAACACCATAAACTAGTTGGTCATTTAATTGAGCTGTAATACTGCACGATCACTTTTATAAACTCATATCTATTGAGGAGGTCAGTTGTGACATGCGAGTAGACGGTAGACAGACAGAGACATGGTGCGTGAGACAAAACGTTTTATGTTTCAGCTCTTCCGTCATTATTGTGGTAGTCATATGAAAGCAATACAATGATGTTTGAATTTCAGTTCCATTTCACTTCGTACTCTGTCCTGTATTTGCCATTGCTATAGCTGCTACAGCGATGCGCAAGTACTGTGACTCCGAGTTCTTTTTAATTGCATGAGAAAACTCTAATTTCTTAATTTAATATGTAAAATTTTATTTACTATATACAGTGGTATTGAAAAGGTCAGCATCCATAACTTGGGCGAAGAAAAAGTAAACTCTTTTGTACAATACTGTAAAGGACTACGTCGAATATGGCGTTGGGAATTATGTCTCCATCTGCTTGACAGTAATTTTATTTCTTTAATATTATCCCTCCAATTCCGTTTGGGTATTTTAAAATTATCTTGGCACAGCCAACTACTTTTCTCCTCATCTGAGACCAGCGGCCCATGGAACAGTATAGCAGTGAATCATGTATTTTGGTAGCTTAAAATCATAGAACCTACGCAACGTTTATTGGACAGTGAACTCTCCCTCCAACGATTGTGTTATCGGGCTATGCACGAGTCATTCCCGACAATGTGATTCGCACATCTTCCCTTACATATCCGTTCTGTAGACACACACAACAAGAACCCTTGAAGATATTCAAGGTTAAAAATCTTGGCCTAACAGCCTGCAGGTCTTGAATGTGTATATACCGCACAGTGTAACACAATTTTAGCTGTGATGCGAAAGGAGGAGGAGGAGGAGATTGTGGTGGTGGTGGATGTCGTCCTCATCTTATTATTATTACTATTATTATTATTATTCCACACGAAATACGATGTAATACAAAGTGTTTTTATTGTGGAACTCTACATCAGGAAGATACCGTATACAAAGAGACGTAGTAAATTTTTAAGTTCTCTTCGTAGCAAATATCCAAAAAAAATCTTTTTTGATCTAGTACAGTTTTTTAACCGGTTACGTGAAGCGGCTTTTAGTTGTGAATTCGCTGGATCGCTAACTTATTTTACAGTTTTGGTTACAAACAGTTGCATAAATAATCAAAAGTAACAGAGTCTAACATTCAGCAGATAATGGCGGTCCAATAAATGGGATGCCGTCACGTGACAATATATTTGACATATTTTATTATACCAGTGAGACAAGCATAATGGCACCAACATACTTTTGAGTGCAATAAATTCAAAAGAATGCAATGGACAAATTCGCGCGCCATTTTTGTTTAAGCGATGAGAAGAGAAATAGGTTCTTCCACCAAAAAGGTACCACGACACACACAGCAAACCATTCAGTGACCACCCTATGAAATATTTTTGGGAATCGAATAATTCATTAGTCTTCCTTTGCGGCCCGTTCTTTCACCGGTAATGTAACTTCTCTTTGGGGATCTTTCAAAGAAGACATTTGTAGGAACAACGTACACGAAGACGATGACCTTAAAGACATTACCTGGCCCTCTGCATAGGCGGTTTCTAGGCAAGAACTTCAGATACTTATTAATAGTGTATTTGAACATTGTCAGAATTGTGTGAGAATTGTTGCCATTTTCAGTATCTGCTTTAAAATTCGGTAAGATACATAATACTACATACTAATGATTATTGCACATTCTGTAAGTGCCTTTGTATATTCTATAAGCAGGTTCCGCTTTAGGATGGACATTTTTAGAAGTAAGGTAAGGTTAATAGGATAAGTAATTTCATGAAATTTTTTCTCTTGCTGTAATAATTCCTAGTGTTGTGTGTCCTACACTGCTGAAGTAACTGTATTCCTAAGGAGCCAGAGAGCTCAGTTCGTGTAGTGAGAACACGCGCACCCAGTGAGCAGAAAACCATTTTACCTTTGTCGCTACTGAGGTCTTAAAACGGGTAAAATTTCAGTTTTTATCGGTGTCTAGTTTTACTTTAAATCACACGTTACCTTAATGAATTTGGATCTGAAAAGAGACCTGTTAATGCCAGTACGTGACGGGAAGCTTGCTCATATTTGCTCAAAGACTAAGGGGAAAGAAGAATAAAATCCCATAAATATTTACAATTCTTTGGTTTCTTTAGTACAGACGTTTTGGGGATGCTGTTAGGAATATTTCCTGCAGCTAGGATATCCGCTTACATTTATTGCACGTTTAATATATATATATATATATATATATATATAAAATTTTGTACAGAATAAAATAGCTGGCTTTTATTTTTTATTTGTGTGAAGGTTGAGTGCGAATTGTAACACTGTTTTATGGCTGTACTGTTACCGGTGAACCTTGGTTCGAGACCAGATGTCGGATATGCTCTGTGGTTAGATAAACACATTACGTTTGGCTGGATTAGTTATAAAGTTATTAGAATTCGAGCGAAAAAGATACTGGCGCAGGAGACGGAGAATATATTGCTATACTGGGAGGTACGGACCTCTTGGCCCTATTGTTTCGAGGAGTTGCTCTTAATTGCGAGGGATTGCACGTGTGGTCACTGCTAAAATTGAACACCTGTTTTATAAGAGAGCAGGTGTTCCAAAAGCAGCCAGGCTGGGTTCGAGGTAACACTTGGTTTCGGACCGTGTGTGAGTCAGATGGGAAAAAATAACTGGAAGATTAAACAAGATTCGAGATGGGTAGATAAAGACATTTCGGTGCTGTTAGTAATTAATGTCAACCGTGAAATAAGAAAAGTTAATAATCAATGTTAAAGACTTGAATTGTCCCCGACTATCTTAATGAATAAATGAGTCAATTAACTTCTAATGTAACTTTGTAATACCATGTAATATTCCCTGGTGGGATTGAACTAGTCAGACAAATTAGAGTTAAAGTTCTTTGGGCGGCTACACTAAATGCATGGCAAATTTATGGCCTGTGAAAAGTAACTAATTGTACCTGTTCTGATTTCTAATACTTCTCATTTAAGGCTGCAGAATTAACTGGCTTCCATTTTGTATAATGATTTCTCTTAATGGAAATCCTTCTGTAACAGATACTTAGAATAAATTTTTTAAGAACTGTAATGATACATTTTTTCTTGTTCCTTGTATGGTACTTTCGGATTTGATGTTAAGTATTTTGGTTAATAAATTTCGGATGAAATGACCTTGTCTCCTCGGTATTACTCTAAATTCGCAAGAAAAAGTTTCCGCCGAAACGTTGTTGTCTGCTGAACTGCAGAGCCTACCACCTCAATACTCGTAGACAGCCATTTTAAGTATTTCATATTTCTGTTATATTCTTGTTGCTACACGGCCTAAAACACTCTTGGATCACAACATTACGCTTTAGATTGTTACGTAGGATGTACGGATGTATAATTTAATATTTTATTACACTTTACACTAGCTTTGTTTGTCATATAAACGGGCTGGACCGAAGACCAATATTCTTGCATTTGAACCTTGTGGTGCATGTACGATATTCTTTTGCATTGTGGGTTACTTAGTGACAATGTTAGCACGTAAGATCAAAAGGTCACTGATGAATGATATATCTGGAAGGATTTAGAAGGAATTGATTGCGGTCTTATCAAGTTCCTGTTTCGGGATTTATCTGGAGGGACTGAAGAAAATTACATACAAGAATTGGGAGCGTTCGAACTGTTCTCCATATTACCCGGCATACAAATCGCATTTTTATGTCATCAAAATCTCTTCAGATCGCCAAATATATCTTCAGACTTTCTGCTTTCTCTCATTTCTGATGATACTTCTCTTGTAAAAGGTTGCACATTGTATTTCTTTTACTCGCCTCGTAAACGGCGATTTATGAACATTGATGCACCCTCGTTTTATATGTAATGTTATATTTGTCCATTTTTAAATGTACTTGATATTAGTCGGCAGATTTTGGTGGAAATTTCGAAGATAAAATTTAAAGAAAATCTACCTCTGCAAGTCGAGCCATTCACGGCGGAGAGACGGAGGGACGGAGGGTACACGTTAGTCGATTAAGCAGTTCTTTACGCATAAATCTTAGAACACCTGCCAGTAGGGCAAATGTCCCTGCCGTATTAGAAACAGACTCCTACCGAATAAAAGTTTCGACCAGTTCAGTTTTAATATGTTTGGATATTGAATTTACGAACATTAACTTTAGAGTCGTTCCAAATTAAAGTCAAATTTCACCCTAGAACAGGCCAAGAATGCCTAGAGCAGTAGTAGATGTATAGCTCTACCCTTTCTTTAACACCAGCGCTCTATGTGGGTGGGTAGTCAACACTAAGCCAAGGCCACTTTACACAAGGAAAGGGACACAGTACCACTGTGTAGGAGGCTGGCGTGGGCTCCAGAGCCCGTCAGGAAGGGTGCGGAAAACTTCAACCCCACTGGGATTCGATCCTAGGTCCGTAAATAAAACTTTTCTAACAACAAATATGCTGTGCATATTTTAATAATGTGATGTTAAAGTACGAGTAATTCAGGTGTTTCGATCCATGCGAATAAATTTCCCTTCAGAGTCTACTTCTTACTCCTCCATTTACCCTATAAAACAATTTCATAGGCGTAAGATTTTTGTGATTACCTTCCATTTCCTGCTGCTGTTATGAGTACATTACACTCTACTACACAATAATCTGTACACATAAGAACAACACAAGTTTCATCATTGCTAACAGCAAACCACTTTTCCTTCTGTTGCGTACACACAGCAAACAACACAGGCGGCTCCTCAACTGTGCACACTGTTACCAAGCTTAGATTGTGTAGTCTTCTAGGTGAATATTTATCGAGGTTCCGGAAGGAAAACTTTCTGCAGGATTTCTCTTTTTTGTGGTGTGACGCCGCCTCACTGGTTAATCTCTTCCCGATCTTTCGAAGGTAATATATTCCTTCTGAAACTGAAAAAACCATTATCCAGTGACGTGGCTTCATATACCAGAAGAACATAGTGCTCAACCACATCTCCGTAAAAGCTTCAAAACTAGAATATTCTTCTTCCTTCTCGTCGTACAAGGCTTTGATTTTGAATATGCAAGAAGCAGATTCATTATAAACATCGGTGTCATTTACCACTCCTGTATACGTTGTCATAACTCAGATCACAGTACGACACTTCACTAACGTGAAAGCTTGAAAAATGTGTAAGACTGAGTTTTTACTGACGTTATTCTTCTCGAAGTAAGAGTTTGTTTTCCAGAGGTGTCCGTTTCCAGCCATTCACAAGAAGCTGTAAAGCACAGAAAAGTATAGCGCAGGAACCTGATAGACTATAAATATTATCATTTTCTCCATATTTCCTCGCACACTTAGGCCCCATGCTTCATATTCGGGATGTTTCTGATTCAAGTATTCGACTGTCATGTCAGGGGTCATTTTATGACTTTTTTCATTCCCTTTGACGTATGATGTGCCAGTATCTCAGTTACTTACGATCGCAACTTTTCACTTATTTTCAAGTCATTGTTCACTGTCATCCTGTCTTTCGACCCTCTAAGCCTATAATTATATTCAAATAATAAAACCACATTTCATTTTACGACCATGTTCAGAGACCATAAATCATTTATAATAATAAACCTGGGGAAAAGTGTGCAACTGTTTTTACGGTATATTTGCATAGGTATCACAAACAAAGGAAAATATGCCGTCCAACACAACACGTTAATGTGACTTCACACAGTGCTGCAGTGTTTCGTTTCACATAAAGCATTCTTAGGCAACATTCATGTAGGGTTTAAGATAACAATATGGTGACCGTCAGATTTTTTCTTTAGCTTTCCCTTTGATGACGATAACTGATAAACCTTTAGAGCTAAGTACGTAGAACTTGATATAGTGTTACTTTCTAGAATAACATGTATCCATTATTATTGGTAAGTAAGCAGTTACAAATATCAGGATACATTTGTAGCCAATAAATTTGCGTAGAATCCCTAATAAAGGGATACTCTATCATAAAAATTTACCGAAGTAGCTATGGTCTGTGATTTTGCACAGTGCTGTCATAATACTGAACAGTCATATCAGTCATCAGTCAACTGTAAATGATTTGTTTGAAGGCGTCTTGATTGCGTAGAGGCACTCTTGCGTCTTTTGCTTGGAGCAGTGTTTCCCAACCAGGGTTTTCGTGGAATCCTGTGGTTCTGCAGGGTCCCTCGAGAAATGTTGGAATAAATATATTACAAATTTAAAATACCGAGAAAAATTTCAAATAACCCTGAAAATATTTCGGAAAATTTGTCCAGCGATTGGCAATACTCGAATAATCTCAGTGTGCTAATAACTGCCTTTTTTGTGTCTTATAAACCTTTGTGTTTGTAGGACTTCTCGGCACATAAAAATTATTTTTGGGGTTCCTGCTTGGAAGAAAGTTCGGGAAACACTGGTGTATAAGGAATAAGGAGAGTAAAGAGATATTTCTACCAGCATGGCAGATGCCCTAAACGACATCCAAATAGGCATCTCCTAAATAAGAGAATAGAGGTTTCCGGGTAAAATATCCTGATAGACAAATTAACTTATTACTATTAATACATGACGCGGGGTAGATATCTATGCAGTATGAAAGTAGACTTCACGAGTTTCATTTGAACATCCTCCTTTTAGATTTGTACGCTTTTCCTGCAAGGTACTGATTGGAGTAAGCATGTCTGTGCCTGAGGTCGCTGTAGTTGATGAGCCTCAGTATTTACATGTTCTGGCTTGTTTCACTGCTCCTTTACTGTGGCGGAGATTTTGTTTGCTGTCTGGCTGAATGTTTGAAGTGAAAGTGACAGGAGCAATGAGGGAAGAACTAGATGTGACAGACGGTGGGATTTAGAATGGAGTAGATGGAATTTCGGTGATTCTTTTCTACAATATGTGTAAAGATGAAGGCTGCCAATCACAACAGATTTTATGGTATGTTATCATATGGCATTTGTGCGATATGTTTCGGCTTACATACAAAAAACCATTATCAGGCGAACTGACACTCACAAGGAAAATTATCATGTAACCACACTATAGCGTATTTATTTATCATTATATATAGTGCGAATCTAAATTTCACATATTCTCTAAAAGTAAAGTGAACCCAAATCTTTAAACCTTGAGAAAAATTGTTACAGATGATACAATTAAAAATACAGTAAAATTTGGGGAATGAAAGGCTACAAATCGATGCCAAGTTGAAAGTGAAGATTCTCCAGTTCATTGTTCTGTCTACGGTTCATCCTAAGATTTACAATATTTTGGTTTGTACTCATGATTGGAGGATCGGATGACAGATATTAAACCTTTCTTTTTTCACATTCATTGTTTGTTCATTGTAATATTTTTAAACCCCTCGTTATTACTGCTATATAGGTCTCCTTTCACTAGCATTGAAAGGAAGTACTTTCTCCTATCACAAATGCTGCCGATGAAGTACTTCCTCAGCAAAACTACGTTCTTGACACTGTGGAACACAGCCTGGGTAAGAAAGAGTAGGCAGAATTACAATGTGTTATATATTTAAAATATTTTGTGTGTTTTGGCAAGGAAGACTGAAAGTTTAGAACGTGCTCTTCAAGTGCCTTCAATTATTCATTTCCCTTCAATTCCACTTTTTATTTATGTTCTGAATGAACATCTTAATTCCAGACCGCCACTGGAGCCCACCCAGCCTCCCATACAATGGATACCGGGTATTTCCTGGGGGGAAGGGGGCCGAAGCGTGGCGTTGACCACCCATCTCATCTAGCGCCGAGGTTAAAGAAAGAGTAGTTCTATACACCTACTCCCCCTCTGGGCCTTCGTGCCCTGCTCTAGGGAGAACGTTGCCTTTATCTGTACTTGAACAGCTTACTTGCCATTAATGAAACCAACATTTACGTAAATACAACTAATGTACATGTAATAACAATAACAATAATAATAATAATTACTTATATATAGTACGAGATTTGAAGGCCTGACGGCACTGTTGATGAAGACTAGGGCTCAGCCAGTCATCTGTAGCTAATTATTAATCGACACAGTATCATATCCGAGACTTTTATGGATATTAATAATCTAGAGAGTTGAATTAGAACTCGGTATAGTAACAGGAGGGCTGCATTTTTAACAAGACATTTAAAGTTTTGACCATTCTTATATTAAGTCATGTCTTTATATAGGCTTTTAAGACCTCTTCAGACATCTACTCTTTTCTTTAATATGTATCGTCTAATGTATATCTAATGTATATTTTCCTAATGATTCTCAACTTTATTGCTATTTCCAACCACTGTTTCTATCTTTGCCATTCATTAAGGTTTGTTTATTTATGTAGATATTATAATATTTTGTAGTACGTATGCTAGGTGAATGGGCTGCTTACGCATATACCTACAACGTACTAAAATATTCACTGTAGGCTGATACTTTCTGGGATGTTTCGTCAAGTAGTCTGGTATAAACTGCCGTAAACAGAGCCCAGAAAATCTTAAAACCCAGAGAGAGTGCACTTGTCTCGGTTGTCTCAAAGGCTTGCTTTTAGCAATATGAAACATCAGATGATAAAAATAAGTACTTTTAAATTCGAAACTAAATGCTGTACTGCGCCGAGTAATGGGCTATTCAGCTGTGACGTGCTAAAAGTAAGCCATCTTTAAGCACAATTTTTGCCTTATAAGTGGGTATCGAGTTTCAAAGCGAAGTACAATTTCGTCTCTCCTCAGTATTCAGTAGCTGTCCAGTCACTGAAGATCAACCATCTTCAGCTGAGACAGAATATTCGGAATGCTATTTTCTTTGTGAAAGGGCTTGGATGTGGTTCAGTAGGAAGTGGAAGAGGAGAACAGCAGCAATAGACATCATACTAAACACTTTAATAGGGTCTGAAACTACTTTGCGGCATCTACTATCAAGATTCAAACTCTTGACATTGATATAAGCATGGTTAAAGTACACAGTAGAGGGTGGAGACAAGGTTTGTTGACTGAAGGACGGCGAAAGGGAGGGGAAGGTGTATTGTTGGATAAAGAAAAGGGAGGCTGAAGGGGAAAAGGCTTCGTATCTAATATTCAACTTTCTCTCAGATTTCCCTTTCACGTAACAAGCAACGAGCTTCTTCTGCAAGGTGTACAAGAGTTCTGAACAGCAGCTAGTACTGAAAAAGCGTAGTTTACAGCCGTCTTTCTATTTTAATTCTTCCAACGATTCGTCTTTAAAAGTTATACCAAAGAGTGTATTGACCTCAAAACATGCTAAGTTTGGTTTAAATATTTTTGTACGACACTACAAATTAACGCATTCTCTATCGCCACTGTTTTACAGTTCATATCTCCTTAAAATATTTTGGGGGTTTAATTTTTTTCTCCCAAGTTTCCTCGTTTTTATGTATGAATCAAAATACGTTTTCGATATATTTAGTCTTATAACTTGCACTTTCTTATCAACCATTCTACAATAAACACCGCAAAAATTTTCTGTGTTACAGTGGAAACACAATGGGTAGAAATTCTAATACTGCTGTAAAAGGAAAAATTATAATATTATGGGAAAGAGACGGAAGGGTGTGAACTAAATTTACCCAGCTTTCTTTAGGGTGCGGCCTCGGGTTGTTGTAAAACTGTAAGAAACTTTCGAGTTACGTAAAACTTAAAGAATTGATGTACAAATTTCAGAAGTGTAATGATCTAAAACAGAAATCTGCTCCATGGAGTTAATATCCTAAACTTCGACTCTGGCGGCAATTTCCAAATTACCTTGATCGAGCTGTAGCTTATATTATTCACTAACATTTAGTCCGCGGTATATTTGTGATGATAGTTATTTGGTAACCACGCAGAGCTAATATTAATTACAGCAGGTTACGAGCTTTATTAAAGTATGAGATGTTGTTACATACTAAAAGACAAACGTCTGATCAGCTCGGATTGCGGTAGCACGCAGACTGATTGTGTTTTCGACCTTACATAAACAGTTCTCATACCCTAACCACAGTTCAAATTACAAAATATCAAAGTCTTCTCCCAGGCTTACATAAAAAGAGTGAAACAATCCTTGTTAACATTAGGACGACAAATTACACTAATATATGTGGTTGAAGACCGTAATTGGATTGACAGTTTTAACTGGCAAGATGTTTTTGCCGTGATCATAGATTTTATTACAGGAAAGAGATAAGTCATCAAAACTATCATAAACCGTTAGTTGTGTCATCACAACATCAATTCTTATTCGTATTTTCTATGCCTGACAACGTACTCGGCTATCTAGTACCAGAACAGTATCGTCTGTTTCTAAGTACTGCGGTGTACATGCCTGTTTGCTTCGGCAGTGATAAATGACTCTGAACATGCATGCAAGGCAATCGCAGAAATGTGTATCAGGTTACGATCATGTGTAAGATCCTGCATAAGGTGCGAGTTTGTGTCTCCGTGTCATCTATCAGCATATTTGTTGTAAACAAATCCAGACCTATAGAAATGTCTCCATCTGTCCGCTAATGCTGGTGAAGATATTTTATCGTAATAATAATTTGGATGTATTTGCAAAATACAAAAGTTCACTATTGAGGCTTGTAACAGAAAATCAAAGAAAATTACTTGAAAATATTAGCCATTAACAAGTTCTCTGTAAGACTGTGTTGTGGTCGTTCGGGTTGTTGTATCGTTGAATTATACAGGTGGTATGATTTTACTGGAAGAACGTGCCGTCTGCATTTTTAGGTTTGGTCTGCTTGCGGGTATAAAAATCTTAATAGGAGAATACTGTTGATGATTTCCGACTAGATCCGTAAATACCGAGGAAGTATGAATTTCCTGGCGTGGAAAGAATAGCCATAAAACGAAGTTCCTAATTCAATCCAGTAGAAGACGAGGAAGAAGAAGAAGAAGAAGAAGAAGAATATACCTGTAGAATATTAAGGTTAGTGATTACAGGATTAAGGTGGTTCATAAATTTGCATATTTTGGTTCTTTCCCTTTCTAGCCAAAATAAAGAGCGGCAGGTAATAGGATCTGAATTCAATCAGCTATTAGAATTCATCTGTGTGCCGGAATAGCTCAGTCGGTGTAGCGACTTGGTACGGGCTGAATGGTCCGGGAATCAAATCCCGGTGAGGGAGAGATTTTCCACACCAGTCCAGGTCAGTCCTGGAGCCCACCCAGCCCCTGTACAATGGGTACTGGGTATCTTTCCCGGGCGTAAAGTGACCGGGTCCCGGCTCTACCACCAACCTGTATCTAATACCGAGATTAAAGAAAGAATAGAGCTATAATTCCACTCTCCCTCAGGAACCTCATGGCCTTTTCTAGGGTGAAATTTATCTTCACTTCTAATAACCTATTTTTCTACCATTTCGTTCTTCAAGTGTTACTACGCTAGCTAGAGGTTGCGGATGCTGCTCTTACGACTTATCTGCAGCATTGTCATAAGTAGGAGCGAAACATGGTGTCTTTCCCAGACAACCGCAGATATGACCGATTCCTTTGAAAGAAAACTCTTCGGGAAGGTATTCAGGTCCACGCTTACCGAGTACGTTTAGGGCATTAGAAGAATGTGAAGATTTACAACGTGTATTATAATGTGGCACTTCCAAAATTCATTCGTCTGGAGAGACTGAAGTGAGCTTGTCACATACAAGTAGTGAATAAGGATGGCTTTTGCGTCCCACTCCCTCCCACCAAAAGAAGGAGTAATGGGACGATGTTGTCGAGAAAGAAAATCCATGCGGAAACCTAGGGTTAGATTATGTTTGGTGAGATATCGTAAGTTTCCCGAGAAGCTGGATTGTTAGGCGATAGCAAGGAAGACAAAGTTCGGGAAAGAAAATCGGGGAAACCATGGCCCGAAGACGGGCCGAAACGGGATTAAAGGCGAAGAAGTTGGTAGCCACTTACCAGGGTAAATGGCACCGCAACCCTTTACACTGTACGGCTGAAGGAAACTCAGTTCTCGTCTATGTCAATTGTATCTATCCTAATTTATCGCATCCGCTTTAATTTGCAAGGTGAAAGATACGCGTGCGGCAAGAGTAACAGATTGCGCAGTTTTTAGACTTTCCCTCACATGCATTGCTAAATAAAGGACCTTGTGTATTACATTTTACAAGAGAAAGAGAAATATAATTTGTGACCGTAAATTGTGAATGCAATTTAATCCGTTATAATCCTATACAGTAAATAGATAGAGCGCATTAGTGGGGATGAAGATTTAAATTCATGAGCGGCCACTTACGAGTAAATCGGTTTATTGCAAGGATGAAGGGGCGCCTCGCACTGTAGGAGTACCTGTGATATACGAATTTAACCAATGAGAAACATCGGTTGTATCCCACATGATTAACAGGGAAAGGGTTACAATTCGAAATGCCAGAGTAGGCAGACTGGTAAATGGAAGTGGAAGTCATGGTCACAGGTGTTAACGATGGAACTAAACAGGGGCAAGTGGGTATTAAACAAACTGCAAATGCAGACTGGTCATTGTAACGCTATTTTAGAACATTTCTCTAGCTTCCCATAAGAAGTATTGCATTTTGTATATCGTGAATTAAACTTACGTATTTGTATTAATTATTAGACATTTGCACATAACGACAAATTTATGTGTATGGAGCTTGGTGAGAATTACTAAGATTGAAAGTTTGTTGTAACATTTTTTTTATTCTGGAATAAAATATTCAGACCCCCTTGTTGCGCAGCTCAAGGAGCGCACTCAGAAATATGTATCTCCTAATTTTTGTTTTTTCTTAGCTTATTTTCTCTTATATCCGAGGACTCACAATGTCTGAAAAGAATCAATTCTTAAACGCATTGGGCCAGATCATTATTTATGTACGCAAGAGAAATACCACAAGAAGAAAACTTGAATTTACATTGACCAAGTAGCTTCTTCGTTTTAGATATTTTTCAAAATTTCAATTCGTATATAGTTATTGTACTTTTAGTAAATTCTTATTTTATTTTGATGTGTGACGAGAAACGATGTTATACGTATTCATCTGTCTGAAGATTATTTCCATGGTGGATTTTTCAGTGAGCACGCTGACGAATATCTGGGTTTAATAAAGCAAAGAATATCTTCAATACCTCTTTCAATCAGGAGATTGATTCTGCTTCAGGCCTTCAGTCTTGCACTTTAGTTCTCGAGCAGCTGAACTGCTAAAGCAAAAGTACACTGACTCTTATATGTAAAATTTTCCACTAATAGCGTATTTTTACGACACAGACGTATGTGAGACTTAATTTTTGCTTCGGAATTTATTGGATGAGTTTTCTAATTAACGCGTACCGAAATATTATTTCCATGTTTGTTACTGTTGTTCTTCAAGAAACTTTGCTGTTGACGTGTTGACATGACATGTCAGCATATCATGGCGTTCCTGTAGGCCAAAGCGTTCCTTATAGCTGCATCAAGCGGAGACGAATTCAGATACTGGCAGAGTAGCGACTTATAAATGACGCAAATTAAAATTGAAATTACTTGCCTATATAGCAATTAAAGAGAAGTTCAAATATACCTTGGAAGTGGTCAGTACAGTTGCTATAGAGTCAGTCAGTCAATTGTAGGTGCTCAGAAAATTTAAATGCTCTTTATGTCTTCTATGGCCGTGCATTGTTTGTTCATTACGTAAGCATAAACAAGACAGCAAAGTAAACATAACATAACACTGAAGCGCGTTTTTGCAACGATTGTTGCAGTGGAAAATCAATAATTATTACATATACCGAGCGCGTATTTGTAGCCTAAGATATCCAGCATGCAATGCGCGTGCGGCACATTGTCATCTGTGTCCCGCCCGGGCTCTACAGTATTTTTTCACCTCACCTCACAATCAACATGACTTTCGAAAAAAAGTTATTGAACTTATCACGCGTGTCTTGATTTATTCTACAAATTTGTTTGAAATATTTATCATTCTATATTGGTCTTCATAAAAAGTACCTGCCGTTCTTGACCGATTTTAACGAGACTTGAATTTTCTCGAAAAGTTTTACAAAATACACAAAAGTAAAATTTTATGAAAATTTGACCAGTAGGAGCCGAGATTTTCCGTGCAGACAGACGAAAAGACGGACAGACATGACGAAGATAGGAGTCGGTTTTCGCAATTTTGTGAACGCGCCTAAGAATTAAATTATGTTATAATGCGTGCAGTGACAACAGCCTTATTTTCGATTTAAATTTTAATATTCTTTCACCCGAAATAATTTAATTCCCTTCTATATATCTATACAATTGGATCCATACAAATGATAGACAGAAACAAAACATTTTTTGAAGTAGTAGTACTGCTGCTTATGGAAATGACAACCTTCTCTCGAACTGTATCCGTTTTAGATCATTGTCATTTTTACACGAAGATACGAAGAGAGATGTCTGAAAACATTTTCACGAACTGCGTAACAAATGCATGTGATTATGCGTGCATTTATAAAGAACTTTTATGAAACCCTATTGAATATTTACAAATTTAATTTATTCATATTTCAATATCAGTAGCCTTGGGTATTCAATTATAAGCATACGGTGGGAAAAATATTTGAGTCGTGTAGAAAAAAATGGGCGATGACTGTTAGCTTCTCAATACAGACATTTGTTTTCTCTTGTAGCTCAGGACTCGTGTGGTACGCCTAAGATTTACGATACTTACTCTTCACGGCCGGGCACAAGGTGGCACATTTTGCTGAAGCACAGCGTTACGAGCCGGAAGGTGGCGGTTTCGATTCCCTATGGGGTAATAGGGATTTTTCATTGACTTAATCCTTCCAGCCGCAATATGGCCCTGGTCTCGATTCAGCCTCTAGGAACATCTACTGGGGTTAAAGGTAGACTTCACATGCCGATTGCCTAGAAACTGTAGTAGACTTGATCTCCGAGAGCCACCAGGGCCTGTTTGTGCCTGTACAGACATTGAATTACCTTTAACTATTCACGGCCGGGTGCCATACAACACATGGTCCGATTTCTGTTACAGCAGTCTGGCCGACTGCCGCTCATATTCAGATTGTTGCATATTTCAGTGCCGAGGGCCGTACGAGTTCTTGAGCACGTAGACAACTGAATGTCGTACCAGTTGACTGTGATTTTCTAACTTGCAGCTGAGAAGCATACCTATACATTATTCATGCTGAATATCTTAAATAAAATATAATACCATATTTTGAAAGTATAATATCTTTCAGTGGTTTAATAATTTACAAAATAACATAATTGCAAAATATGTGACATTCTTGCAATGTACATTTCTAGACACAAACGTGGTGTTTCCTTCCCGGCCGGCAAATGCCTGAGTGCAATCTTGTGCACGTACCAAAACTGTTAACAAAACATCATGGAGATCATTAATATATGTGATGATTTGTTCGCGTTCAGAAATCAAGGAAAGCTGAAAAATTATAAGAATTGTAGTTTCCATCCATGGTACACTATTCTTGATATGCATCGGCATGAGATCCTCAGTTCTCAGTCTTTTACGCTAATTAATTACAATAAACAATGTCGGAAGAAATCTTGCAAAAAACTCGGATTTATGAAAATCTCTTTAAAATAACAGAAACTTTGACACACTCCACCAGTATTTTGTAAAAAAGAAATTCATTATCGCTACAAACTAGACGCAATAACGCGAACATCAAGAGGTAGGCTGCGTGTCTGCAATGTGCAAATGATTTCGGCTTAAAAAAATACCTGACGCTTAAGACAGCTCGTCTGATGCCGTATAAATTAAGCACGTGGCTGTAATTAAAATATGCCATTTACATGGCTGGAAGCTTTAGTATTCGATATGATGTCTCTCATATTGAGTCCACTTAATTAACATCTCTCATGAGCAAAATAGAGAGAGGGTCAAGGATACAACGCCGTTAGAGTACATTGAAACTGACATACCAAACAACCAACTCCATGGAGAGAAGTCGTTCTTGAAAAACAAATATTTCCTAAGTTAAACTGGAAATTCTTGCATTTTATGGACGCCAAACGATCATTACGCTGATTACGAAAGTCAGATATTTGTCCCTGTCATATGCCGCACCAGTCCAGCCCGTACCCTCCTATCCTATTTATTCAAGATATAGTTTTATACTTACGTTCCTTATACGTCTAGGTTTTTCAGGTGGTTTAAGTACGTTGAAAACTGAAACAAAATTACTTCTACATTCTACCCACAAACAGAAAAGCTTTGTGTTTAAAACAAAGAAATATAGTTAAATAATAAAGTAAATCAAAACTTCGTAAACAAAGTTAATGAACGTAGGTTACAGTACGAAAATGGGTACTGGGAAACACGGTGTGAGAGTTTGGACTAGATTCATCTGTCTGTGAAAACGGACAAGTGGGTAGGCGGTTTTTTAAAACACGGAAAGAGAACTTAAGTTTCCATATGAGACGGGTAAACCTTTAGATTCTTTAAGCAAATACTAACTCCCTAAGAATAAATGTGATCTATGTGGTTAGAATTTTGTGGACAGATTTGTGTTGTATTCTCGCTGGCAAACATTTTCTTAGTGATTGGCATTTCAGAAGCCACACAATATTTGAAATTTACTTAAAATACTGAAGCATTATGAGCTTTAGAATTACAATGACACGTTGGAATATTAAATTGTTGGACAATTTATATTGTCTTACAATAATGACTTAGGGGCAAGAAGTTTTAAACTTCGCAAGCGAATGCCAGTTCTTGAAAATGACTCTAAGGTGCGGCAAAATACCGTCATTGGTTCAATGCAGCAGTGAGCAGACAAAGGTTAAATCATTATGAAAAATAGCGTAAAACGCATTGTGTTTTATAAGCAAAATAAGAAGCAAAAATATTTATGCCCATTTCAGCACCAAGTGTGCTCATACTAAAAAGGCTATGCACTGACCGGTAGGGAAATTTCGAGAGGAATTTTCTCTAGGAAGGGCACCAGCTGTGTTTTCTAAGCGTTTGGTTTCTGGGGCGTTAAAACACCTCCCTAGGCACACTGTAAAATGACTGCCCTGTCCCCATCATAGGATTACCAGAACTTACGATGTCAAAAAAGGCGTCTCTCCCGCCGCAACATCGCTTACGGACCAGTATTTCGAAGGGAAGTGGGACTTCATTCTTCAAAATGGAGGAATTGTCTGCATACATTTATACACGGCCTCAAAAGCCGGTCGACTCTAGTTCGAGTCTATGCTCTGGTTCAGTTAGTTTTCGGCTTCTCGCGACGGTTGCCCTTGTACATATATCGTAGCAGTTGAGAGGGGTATTACACAAGACACTTCTCTTTCTCAGTTTACGCTAACATTTAAATAAAATTTTTCGGGATTAATTTTTATCACATATATCTGTCGCCAAATTAATTCGATTATTCATACAGAATAGACTGAAAATATAATTTCCGTAATATAGTGACCACTATATTTTGTTACATTTTAATCAGAATTTTCTCTTCCCTGTTAACCTTAGAAATATGGGTTGTTGAAACTGACCCAGAGGAAGAGAACAAACCATCTGCTTCCAGTAGCACAGTGGTTCCGGGCCTGTGGACCACAAACTACCAGCGACCACGTATTTATTTCAAGTGGGCCACGAGGTTAAAGCAGTTACATAACTTCACAGCAAGACTTGCTTCTTCGACTTGCACTAGGTTTCTTCTTATATAACTTATTGTTAATATAATAATTATTATTATTATTATTATTATTTTATTGACTCTAATGTGAATTCTCACAGAGGTTTTTTGAATTAACAACTTTCGTTATTATACGTTTTCTCAGTTAAAGGAATCTCGAAGTATACCTGTAAATATTTTCCAAAATTTTTGGAGGTTCAGAAGGAGTCCTCCTACACGTAAAGTTACGGAACCCTGCCGTAGAACATCGTTTGCTCTGCTGGTCTGGCCACAAGAAAATAGGTTTCCTAATCAAAGCACATATGAAAATAAATAAACAAAATTTCCGTGAAAACAAAATGTTGTAGCCCAGTACATTAATAATTTGTTTAATTTGCATGAAATCCGAACTAGTAGTGAATATTTAATCGAAGTCTGCAATCTTTAAATATTTTTAAGACGTCCGTATCTGAACTCTGTAAATACACCACGGTATTCAGAATACACCTTTGTTGCTGCTGTTAGTATGGGATTATCAGCATGCGAATAAGGGTTTTCCTATACTTAGAGTAGCTGTGAAGGCTTCTAAATACATAATCAGTAGAAAATGGGTGTATAACATATTTGGAACTGGGATGCAAGAATAAAATGTATTTGTCGTAAAGTAACACAAGTTGCATAATATTTCAATAAATCCATTTATCCAGCTATGTCGTTTAAAATTAAATTCCACATTTAAAGCGTCATAACATTCACCTTAAAGGTCTGACTCTCTGAAAATACAGCAAGTTGACTGAGTGACACGTCTGTCGTCATATCTTCTCTGAGGTCATCTATAGACATGCTAATAATTAAAATTGCTGGACACAAATATGCATAGCGTACATCCAGGAAACCCTCTCACTCAGTACACAGATTCGGACTCAAAATAATATTGAGCTCCGGTAGCGACCAATTACTGTTTAAATAACACTGTTTACATTGCCGTCAATTATTCCAATATTGACCTGCTTAAGAGGAACAATGTCATGTGTGGTTGTCGGGAAATTCTATTGTTAATACACGGATCCTATTTTATGTACACATTCCCAGCACCACATTATTTGAGGGATCTCCAGTTAAATACACTAGTATTTTTATGTCTAAATTGGTAAAACTGTGATCTCATTTGTGTCATGTTCAAAACATTTAACAGTTATTCTCGATTTTAAGCTTTCGCCGTGTTGTATTGATGCAGAGTTTTCTTTTGGGTATTTCCCCGGCGTCTTGTAGACGCCGGGGAAATACCCAAAAGAAAACTCTGCATTTAACAGTTAGTTGCCAAGTAAGCTTTTCTATCAGATACAGCTTTTCCTGTTGCTGTTTGACCATAATGAGCAAAAGAACGTAAATCCTGAAAAGAAATTTCCTGTGTAGAGGACTTCTGCTTACCAAAGTTTTCACGTTTCTCCATCATCGACGTAACATACTTTCTGTAGATGAAGAAACCTCTCTGAACAGCATTTACTTATTATTTACATATTTATTTTCTTAATTACGAATATGTAGATTGCCTTTCTGTACTGTAAATTTGCAACACTCATGTTTTATAGTCAGAATGTACGAAGTCTGATATTGCACCGGAAACCGGCTATCCCATTTAAGGCTTTGATTTCTTCAGTTTTCGCTGGCAGATGCCGAGAGAATGCCTAACACTAGGCTACGACTGCTTATTCCCTCATTTAAAATTCATAATTTAATAACCATTTTCTCATTCGGCATTACATCCTCTAAGCCACTGAGAGGTTTGTTAAATAAAAAGTAGAAGTAAGTAAAATATTGAAGTAAAGAATTTGCGTGAATATATAAGGTAATTATAGACAGGCCTATTAAATAAGTGAAGTAACATGAGAAAGAAAATTGTAGATTATTTACAGGCTTCCTTTCATAAAGGTTATTAAGAAGTTACAGGCTATTTAATATAGGAAAATAATTTGTGGCATTAATGCGTACCATGTTTTCCGGGCCCCTGTCGCAACGACAAAGTGCGTCCGGTGTTTGCGGATGGAGAATACTGCCTCCAGGTTCTCGTACAAAGGTAGCTGCTGTGCATAGAGTAAGAAGCCGTACACAGCCGACAAGGGCTGGTCTTCTAGCTTGGATCTCGGACGTGGGCATGACTACTACTCGCCATTAAGAACAAGTTACAAAAGGTTACCCAGAGCCTCGGACTTCAAAACAGACGCCTTGGGAAAGTATATAGAAATCAACTGCTGAAAACGCGGACTGAACATTTGGGTTCTTTAAAATTCGGGGAATTTCTTGACTTAATGTGGAAATCTTAGCTTCTCAAGAAGGGCTGTGCTTCACAAAATTAGTATCTTTATCATTTCTCGCAAAATAATAATAGTATTGATTTCCTGCACATTAACACACACATATTGTCTTTCAGAATGCGCCAAATCCTCTTCAGGCTTCATGTTTCTTTCATTTTACTTGCAAAACCTTAAGTTTTAGTGCGTGAAAAATTAACAACTTTTATTTCCACAGCAGTGCAGTTCACTTGACACCTACAATAAAAGACATCAACTTGGCTACCCAGTCAGTCCAGTTCTGTTCGCATGTTTTCGACAGAAGTTTCTAACCCAAGATCTGCGCTGTATCTGTTATTTTCTAACTTTTCAGACATCCGTTTGGAGCTTTAAAATTGCTTTATTAAACTTTTCCGCTTGTTTCTTTATTTCTGCTTGAAGTATTTTTAGTGAATTGGAATCTCTTCATGTCGTACTTACAAATCACTCCAACGCAATTTTATTTATATCGTTTTTTTTTCCATTCCTGCATAGTTTTTCTTTCAAGAGGCTGTGCGCAGTTAGTCACCCATTTCTTCTATTAACCTTGATTTTAACGTTTTGTAAGCTTCATTTTTATCAGCATTGAGCTTTTTGATAACCATTTCGGCACTGAAGTTTGCGATTACGTTTGATTCCTTCAATTTCGCGCTTGTAGTCACAGCCCATTAGGCCGCTATATATATGGTTAAAATCCATCTCCATTATTGAGTAGTATGACGTACTATTATCACAGAAATTGACTGGATCCTACACGTTGAAAACATACTTTGGCTTTCATAAATCTCTGTATAAAGACTCTTAATAACCGTTCCGTGCCAACAACGTGCGTGCGAAGATTTTACGAAATGCACTACGAGACACACTTTCACTTTCAACACCCCTTTGATTCAATATTCGCACGTATATTTTACAGGGAAACTAGCCGTTTAAATCATTTAACGTTTCACGCTTCGCTGTGTGGGAAATATGAGAATATTACACAACTTTCCAGTTCGTGAATCTGAAGGACAGAGACTATTTAAAAATGCACAAATGAATTAATAACGCCATAGGATATGAAGGTCTGTTCGTAATTCATCTTACCCCGGACATAATCCTGTGGCAGGTTTTTCTGAACACGGCAGTGAACTCTGAGTTACATAAAATGCAAGGAATTTGAGGAACTCAGTGACAGCTTATGAAGACCACCCTATTCCTTGGAACGAGAAAATTAATTAGTTTGGTGGATCTAAATTTTATTTTATCTTCCGTCTTAAATTTTCAGCTCTTAGTTAAAAATTATTTTTAAATCTCACATTCTTTTCACATCAAAAGTATTCTATGAAAATATGTTGTCCATTTTGTGCATTTCTCGTCGTAACTGTCCTTAGCGCCTTTATTAAGGGTATCAGATATCCAATAATAAGAATAAACAAATTGAAGACAATAGTTAGAGTTTCAAGCGTAATACTGTAATATATGAATAGACAAAACCCCACTTCTTTACTCTTTCTGTTTGGTCATATCAGGTACGCGTACCCTCTATCCCACAGTTGACATCCACAACAACTTTCTTTGTTCAAATTAAATCATGTGCTTTATATCTTTTAAGCAACGCAAAATATTTTCCTTCAAACAGTTTTTTGCATCAGTACCGGACTGCATCATTCTTCGCACGCACACACGAATATCTTAACACCTCACGACCATTTGTTTCGATTTGGAGCTACTGAGTGGAGACTTATTCCATTCAATACATTTTCCAGCACGAAAAGAAAATCGGGAGGTGATGGATAAAGGAAAGCAAAAAAAAAAGGGGGTGGGGGGGACGAGCAACAAAACCCAATGGTATCTCAGCAGGTTATATTCCAAGAGGATCCGACCCTCTGGAGACTTGACATGGGGCTTTTTAGCCGTCAGATCCACAGCAATGCCGCTCGGAACAAAATGGTGAATCCCTCAGAGACGTGAATAGCTTAAAGGAACGTATTCTTTTCTTCTCGCGACAGTAGAGCCGAGCTCCAGGGAAGAGTACAGAATGTCCCAAAGATAAAGTATCATCATTTCGTGTACAATGGTGCTAGTGTCAGATGTTTTTATGTAGGTGTGTATGTCACGGACGGCGAATAAATCACCGCGCAGTTGGTATCACTGTCTTCTCGTAGGTAATTTATCTGCGCATATTAATGCTTGTGTTATCAGTATCTTACTTGGCTCTGTATCTTCTGTGGTGGGTCTGTATTAATGCCAAAATAGCCATGAAGTGATATTTGTGAGATCTCAGGTTTTACAGGCCACAGGCTACAAGTTACGAGATTACGATGGTCTAATTGTGACGCCTTGTAGTTGTGTAGATAAAGGAAGCAGGTTCCTTCGAAACGATGGGCATATCTACATTATTAACTGTCTCAATTCTCAGAATACATACATAATTTCTTTAGGGGTCCATTTTAACAGGGTGTTCTCTAAAGAAAATTGATAATAAAATCGTTGTGGGAAATATGATATTTAGGGAGTTTAACGACGCTTTCCCTACTATTGAATTTATGTAGGTTATGTAAAGTTAAGTGGGAGAAATGTGGAAGGGACGGCAATGGCTTGTTCTAAATAATTGCTCCAGCTTTAAGCTGGAAGGGCTGTGCAAATTTTAATCAGTTTAAACTTGCTTTGCACCGAGAATTTGTACAAACACCAAGGAGCAATGTTCTGTTCACTCAGCCGTTGCAGTGATATGGGATTCATGCTTGCATACTGCTGGCCATGCTTGCCAATTTCAACCTGGACAACGGCAGTGCTTGGAGCTTTATGTGGTTTTACGGCGTCTTGAAATCTGTCGAAAATTCTTTCTTTTCATTTCTTGCCCATTGATCATTCATGACCAACCGAAAAGATTCAAATCCCCGCAGATGTGACGCCATATTTATTTTTAAATGGCTGCCGATATTTCTGGTTATAGCTTGCTATCTCCATCTTCAGGATCCTAATAGTCTAACTGGACCAACCGATCCTTGAATAATTCAGCTGGATACCTTGCCTTGTAGATGGAGTCATCATCACCACAAAAAACGTAGGTAACGTTTTACCTATCGACACAGCATCATATTGCAAAACAACATAATCTTTATTTTCACCGGTGTGAGGAACCTCAGACCTCTTACCGTCCTACAGTTTAGCACTATGTAGGTGACAAACGTAAGTAAAAAGGCGTCATTACGTAAACAAATAGGCAAGCCTGTCAACAAGGTTCGATCTTTGCTAATATATCGCCATTTTTCCTTTTCACGTACCATGCTCTAAAGTTTATTAGAAGGATTTAATTAAATCCGGATTGAAGTCTGAAAAAGTTATGAAACATATTCCCTAATTTGAAAGCATTATTTAGGTGGCCAGCCTTAAACGATTCGATAAACACCAACCATATAAATAACATATAAACTTCTCTCCCATCTCCGAGCAAAAACAGTACTTAAAGCAACAGTGTTTCTTTATTCTCAGATTCACAAAAAACGCAGATGTTTTGAGTTAAAGCAGTTGTGAACATGGAATAACTATTGTCTTAAAAAGATTACTGTGTCCTTTACAATGGACACAATTTTTTAATTTCGGCAGTGCCATTCTAACCAGTTTGTGGACGTGGAATTATGCGCAAGCAATTCCGGGATTTGCACTTGCACACTACAAAAATAACTCTGAATTACTTCATACGCAGCTTGTATATTTGTTTTCACATTTACAAGGAATCCAGCTCCTTGTCATACTTTATCGTGTAATATTTCAATGGAAGTCGATGACATAACTGAGACAATATATCTGAAGAAAAATGTAGGAAATATTCGATGACGTCCTTTGTGATGTTTAACGAGTGTACATCCAATACATCCTTCAGAACCAGAATAAATGCCGTTACCTTGCGATATAAAGTAATATGGACAGTCGTGTTCCTGAAATTTGACTTATGAAAGGGATCACCTTTTAAGTGACATAGACAGAGTAAAGATCCGTGAGATTCTGTCCGAATTAATTAATTGATTAATTTACTTATTTTAATCGGCACAGACGTGAAACCTAAATCAATTTTATCAAACGTCATCAGACAGCATATTTGTACTTGTCAATATGTATTTTTATGTTCGGAAGAAATTGTTTTCTCTTTGTACGTTTTTCAAGCGGTTTATGTAGACCATCTATATGCTATGTTTACAGATAAATTAGGAATATATGTTAGTCTTCTGGGACACATTTTTTAGGTTGCCCTGAAGAAACAGTGTTAGTACGCGACTTCGTAACCTACTTACAGGCCAACGGCTTCATAACCAAACAGACCACAATACATGTCGTCTGCAGCCGTTAGAACCTCAAACCTTTTATAGATATTGTTTGCGTGATTGTATTTGATAACGCTCGTGTTTGTAGGGCTGGTTTGTCAAGTATTGTAGCTAAAGCCCTCAACTGAAAGAACTCAGTGAAGCAAGGTACAGCGTTTTTGTTTAAAATGTCTGAAGTGCATGTACAAAATTCGCAAAACAATGGATGTGTTACAAGTAAAACAATTAAGAAGATTTTTATAGAGTAGATGTCCCAGACTTACCCGGATGTATCGACTTGTATTTCTTCTGTTACCGGATGTCGTAATATGTACGTGTATGTATGCATGCATGCATGTATGTATGTTCGTACGTACGTATGTATGTATGTATGTATATGTGTGTATGTGTGTGTGTGTATGTATATATATATATATATATATATATATATATACAGCGAAATTGTAGGTTGTGTTACAGCGTAGTATTGTAGGTGAGTACCAACATTTTCGTGGGAAATTCTCTCAACATTTTCAGGACCGAAACTGATAACCACCTACAAAACTACACGGTGTCACAACACGGATGGTAACAATTGGCTTCCTTTTGACACTTTTGTAAATTTATACATGTACGGGTAATTCAGTAGATAGGTGGGTGAATCGATGGACAAGTGGATGAATAGATACCTCAATGGCGCAGTCTTGTGTTTGCTTAGTGCATCAAAGGAATGCTGAATGGGGGCGAAAAGTGGCGCTAGTCCTACAGAGACGTATAGGCAAACACACATAATATAGTTGCTTTATAAATTTACCTTCGATGTTAAGGTGATATCTGGAAACAGAACTAAACTGTCTTTGACGTTGGTGGTATCTTGTATAGCCTCTACTCTGTACCCCTGGCGTCACAAAGGAACCTGTATTCACGTTCATGTTCCTTATGCTTCGTGTAGGGAATGTTCCCTGTACTCTTACTCCCTCTCTCTCTCTCTCTCTCTCTCTTCATCAACAGCACTTCCATTGTCGGTCTTTCTATCTTTATTGCATTCTACGTTACTCCATCAAGACCCTTCCTTAACTTTCCCCTCACTCTGCTCTGTTATTATTGTCATATCACGCGATTTCTGCCCTCTCAAATTTCCTTACGTGTAGTTTACTGCAGCTGCTGATATTTTACGTGGCATTGGTTATTATCACCCAAGGGGGAAAGCATTTCAAACTTCGATTCCAAATGACAAAGGGTCAACAAAATTTGGCTCAGTTGACCATTCAGGGGGAAAAAATATTCCCAAAACTTGTCTCCACAAAGTTATAATCTGCCCGCACCAGCCAACATATAATCACACAACATAAAATGCACAACACAAAATACAAATTCGTATATAAGCCTGTGTAATGCTAGCAACGTACTCCTCCTATCAAGGGGCTGCAGTAACAACCACGCGCTCTGTGGATTGCAGTCGAATGTTGTGGAAATTTAGTCTTACGGAACACTAACAATTTACTAATTATTTTCAAAGAGTCAGTCACACCTGGGTTCATAATAATGGATAATAATGGTTAGTAGCAAGTAGCAATCGATAAGCAGCCCTACGTATTGCGCTTGAAGTAACTGAGTGAGAAATAATCTGGTCGAGACTAATCGGTAGTAATCGACAATATTCCTACGTTGCTCCACGACGAACATTATCGTTTATTTCTTTAATCATCCAGCAGATAGTATTAAACTAATCTCGGATTGCTGCAGTCTGTGATATGTTCTTGTGAATGCTAGATGCTCAAATGTTTCGTCAGCTGCAGCCTGTAGCTCGTACAGAACACACAGTTATGTTTTATATACTCAACTGTTGCATGTAAGCCAGTGAGTACCTCTCTGAGAACACAGTCTGTCGTAAGTCTGATGACCAACGTGTGAGGTATTTCTTTACCATGGCAACCGGGGTGTGACTCACTCACTCACACAAGATATCATATGTAAGGTATATTACATATTTACTTGTATGTGTGTGTATAAATTCTGTGTGGCAATCGACACAGATTTCCGAGCGGGGCGCATAGATCTACTTTCCTGTTGCATAAGCATTTAGTTCAACGTACTTATTGGTATGGTTATTTATTGTATATTTTTTTCAGAACAACATCTTATTTGCAGATGCTGTGCGCGTTTAGTTTCTTGGAGATAATCTGAGAGCTTTTCATCACCGTCATGTGTAAATGAAT
>Ga0123357_10001072_pt1 | contig 28184 bp, 15 predicted proteins | sample TergutEmb28metaG_FD_89873 | JGI IMG/M metagenome (GOLD analysis project Ga0123357, IMG submission 89873) | Embiratermes neotenicus P4 segment gut microbial communities from Petit-Saut dam, French Guiana - Emb289 P4 | ecosystem: Host-associated > Arthropoda: Insects > Digestive system > Gut ...
CTCCCAATAAACAACACCTCCCCCCACCCTATACCCCCCCCCCCACCACTTTACCCCATAAAGACCCCCCCCCCCCCCCCCCAGCTAGTCTCTTAATAGTAGTAATAATCAAAACCACAGATGATGAGATCTCACCATCATTACATAATCTGATAAACACTAAGACTCTTTCGGATGAAAACGTGATGATGGCCGGAACGGGCCAAAACATGTAGTTTTTTATCATCCTCTAATAAACATCATTACAAATCTTGTTGTTTTATTGACTAAATACCTGTACCTATTTATTTATACACACAATGGGGATGGCACATTTCAGAATTTATAAAAACTGTTATGGTTTATGGGTTAATCAAACAAAAACAGGTGCACACACCAGAATTGTTATGGTTGGAGTACACTTCCTAAAGTTTTCCCAACTTCTGGTGTTAACAGCACGAGATAATGTAATGTAAGAAATGCACTGTTGGTCTTAGCTATGGTCATGTTGTTTGACTTTGTATTGTGCATAAATATGAACCACTCAGTATTATATGCTGAAAAAATAACTGCACCATGCTGAAATATGTAAACAACATCTTAATGTGTAATTTTATTGTATAGGTGATGGTATGAGGCATGTAAATTCCAATGAAGAAGATGACAATGATGATGGAAGAACATGTTCAATATGCATGGATATGTGGTGTAACTCTGGAAATCATCGCTTGTCATCACTGCCTTGTGGGCATTTCTTTGGTTATAGCTGCATCATGCGTTGGCTGCAAATAGGGTGTGCCGCAGGGCAGAGACGGTGTCCACAATGCAATAAGAAGGCCAACATTAAGGAAATCCGTGTTCATTATGCTCGCAAATTGCAAGCTCTTGATACTGCAGAAAGAGACAGGTTACGAGAGGAGCTGGAAAAAGTCCAAAGAGAGAAAAACCTATTAGACCTGGAACTGGCAAGGGCAAAACTAAATCAGCAACTGCACCAACAGCAATTAGCAGAACTGCAACAAAAATTAGTGCAGATGCAAGAAACACAAGCATCTGGTAAAGGACAATATACACCGTCACAACAGTCATTACAACAAAATTTGGCTGTCTATTGCAGAGTTGAAGTATGCAGAGAAGGTGGCTGTCGTGTGCTGGCATATGACACATTTTTGAACCTTCTTGTTGTATCCCAGAGCTCAACCAACACTCTTTTTCCTGGTTATGGGATTAAGAAGATTGATGCTGTAGAGTTCCGGCCAACACAGTTTGTTTTCCTGCATTCAAAAGCAATTAGAGACTTGGCTTTCCATCCTGTACGTAATGACATTTTACTTAGTGTGTCACTGGACCGATGTGTTAAGTTGTTTAATATATCTAGTAATACCACTATCCATAGTTACACTACAGATGGTCCATTGTGGAGTTGTTGCTGGGATGCTGGTAATTCAAATTTATTTTTTGTTGGCACAAATAATGGAATTGTTCTGCAGTATGATACAAGATTCACAAATGGACCTGTATGCAAGCTGAGCTCATCAAATGACTCATCCCCAGTTATTTCGTTAGCAGCAGTACCAACATGTCCTGGTAGAACATTAGCTCGAGGTGGGATTTTAGCTTGCAGGCTGAATTCTTGTTGGGCATATGAACAGCGTGATGCAGATTATGTTGGGTCACAGCTTCCCTTTGATGGACCATTTGTGTCACTGTGCTATGATAATAATTCTGGTCATGTGTTGATATCAACACGTCCTAGCATTCGTTACCCGCATTCACGGCACATTCTGTGTCAGCTACCAAAGACAGCTGCTGGTGTAGAACCTTATCTTGTTTGTAATCCTGTCCACACATTCCAAGGCAGTACAAGCCAGAATTTGCTGTCACGACCATGCCAGGTGTCTGTATCAGGAGATACACTGGTTGCTGCTCATCAGGAGAGTCTGAAATCTCTTACTTTATGGAGTATATCTTCAGGTCAACAGGTATTTAGCTGTCCAGCATCTCAACCAGTGATAGATCTGTGTCCAGTACAGAGCAATGACACTCAGTACCTGGCAGCATTGTCAGAAAAAGTATTAACTGTCTATAATTTTAAATGAATTTTACTACTTATTCAGATGTTAAGACATTTCAGAGAGCAGATGGAGAAAGAGGGTACCATCTGTTTGTTATAAGGGATCCATAGTGAAAGCGAAGAAGTAGAGTTCATACATTCCATGTTAAAAGTTCATACAGGTCGCTTGAAAGTAGCAGGTGCCTTGTGTCCGGTTGGTCTTCACTGTTGACTATACTCTACTTCTATCTGATGTGGTTAACCCTTTGGCCCCACACATCAAAGTGTGATGCTGAAAAATGACAGATAACAGCTGACAGCCTATCATGACCTTTATTAGAGTCCCCATATAAATTCTGGTCTGCTTAACATTACACTGGGCAATTAATTATGGCACTAAGGGGTTAGTTCCATTACACCATACTGTTTTTTGTAAGTTGATAATGTTGCAAGCATGAACTTAGGCAGTTATAGTAGCATTCTTAATGTGCTAGGAATTTTTACAATTGAAGATATCAAGTTGTACATAGTGATAGGAATAAGAAATGTTAATAATAAGTATACTTGTGTGAATCATGTAACTCAAGGTATTAAAGGTGTCATTTCATAATTTCTATACACTACAGTATATCAGGAGTGAAGAATATTCTGTAGCAGCACTGAACTCTGATGCTGGACTGCATGGAGTCATACAGCTAAACATACGGGAATACACATACATTTTATAAGCAAATGCTATGGAATTAAAGTAGAAGTTACTCTTTTTTTAATGTCTGTAAGAAAACTGAATCTTTGTTAACAAACTGCCTTGAAATATAGCAGAAAGCATTGTTAGATCCAATTTATGTTTATATAATGCATTTTTATATGAATATGAGATGAAAATATACCATTTTGATGAATATTTTTGTATTGTAAAATTATGCCAAACATAAGTGGACTTGCAAACTGACTGTGAGCAGGTATTAAACACAGAAGACAATTGCAGTGATAATCACAGGCTTGTTAATTAATACAGTAAATGCTCTGTGTCCACACTGTATTTTTGTTAACTGCCCTCATGTGTTTACATTTCATGTTTCATAAGCTGCATGCATACTTCACAACCCATGTTACACAGCAAACTGAATATGGTTTCTACACATATAAGTATAATGCACAAAGGATGTCGAGTAGAGAAAGAAACTTAAATCCACGTCTTGTGGGAGTGTGAAGCTTTGGCTTAACTCAGACATCCATACTTGGGTACCTTCTTTTTGGACCCAGAGGATGTTAAGAGCCTAAGTCTAGGGGCCACCTAGAACTTCAGGAAAGGAACAGGGGTCCCTGACTTAACATCAGACTATGGGGCACAAAGGGCCCATCTAAAGGCTTAGGTACATCAGGACTGAAAGGGCTGGAGCCCAATTATTACTCATAATCATACTTGATGCACAAAGAATACCAGTGAATACATATAAAGTTTTGCCATCTTGTAGGCGTATACGAGTGTTTCTTCCATAAATCAATGATGCACCAATATTTTTTCATAACTCTTCATATTTGTTACACTGGTACATTCCTATGATGTTAAATCTACTGTCATGAACTGTTGGACATAAAAGTTATATAATCAAATGTGTACTGAAGAATGTGAAAATGGTTCATCCATAACTATTCTGCCTATGTAAACAACACTCATTAACAAAGTGCAGTAGAATGGCTCTGCAGTTATGAAGGAATCATCTGATTACTCAGAAACCAACATAATGGAATTGCACTTTTCATATACTGTGGAACCTGCAATCAAAGTGCACTCAGAATGAAGTCAGACAATGCTTTTAAATTTTAAGTAATCACCTATTCCAGAACCATTAATACACTACATCACTATAGGCTTTGATCAATGAACACAGTAATTCTGAATTACACTTAGTAATCAGCAAGTCATATTCATATCAAACTGTTACAGGAGGATATTAAATTATTATATACTGTGAGAAACGAGAGTGTACAACCATAAATTTTACAGATGTGGCTCAGAATTAAATGACATTTGGTATTTTGCCCATTGAAAACACTGGTAGACTGTAGAGTGTAAGTCGCAGCACTGATACGAAAGGAGTATTCCTGAAAATTTTCAAGTAGCCATAGACATTGATATGAACCATACTGCATGTTTCCCCATTCTGCCTTTAAACAGAGGCATTAATCAATTTTAATTAATAATTCTAATAGGCACAATCATATTCACATATATAGGCCTACCCCTATGTTGAAACAGAAGTGGGAAAGGTATAGAAATTAAACCATACTGGAGTTCGGATTTATTTTTTTTTTTTTTTTACCAGAACAAACAGCAAAATTTTATAAGCATCACAAATTCTATAAACCATAAAAATATGTACATGTACAAAACTGTCTAAAGAAAGGGATACTGTTCTGCCTCTTTGTGCCTCAAACCTAATTTTGTTGACAGAAAATGCATTGAGGATGACAGTGATAAGTTGCAGCAAACTGAAGGAACCCAACTTCAACTACGTTCTCTTCTGCTTTCACATCAGATGTAAGTGGCACAATAATTTAAGTCTGTAACACCTATTATAAGAGTAGATTTTCAAGAAGTCTTCCAGTTTCAAGTATGGGAGCACAAAATTTAATACATCAAATGAATGGTTATTAATGTGCCTGTTTGGGTCTGTCCCTTTGCTGTAACAATCTTGTGCATTCTACTGCCATGCCATTGGTCATAATCACAGAAATAAAACTCAAGTTAAATGTCTGTCTGAATCTATGCTAAATTTGGTTGTAATCTATAACTTCAAGAGAAACATCTGTCTAAACACAGAGAACACAACCTAATTATTTCTATATATTCACGTAATTTTTAAGATGTCCAATTACATACTTAAAATATAGGATTAACAGTTCTTGTATCTGCTCACTAATTCACTGAATCTAAAATAAGTTATAACAGTCAACCATACAAAGCAGCTACCCCATCTCTTTTAACATTCCTTTTGTAATGGCGAGATACACATGTTGACTTTCCTTTTCTTGATATGTCTGCAATTTGTAAGCTAAAAAAGGTAACATCATCCCGTTGTGCTAGTTAATAAATAGCAATCCACACAACACAACATCAAAGCACTATGCACTCTTTATTATTATGCATGGTCAAACAACCCTCAAGTTTCTACTACATGTTTGGTTGTTCAATCGACCATCATCAGGTAGAAGACAAAAATTACATAAAGGAAAAGTGTGCTACTGAAGAGACCTCCCCTTCACAATCGATCAGATAAAATACATTTAATATTATTCCCAATAAAGGAATAATAAAAATGTAACTATTCAATTAATTTGCAACTAAAATCCAAAGAGTTATAAAGATGAAGTTTACAAAAATGAGGTTTCAGCATATTATACATTGACTTGCGAGGACATGAAGCATGCAACTGGTATTATTAATGTGACCTTGATCAGCAGTGTGGTAGGATCAGAATAGTGTAAAGTTTTCTTATTGTCTTTTTCATGTTACATTAACTCCCACACATGTTACATAAACTCCCACACCACGTAAGTATCGAAACCTATTCAACATCCTGTGTTACTAGTGAAAGTGATAGATGTTGACTGTTTGGAAACTGTTTTGTGCTAACACATTTGTAACACACATAAAATGTAGGAGTTGCATACATGCCAGTACTACAATTCACACATGGTAGAGTGGAAACGGAATCTGGTGGCACACGGCGACGCACGGGAGGAGAAGTGAAGGGGAAAGTGGCGAATGGAGTGGGTAGCCAAGCAGGCTTCAGTCTGACTCCATCCAGTGTTACTACAATCGTTCTCCGCCGACCCGCACTCCAAGAAAGCCAGGACTCGACTGAACTGACACCCCCGCCGATATAAATGGACTCGTCCGTTTCGCTGGAAGACCGAATCTGGTTTCTGCGCGTGTGCCATCACGTTCCGTTTGCACTCTACAAATATGACAGCACAAAACAGTTTCCAGACAGTCAACATCCAATACTAGTGGCATGTATGCAACTCCAGCACTTAACATGTGGTAGAAATATGATAGCATGAAACAGTTTCCAAACAGTCAACTTCCAATAACTTTCACTAGCAACACAGAATGTTCAATAATTTTGGATCCTTATGCGTTCAAAAGAAAATAAGAATCCTTCCACAATGCTAATCAAGGTCGCATTAATAATGCCAGTTGCATGCTTCATATCCTCACATGTCAATGTATAAGACGCAGAAACTTTTTTAACTTCATCTTTATAACTCTCTGGGTTTTAGTTGCAAATTTTACAGAATATTTACATTTTTATTATTCCTTTATTGGGAATAATATTTACTGTATTATATCAGGTCCTTTGTGAAGGGGAGGCCTCTTTTATAGCACACTTTTCCTCTATGTACTTGTATCATCTACTTGATGATGGTCGAATGAACAACTAAAACATGTCACAGAGAAACAGAAATGAAGACTGCATAGTGTTGGGATGTTGTATTGTGTTTAAATCCTTGCTCTGCATTCTTGTACATAAGCTTATAATGCACACACATGGCAAATCAGTGGAGTGCACTCACAATTAAGAACGTAATTTAAAGCACTTCCATACCGAACTTATCCCTTACAATTATAATTCCGTGTCATGTTACGGGTATCTAATTGATTTACTGCTCGTTATTGTCTCAAACAGCCAAGTATCTAGTACTATATTGACTTGCGACCAGTTTCAGCAACTGTGGCTCATCATATTCAGGTTAAAATACCTTTTATTCAAAATATAAATTTGCAAATAGAGTGTTTGGTAAGTAACTTCAGTGGTGAGGGACACATTTTTGTTGTAGATTTGTGTTTTAGTCATGGAACACGAACTATATAACTTAGTTAATTGGACTGTTTAACTATTCACTGTTATTTTCTTTGGCTTATGGTACATAATCCTCACTCATGACCCAGTTCTTTGTATAAGTTTTTACTTACTTTACTTTGTGCTGATATACATTTTGATGTGAAGAACTTACAGCTGCATTTTTTGACACTGGTGCTGATTGTGGTTCTTGTTTTGAGCACTGTTTTTGTTTTGGTGTGTTACACACTTTTTTTTTTGACTGCGCAAGTTTCCAGTCTGATTTAGTTGGGGGTGATTGAAAAACATGGTAAATATGTGTGTGTTTCCATTCTGTACATAATGATCAGCCACGTCAAACACAAGTTTGTTCCCACCTCTGCAGTATACACTAGACATATGGTGGTTATATGTGACAATATCATATAGTAAATCAATTAGCATCAGCTTAAAATATAGAAAAGAGTTTCAGGGACTTCTTAAAGCAAGTTCCAGAGAACCAATGGAATAGGAAAAAAAGGATCAACGTTCAAGACTGAGAAAATGAAACAATTTGGACCCAGTTTCAACAATACAAAAATTAAAGTTTGGACATATTTAATAATATGATCCCAGAAATAATATTAATAACATCTTTTTATTTCCACAGTGAACCAATGGGATATACTAAACCAAAGATATGTACCACTTTATATTTTTCAAGTACTTAGAGAAAATATGATCTGATTACAGACTTATTTTTGCATGTGATAAAAATGTATGGCTGGATGCAACTGTGCATTGCAGCTCAGTTAACTATTCATATGTCATATACAAGAAACTAAACAACAATATATCACAAGTGCTTAAATGATTAATAAACTTGTACAGTAATTACATGAAGCACCAAATGCAGCAGCTAATTTCTCCATTCAAATTTATTCCTTTAAAAACCAACTAATGCTTGTATGTCTACAAAATTCTTCTCTGTATGGAATAAGCTGTAATTAGGTATAATTACAAAAATAAGTTACATATTACTGAAATATATAACTTTACTACAATCTTCAAAAACTACCCTCAAAATCACTTGTGTTGTACACCTACACACCACATTTGCCAGCCTTTTTACCTCAGAAGTCTACAGCCCCATGATGTGGAACATTTTTACAAACTTCAAAGATAGATCTTATTCATAGGAATTCTTATTAAACTAAATTAAAAACTTGATGTCCCTGTCCTGAAACACTGCACCATAAAGGTGCATGTTAGTGTGGAGATAAAGCTGCACACAATCTCAACTGAGCATGAGGTGGATTTGAGTGGTACGCTTGCCTGAAGAAATAGTCCCCAGTATAGGTAGGCAGTCCGTAAAGAAACCGAACTTGTGAAATAGCGAGCCAGTGAGCACACTCGAGATGGTGGCGTTGTGTAGCGGGGACTTCAAGCTTCATTCTGCCACTAGCAGCATCATGCCATGACAATTAGTCATCGAGTTACACACGTCTGAAAGAGTGTGTTTAGTACTCTCGGTGATTTTTTGCAAGTTGATAAATGAAGGATCTTGAGGAGCAACGCATTTGCGTCAAATTCTGTTTCAAATAGGGAAAAACGTTTACGGAGACTTTACAGATGTTGCAACAGGCTTATGGAGAGGATTGTTTGAGTCGTACGCAATGTCACGAGTGGTACCAGCTTTTCAAATCGGGAAGAACTTTCATCGAAGACGACCCCAAATCTGGACGGCCTTCCACGTCAATGAATGACGATCACATTAATAAAGTGCTTGCTGTGATTCATCAAAGTTGTCGCCTACATGTCCGTGAAGTTGCTGAAGAAGTAGGAATCTGTAAAAGTTCATGCCACCTGATTTTGACCTAAAAATGGAAAATGCGTCGTGTTGCCACAAAATTTGTGCCGCGTCACTCCTTATCCATGAATTTTTGACGAAGCATGAGACGACTGTTGTCCCTCAGCTGCCCTATTCTCCAGATTTGGCCCCTGCGGAATTTTTCTTGTTCCCAAAGTGGAAATCCTCACTAAAAGGTCGCTGATTTCAGAGGGTAGAGGAGACAGAAGAAAATTCAATACGGGACCTTCGCGCCGTCCCACAAAACACGTTCCAGGACGCGCTCCAGAAATGGAAAAAAAACGCTGGGATCGGTGTATCAAGAGTGGAGGGGAGTACTTTGAAGGCGACAAGTTTGATTAAGTTGTAAGTAAAGCAATAAATTTAAAAAAAATTTCGGTTTCTTTATGGACTGCCTTCATACATTGGATATGAGTTTGTGTGTGCCCCAAAGCCAATCTGGAGACAGTGAAAAAACAAAAATTCCCTGCCTTTACCAGAAACTGAAATCAGCACTTAGTCTGTGGAAGGTCACTCTAGTGAACTAACAGTAATATATATATGATCTTAGTATTCAGAGTAACCAAATTCAATACAGTAACAGGTAAACATATAAACACTTAACATGCGTGGAAATGGAGAGTTTCCCTAACACCCAACAGCGAACACAAGCCACGAGCCAGCAAATGTACAAGACTGTGATGCATCAGGATACTACCACCTGCACAGTAAAGGCCAGCAACAGATCTTACAGTTCTACATCCACAGTTACTATTCTACACTGAGCTTCTATGAAGAGAATGTATGCATTACTGATTGGCCTGACCTGAGAGGAGGATTGTCCAATTCTTCCACCCAAGTGCACGTACTAAAAGTCTCACTCTATAGAATTTACAATAAATGTTTATCCATATCCATTTCTGTTTATAAATTAGGCATAAGTTTTTCCACTTCTGAATGTAATCGTAAAAACCTCATTACATAACTTCAACTCTGCTTCCACTCTCAATGCTCACCAGTGTTGTATTCCACATAGCAGTAAGAGTAATGAGTAATAAGACCATCACTCTCTTAATTACATATCACCACACAAAGATGTAAGATCAAAATGTGTGTTGAAACTGTTTAATTACTGATGATGACACGAATCATCTCAGTTATCATCATGTTCATTCCTTCTCTTACTTCACTCTCACAGATATTTCTTCAAACACTTTGTTCTACCTACAAAATTACCACAGAAAGAAACATATAACTCATTAAGTTCTAAAATTTCTGAATTAAATATTTTTTGCCTGGATGAGTTACTTGTTAACCAGCAAAGATGAATTATCTGTGACAGGCCAAACCTGTAGCTCTATTCTTTTATAGCTCTGTTTTGACACAATTTCAAAATATCAAATATTAACCTAAAAGCTGATCAAGAGTGGCAATGATACTCGGTCAGATCAACAATACTACACTTACTAGGTTGTGCATAGGCTCTATCTTGAAATAACTTGTTTAAGCCTGCTCTGGGAAAATATTCAGATGGTTGAGAGTGTGACAGGACATCCAGAAGAACCCTACAGAAGGAAGAGTTACATCCTAATTGCCACCCTTTATAAAAGATTAATTTCTACAAGTAAAAATACATTAACATAAATCAGAACAAACACAACTTCAATACTATAAGGAACACATAAATGTCTGTGAGGCACTCAAAACTAATAATATTATGCTCCAGCTTGTTCCATAAGCCTGTTCTTTGTACCATGTTTTGGAAAATTATTTCCTATATCTTTATACATTAGTTTAGTTCAGCCACAGTACAATATATGAGATCTGAGGGTCTCACATTGGCAATGATGAACAGTTTCCAGTTAATACATCGTAAGATCCTACAAGGCCAGAATCTTCAGAGCAAGATATGTTGTTCACATGGAGTGTACAGTTTCCAAGTACTGAGTATCATGTTACAAAATAAGATTCTGGACATGCTTCTGCTATAGTGCAAGGTGCTGAGAGAAGATTCTAAGGACAAATGGTATAAATACTTCAACAATACAAAATCACAAGCCACAATTCTCATTATGTAGATACTGGAACATCTCATCTGCAGCAAACTTCAATATCCAGTAATTCACCAAAATCTCATCCATCACCTATACAGTGCTTATGGCATTCTTCTCAGTATGCATAACACACATGCAGCCATCTTATTCTGGAACAAACCTTATGAGCTCCATACAATTTCAAAATGTAAGAATACCTTATGAGATACATACTACAATTTGCTGCAACATGCTCATGCTGTTTTGTTTAACAGAGTACAATTAAAATTGGACCCAATGTATGACACACACAAGAACATTTTCCTTTGTTTAATAAAATGCCATCAACAGAACTATGCATTTACTATGTAACAAAATGCTTCAGTTTCAGCCTCTTCAGGCCATCAAAAGCTAGGAATCAAGAATTCTAATACAAATAAGAAAACAGAATATAAATATCATGTATAAGTGTGACTTTCACAGTTTGCCTTTTACAGTTTTTCAGTTGTACAGATAATGCCTTTATTGGTAGCTTCACCAACTGGAATTGTGCTCCTTGTTAAAATTAAAATAATAAATCTTTTTACACTAAACATGTTTTAAATACTTTAAGATTTCAGTCAAATTATTACATTGACTCACATGGGCACCAGATGATGTTACAATTAAAATTACTACAAGAGTGGACATTAACTGAAATAATCATTCTAAGCTGTTCTTATTAAATATATGATTTATACCAAATGATGGTCTACTAACACTGAAATATGTAAATTTTTGTTATAAAATAAACGCATAGTTGTGTTGACAGAATTTTAATAAATATTAGTGACTAAACAAACACAGCAGAATGTTTTCTATTAAGTTAATATTTCTTAACACTGAATGCACTATCAAAAGTGGTCAGACAAGGCAGCAAAATCTACCACTAAAAATCTTACTCCAGTTCAAAGATGTTAATTTCGTGACTACAATAATGATCCCCAAAGCACTGTCATATTTCCATCTGACTATTAACGAAAGGAAAAGTCACTGCTTTTATGTTACTATACATCTTACAACTTTATGTGGAGGAAAAAGCACTGCAAATCACACATTGCCTGAGATCAGTGATAGAGAACAAGAAATTCAAAGAGTTTTCAGGCTTCCACAGTGGTTGCCTATCAGAGGTCTTATTTTGGGTTCGTACACCATGTAGCAATTAGATGTTCTGATGTTTCAGAGAAACATACTGCCTTCATTTTCAGGGTGACTGACGTGGGTCAAGCAGATGCTGAGGAGCTACAGAGAAAACAAAGTGTCACTTATATAGGACTGTTTGAGGATGTCTGGCTGAGCAGCTACAGAAGGTGGGAAAAGGAAACAGAATAGTCCTAGGCAAGTGAGATTTACCATTTCCACAGTGATAAATGAGCAAAGTAACTTGGTCTGGGCTGTGCCTGCTGTTATGCTGTAGTAGGCATGATAGCACTTGGATAGATAACCAGTGAGACTAACTGCATAGTGGGTGTCAATACTGAAAATAATTTTTGGAGAATGCCAGATGCCTTCTTTCACTTCAGAAATGGATCAGGGGCTTCCATGATCTAGTAACGGACATATTAGCCTTGAATAAGTCAGAGATCAGACCAGGCACTTTACATGTTATTTCCAAATATCTTACTAATGAAGCCTGGAAACAGCAATGTTCTTGGACATCTTAAATCCCACTGGCTTAGGATACTCCTATTCCTTATTCCTGTCTTCTGTAGCTGTGAATGGTCAAACACCCTTAAACTGTCCTATATAACTGACAACAGTATTCTTCCATATCACTTCAGCATCCACCTGAACCAGTCCCCCTGAAGACGAAGACAGTATGTTCCTCTGAAACATAAGAACATTTAACCAATATATGGTCCACAACCCAAAAGAAGGTCATTTCATGAGAGCATAGGTCATCCACCATGACTGCTTGTGTGGAGAAAAAAAAGTATTCATGTTTGCCTACAATATGTCATCACAAATCTGGTTATTACACATGATACATAGCCCTCAAATAAAGAGTTATAAACAGCCTGTCAGTTTTAAGTACCAATTATTCATCTTAACATTGGTACTCAATGTGCTGAGATATCCATACCACTGGTAGGCAAACTGTTGCTTCCATTCAGAATGGTGAGTGATTCTCTGAAGTACAAAAACCTGAAAATCACTGATAATTCCCAATACATCCAACTCTACTGAAATAAAGACCCTAGCAATTTTACAACATACTACTTAACTTCATGGTGTTATTAAAAAACTATACATATTAAAGAAAAATATGAACATGTTACAGATGTGTTTGCTGAATGAATATACATGTACCACGATACCATGAAATTCACCTGTTGTTTAAAACCGTGCTGTAATTAACTTAAATATAAGACCACTTTACTCTCATGAATATTAACCCTTTAAAGGTTTGTGGTTAGTAAATTATGTACCACAAGTTTAACACTACTATCTCCATATTTTTTTCCACCTATTATATTTACATTTTGGATGATTCTCAGAACTAACAGCAATTGTTACCCCAAATGGCATTCACAGACTGGTTTTTCTAATGCAAGCATTCTGCATTCTCTGTGAGGTATGAAATAAATCTTTTTATATAATGTAGATTAAATTTTGTCTTCAAGGGGTTTAATACACTACACTACCCTACAAATTTAGTTTTGTGCCTCTGATTTCAATATTCAATATACAGACAGTCCTTGACTTTCATACAACCTGCACCACCATACATCATATACTGCCACCCATAACCCATCTTTCACATGCCAAATCTGGACTCTCATACATCAGCTGACAAACATGCCACCAGCCAACATCTGGTTTCAGCACTGTCACCATCTTAGTCTACATAGCAGTGTTCATTTGTGCATTTATCTGAACACTATCTTGCATTTAGCCCTTATTATTTTATAAAAATGAATAGGAAACAAGAAAATGAAAGTGATAATACTTGTAATAAGTAGTGTATGTTTCATTCGTTCATTCCATTGGCATGTGCAGAATGCGACAATTCCTTGCCATTCTCAGGAGCTTCTTCCATTCCTCTCTGTTATGTACTTTTCCCTGCCACCCTTCTCCACAAACTATTCTTCCATCCTCTCACCTCATCTTGCCATCTATTTCTTGGTCCACCTCTCAACCTTGTTGTTCCAAAATTCATATATAATATCCTTTTGGGAATTCTATTTTCTTCCATTCTCTGTACATGCCCAAACCAACGTAATCTATTTAACCTTACTGTCTCTATTACAGTAGGTTTTTCAACACTTGCATAAATCTCTTTACTGGTTAATTTTCTTTCTCATTGTCATAAACTGGACCTAAAATTCTTCTATATACTTTCCTTTAAAAAATGTTCAATTGGTTTCTATCTCCCTTTGTTAGTGTCCAAGTTTCTGATGCATATGTTAACATTTTGTCTATTGTTGTGTTCCTTAGTCTTAAGTTTAGTTTCTTTGACATGTTTTTATTTTTAAAAACTTTTTGCAGAATAAAATATGTTCTGTTAGCATTTTTATTTTTTCTTACAAGTCTATTTGGTTACTGTTATCTTCATTAAGTAAAACTCCTAAATATTTAAAATTTTCCACTCTTTCAAATTTGTAATTTTTTATTTTCAAAGGTCCTATTTTATTTTTCTTTAAACTGTTTTTCCTTTCCACTATCATATATTTTGTCTTTTCTTGGTTTATCTGTAATCTGAACTTTCTGGCAATGTTTTCCATTTCTACAAAAAGTTTATTATTTCTATTTCATTTTTTCCAATTAATGCACTGTCATATATGTTTAATTAACTTAGCAAAATTAAAATAAAGATGGAAATCATTAGGCACACTAAAGGCATCAATCTTTAGCCTCACCTGAATGGTTAATGGACTTACACTGGTGGTCTGAATGTTCAATTGTGATGAAAAAGAACAAAATTAAAAATACAAAATGAAATGTTGGAAACATTTCATCAAAGAATGTGTCTAAGAGGTGTGGTGTGTTGATGGAGGAAATGAAAAGATCTTGAAAATTACAGATTGAAGATCAGCATACCACCATTCTGGTAAGTGTCTCAAAAATACTAGCTAAGGCTATCAGTTTGTATGGCGATAAGAAACACCTAGGAGAATTGCCTCCAGAATTTCAGGCAAGCAAAGGGTGGTTTGATAGTTTTGGGGCTTGCTTGCATAATGTTAAACTGGCTGGAGAATCTGTTGGTGCAAATGAAGAAGCTGTACAAGAAGTTTTTACAAAGTTTGTTGGAATTATTGAGGAGGGGGTTATTCTAAATACTAGTTTCTTAATGCTGATATGATGGGATTATTTTGGAAAAAGATACAGAATGTGACAAAGGCTAAGATATGAGCACTGGGTATAAAGTAGTTCAGGACAAGCTGGTGGCAATGCAGCAAATTAAACTCAAGCCCATGCTAGTCTACCACTCAGAAAATCCTATAGCTTTGAAAAGAAGATTAAGAGAATGTTCCCAGTCATTTGTAAAGCTAATTCAAATGCCTAGATGACTGGAAAAAAGTTTTTTGAATTGGTTTAGTATTAATTTTGTTCCAGCTGCAAGACAATACTGTAGGAGGTATAATTAAACATTCAAGGCATTGTTAATTAGGACAATGCTCATGGGCTTCCACAATCATTACAGGGCTTCTAGCCATGAATTACAGCTGTGTTTCTACCTGCAAATATGATATGTGATGTTCAGCCTATGGATCAGGCAGTAGCAGCCACCTTTAAGATATATTACATCAGCAGAATAGTCAGTGGGGGTCTTTGGGCAACAGACAAAAATACGGACCTACTGAAAACAAATTCTGGAGAGGCTACATCTGGATGAGGTCAATAATACTGAAGATACCAGGGCTGAGATAAAAGAACCTGCCCCTGATGCTGTTACTGCAGTTGTTCATATTCTGAATCAACTGAACTTGGAAATCAGCACCAAAGATGAGGATGAAATGTCTGCATCTCACTCACAGCCTATGTCCAATAAAGATCTAACTGACATGCATTGAGGCAAATCAGGTGCCATCTGAAGCCCATCATAGCTGTCAAAGTCCTTCCACTAGACTTTGACAGTTAAGACAATGAATTATGCTTCTGCCTACCTTGAATCATTACCAAACATCACGGAAGAATACAATCCAAATGGTGACAAAAGTTCACAACTCATGGAACTGTTGACAGAAACACTGCTTGCTATAGGCTGCTTTATCAAGAGCAGAAGGTCAGTGTGCCAACATTCTCTTGACAAATACTTTAAGAAAGTTAACAGGACACCATCATAGTCAGTAAGACAATCGCCTGCTTAATCCTTTGAAAATCATCAACCAGTCCTTCTGTCCAACATGAAAATCAGTTTCTTCTGTACATGAAATAACACTTCAAGTATGCTGAAAGAACTACAATTAGAAGTAAAAGTCACATTAGAAAATTAACTTTTTCTGTCTACATTAATGTTTAATTCATATTTTTAATATATCAAACAATCACATATAGTACCTTGTACAACAGAGAGGTGTACAAACTCAGATCACGTGTACTACAATTATGGGTTTTATAACATTTTTAGCCCTCTGAGAATGGAATCTCTTACAGCATACGAGTCTACTGCTCAACTTCCGCATGTTCAAATTTTGTACACATTGTCAGGAACACATTATGATTGAAACTAGAGGACTGCCTGTAATATGAATTACACATCAGTTCTGCATTTCCAGTAACAAAAATTAAAAATTACAAGAAATTGGCATCAATCATGTGCTTTTCATTAAAACACAAAGCAGTTTGGGTTTCAAAGTAGCAAATGGCAGCATGACTTTATCTCCCTGATTACAATCACTAACTAGCTTATTTAGATTTAACTAACTAAAAAGTTGCTCAGTGGCTCTTTCCAAATCCCAGTTGTATGAAGATAATGCTACTCTTGCTTGGTGATCCTCAATTCCCATATCAGTAAGTCTTCGAATCTTCAACTCAAAGTCAGAATTTTTATGTGGACCTGAAAAAAATTTTGTTATTTATGTTGTTAAGATTCTCAAGAAAGCCCACACTGATGTACAAATGGATAGCCTACTGCATTGCTGTCGACTGGTGCACAACTCACAGCACATGGCAGTGTTCTACATAGACAGAAACTAGTGACAGTAGAATTCTTTCAATCCCATACCCACGGCAACAGACAGGTACTGGAATATTAAATATTTCAGATTATCAAACAGTACCTATATTGACCTAAGCTCTTAAGAAGTAACTTTTTGTTTCTGCTGTCACAGGTGGACTGCCAAACTAATCAGAGGAGTATCCCATTTGGATATCTATTTCAACTGCTGATTCTAACGTATCTGGGTCCCTTTCTAGTTTTTCTGAGGCGTTACCACAGCTGAAGAAACTGACAGAGTAGGAGACAAGGAGTCAGAAGATACCACAGCAGCTGATTTACACTCTTTGAGGCCTTTTTAGAACACTTCCAGACTTGGGGCCATTTTCGTCAGTTGCCGAAGGACAGCAGATTTCCTACAAACTGGTACCCACAGGACCAGACAGGTGCTGGATTATCATATATTCCAGGTCTTCAGACAGTACCTCTACTGACCTGAGTTGTTACAGGTAATTTTTTGATACTTGCACCTATACTTGGGCTGCACAACTGCTCGCAGGATTATTCCATCTGGGTATCTACATCACCTGCTGGTTCTTTAAAATTTCACAGCCAGCTCTCAGAAAATGGGTACGTGTTAGTTATTTTCATTTCATCATAAAAAGATTTACCTTTTTTAAATTATCACAGAACCAGTCATGGGGTTTCCTTTGAAATGAATTACTGTAAACCACTTACAAAACACCCTGTCCAACTGTGCTTAGGCTCTTTCAATGCCTTTTGCTTGAAAAAGCCCTTCACATTTTCACTTGATGCCATAAACAATCACAATTTCTACTTTCATTTCTTTATATCATAAACAGTTATGATCTAACATTCTATGAAGCCATAACTACACTTTGGCTTCTCCAGTTCCAAGTCTCCTAATTACATCAAGTTTCCTATGAATTATTAAAGCCACAGGTTTTCTCTTGGCAGCATTACCTTGTCTGCTCATCTTGGGATGTGTTAAAGCCATGGTAATAGCTTGATAAGCTCAATAAAGGGCGAGGTAACCCAATATAAAGTCACAGATTCGGTACATGTACCGGAAGTTACCGATGGTAGAAGTACCTGTCTTGGGACAATTTTCCTCAATTGCTGAACTATATCGGGAGTGCTGGATTACACTGGTAAACATAATTTTTGTCACATGAAAACTAATTTCTGTTTCTTATGTATGCTTCCACGCTGCATTCAAATATGTTATTATATATGTTCTACCACCTACAGTTTTATATGACAGAATTTTAACAAATTTATTTTTTTAAATCATACTATCAGTATGATTTATATATGGCTGAAGCACTTTATTATGAGGGTAAGTCAAATGAAAACCTTAAATATTGTAATATAATTGTATGTTAATTTTTAAGGTTTTCATTTGACTCTCCCTCGTATATTTCAAACAAAGTCTGGGCATGAAAACATAATCATTACAAAGACAGCAGGCAGGTGATCCCATCCCAGACTGCCAGACTGTGCAAGCTCAGACATGTACTGACACAATGGGACATGAAACCAACAGCAAGTTCTGCTTCAGGAACACTGCACTGCTAGTGGTGTACTGGACTTTGTTGTGACAGGTTCAAATTGCTTATTCCAGGACAGAAAAATGCAGTAAATAATCCTTTAATGAAACCCAAAAATGTTTGTTTACCTTCACTGCACAGCAAACTTTGGGCTCATAAAAAATTTTGTCAAGGCAATGTATCAAAATAGAGCTGATTTATGTATCTGGAAAATATGTTTCCCAGGATAAGTGATACTAAAATCAAAGAAGTGGCATTTGTTGGACCTAAAACAAGAGCATTAATATAGGATGTAAAACTGGAAGACCAGCTAAATAAACAGCATGGATATCATAAAAAAAAGTCACTACAATATTTTTGGGAAATCAAAAGGTAGGCAATTATCGTGATATGGTAGCTGATATTGTACAGTTGTACAAAGCTATGGGGTGTAATGTCTTTCCAGGTGCATTTCTTAGACTGTCACTTAGAATTCTTCCCAAAACATCTTGGGGCAGTGAGCGATGAGTAAGTGATTTCACCAGGACACTTCCACAATGGAAAAGTGGCACCAAGGCAAGTGGAGTCCCTGTATGCTGGCTGATGGACACTTGGAAGAGATGTTCCTCGGGCAAAATATAGCAGAAAGTCATCCACTGTTACTTTTTAGGTAATGTATATACTCTCTGCAATATAATGCAAATACAGGTTTCCTTCAAACTTCAACCATGCGTGACTTAAAAGCCTTGCCTGATAGAAAAAAAACTAACAACATATTTGAATTCAGCACAACAAATACTATTGGGTGTACCTACTTTAGTTCGTGCAAAAAAAAAAAATTACTTCACTATCTAGTGCTTTCTTTAGCCCAGATTAAAGGAATTCTAATGTATAAAATACAACATCATATAGTCCTGCTGAAATTTGAGAAGCATAAAACTACATTGTATGCTCTTCTGTTTGTGATTTTCTTAGCGGTGATTCTGAAATTAAAAAGGTTTTAAACATCTCTCCTAAATCCTATATTATATAAATTCTTCACTACATACAGCTAAAGTTGCTGCAATACACATGTGTACCTCCGGCATAGATGAATGTCCAATGGCGAGCTGTTTGCCTAAACATATCTTGGTTCTCTTTGAACTGTTTAGCCACAACGGCATCCTGTGGATCATCAGGTTCCGCAGCAGCAAGCAGAGCTTGAAGAGAAAGAAGAACCGTTCGCAGTGTCATTGCTGCAGCCCTGGAAGCAAAATGATATACTAATGAAGCACGTTACACATATCATGAATATGTCACAAGATGTGTATTAAGTTTCCAGAAAAAATTTATAGTGACAGTCCAACACTGATTATCTCACCCTGTGCAAGACGATCATGAAATCATTTAATGCATGCAAAAGTAACTTCAAGAGATATAACAAATGAGTGGCAAAGTATTTAATGTTAATGCACATAAATGGAAGAGAGCTAGAAAAAATCACAGAAAGAATAAAAAATGCAGGAAAATTTTACCAGTCTCTTAGGAGAGGGTTTGGTATGTTTTTCTTTGGCTTAATTGCCAGCCCAATAATTTAGGTGCTAAAAAGCTTTCTTCTATGAGGGGATGCAGACGATGCACGCAGAATGGTCTTCAGATTCTTATCAAGCAAATAAGACAAGCCTTGTGCCATCTAATAACATTGCATACTGTACGTCCAGCAATTATTCAACACAACACATTCAGAAATGACCACCAAACATTTCAGTGTTCAGACTGTTGGCTGCCAGAGGGAAGCGGTTTTGTGGCTCAACGTTGAGATGGGATTTAAAGAAAGTAAAAACAGTCACAGTTTCCTACATGCACATATTAACATACAGAACAGAAAGACACAGTAGAAACATGGAAAGGAATCAAAGCAGATATCAGTGGAATAACAGCAAATTAGATGGCATTTTACAACAGAAAACAAAAAACCAGTAGAGGGAAAAATAAACAAAAAAATTAGAACAGAATGTAGTACTACACACACAGCAAAAACAAAGTCTTTATTTTTCCAAGCAGTGTATTTTCCCCAGTTACAAAATAAATTTTAGAATTTTTTAATCCTTAATCAAAGTACCTATTTTTTAGACTTCTTTTCCCACTAGCCAACCATCAAATTCAACCAGAGAAACACTGCTCTGGGTAAACAACCACTGTGATTCAAAAGAATTACAATGTGATATTAAACACTGTAGCCCACTTACAGTTGTTGAATGATTAATTAAAATAAACTGGTTATGCATATGCAATTATTTCCATATTAGACAATGAAGAAAATAGTATGGTAAGAAATGTTGCATCTTGTAACTCCAAGTCATTATTGTAAATATATGCTTACCATTGATCTTTCAAGATATCTAAACATATTGCTCCTGTTACAGAGGATATATTGGGATGCCATATTTTGGTTATAAACCGTACCTGTACAGACAAGAGAAATATTATTAAAAAATTCTGCTCCATTTCTCATGTGTGACCTCTAATCCTAAAACATCAGGTTTTCCCTAAAAAGGCATATTGGAAAAGTTGAGGTATAGCTCTACTTATTCTAAACCTCAGCACTAGATGGAGGTGAGCAGTCAGCTTCACCCCTAAGAAAAGGGCCCCCAGTACCCTCCAAAGAGGAGGGTGGATTTCAAATTTTATCAGCCCTTTTGCTCTGGTGATATGCAATGGTATGTCACAATGGCATCTTTCTCCAACCTACATAGATATAAAACCAAGTAATAACTCTGGGTCCACAAATTTTCCAAAAATCTAGGACCCACCTCAAAATTCTAGGTACCAGATGGGTGACATAAGGAAAGTTTCATACACAGGCACCACTTTACACAACCGTTACCCTGGAATGGTATGCCTCTGACTTACTAGAATTCACAATCAAGATTCAGTTGTGCAAGTGTCTTTCACACTTATACAAGTAGATCAACCAACACTTTAAAGACTTCTTTTGTTTGAAAATTAACAATATTATTTGCTATTGTCATATATCAGTATTAGATCCTGTATTCCTAAAAAAAATTAAAACAATTTATTTGCTTACACCCCACAAACCTTTACCACAACTATACAAGTTTTAAAAACAAAATGTGTCACAGATAGTAACGTTTTCACATAACTGAAGTTAAAAAAGTAATTCTCAAGTTGAATGGTCAGCCAGAGTACTACAAAATTCTTAACTTCTCAATAATGCCCTGTGCAGTGTCTTATGTTTGAAAGTTGGTATCAATAACAACAGCCATTTAGCTTGTCAAGGAACTCTCTGATGTTTCATGCAACCAAATGACTGAACACAGTACACAGTAAAGTCTGTCAATGGGCCACATCCTGAAACAGTTCAATTCCATCTGCACCTACATGCCCTTCTTCAACCATGAAGTAAATGCTCCTGTCCATGCAATGAAGGAGGTGGAGGTACCAGTCCACTCATTCTTAACCTTGGCACTAGACAGACATGGCCAGCTTCACACCCCAGCCACTGTATGCCTGGGCATACCATGGTACCTTCGGAGCAGGAGATTAGGTGGACCGCAGAGCCGGTCTGTACAACTTAGTAAAACAGATAAATCTCTTGCTCCTCTCAGGAAAAGAACCATGAGTCCTTGGCTGTCCAGCCTGCTGCCCAGAAACTATACCGAATATCTACGTGTGGAACATCCCCATTGGCATATCAATAACAAGCACACAAAAATATTCGCAATCACACAAGTGGAAACGTGTTGTGTGTGACTGTGAATATTAATACATAATTGTATACCAAATATGTTACTTTGGTTCACTAATATAGTGTACTCTTGATTATCCACGTTAATGGTGGGAAAAGGGGTGCACAAATAATTGATAAACACAGATGATCAAAAACACATACTTTATCATGTCACGAACAAAAAATAAATTGTAACTTATATATTATATACATAATACACATACATCTTACTAGCAGACATCCTTGGTTTATATAAATAGTCCATAATTTTTGTTGGTATTGAGGATTTTGTTCAAGCATTTGGCACTAAATCATGTTATCTCCCACCTTCATCACTCTTTAGCAACTTACAATCATACAAGGATAATCAGCAAAACGGAAAAAATCCATACACGGATAATCAAGGGTACATTGTACTTTAAAAAATGGCAACTTTCCCCTTTCTCTCAATGTCCCTTCTTGGCTTCAAGTTTTGACCCAACTTTTGTAGGAATTTCTAATTTTCATGTGTGCCACACAACCCCAACCATTGCAACCTTAATGAATAGAAAGAGCATTCATCCTAGCAAATATTTAATTCTAAGATCTGTACTTATCACTGTGATTTCACCATTACAGTACAAAATTACTGGTGTATCAAAATATTCAAAACTGAGTCCATGAAAAGCTGATCAACACATACCTCTGCAAGTTGTAATTATAAATCATCTGTCTTCACTTTACCTTTGGTGGATTAAATGGATAAGTTTCTGGAACTTTTATTTCCAACACAAAGGTCCCTCCTTCATAAGGCGTCTCTGGCGGTCCAGCTATTTCTCCTTTTAATTCTGTATAGTTGTCATTCACCAGTTCAACTTTTATAGCACACTTTGCAGCCTGCAATACAGTAATAACACTTTATGTGTATTGTGATACTTATTACTTAAACACTAGCATTATCCTACTACCACTTTTGTGCCATTATTTAAACAAAACACTCATTAAAACTGTGCATCTCATGTACTAATCAACGGTGCGGTAACCACCATATGTTTTGTATTTCAGACTAAAGATACAGCAATACACCACACAAAACCCCCCATCTTTTAGTATTTCTACACTTCCCATCATACAAAACTTTGTCAGTTGCATGAATCAAGCCGCCTAGCTTGTTACAATTTAGAATTCATTCTGAAAGTGAAAATCTGCAGCATTATACAGCACAATTTTTTTTTATCTGTTTTAGGCCTACATTTTCACAGAACTCCTTGGACAAGGGATCAGCTCATCATGCAGCCTCTATCTATGTGGGACAACACAATACTCTATCAATTTCCCTTACCCTTGAACACTGGTGCAAATATTTTACCACACATTATAACACATCTCTGTTATACTACAAATCTACAAGGGGTATGGCAAACACCACATCACTCCAGATGTTTAGCAAGTAACCTGAAATGAATAAAACTACTACTGCAGAGAACATACATGAGACATGGTAATCATTTTTAACTTGCAAGGAAGCCAATTCTTCTTCTTCTTATATGGCACTACAGTTCAATGCTGGTCTTCACCTCCTTAGTGGACTTCTCCAATTCAGCTCTATTTTTGGCCCTCACTTTCCAGTTTTTAATTTTGCATCTATTAATATTTGTTTGTAAACAATTCCACCATCTGTATTCTTTTGTCATCCTCTTAGTCAGCTTCCAGGGGATTATTATTAAACACTTGACTTACTATTCTCTTACTACCCATTCTATTAACATGAAAAATCTAACTCAAATGACTTATTCTGACAAATGAAAGTATACCTTTACCTCCATACAGCTTAATTAATTCCTTATTATATCACTTACTTAAATTTTAATTTACTTTTATTCCCCCACACATCCTTCTTAAAACGTTTCTTCCAAAAAAAGCCAGCCATTCAAGATTCTGCTCTGTATATAGCCATTGGTCATAATGATGTATTAGATTTTTATTTTTTCTACTCAGAGTACTGACTGATTCTGCATTTGTAATTCTTTTTTTCAAGCTCTGGTCTTAATACATTTTTATTTGTTAAAACTATAAAAAGATATGTATAGTATTTCACTTTTTCAAAATTATAAGTACCAATTTTTACATATTCATTTTCATTGTAAGGCTTTTGTGACACTATTATATATTTTGTCTTTTTTTCATTTATTTCTAATCCCATCTTATTTGTTTGACTAGTGATATAAATACAGCTTTTACATGCAATAAAGCAATACCTGTCCTGAATTTGGAGAAGTAACTTCAATCTGTACAATTTTGAATGTTTGTGGTGATAAAAATTCATTTTCCATTCTTTGGTGTTTATGACAATGAAATTTGGTAGGTTCAATTCTTCTTGCTTCAACCCTGAAGATGGACACAGAATGTTCTTCCAAAATGTTCATACCCATCTACCAGAATACATGATGTAATAATACCGAAAATCACAAAACGAACTTCAATCCAATTACTTTGTCATCGTTCCTTGTACCAGATACATCTACTTCGAAGAAAAAAGTTTCTCAACACCTAATTTGATGAGAAATAAAAAATGAGCCATGCCAAACAAAAGGCTAATAATACACATCTATTAACCCATTACCTGCTAACGTGGAAAATATGGTAAGCACCGAATTATGCTAGCAAAGGGCAGATGGGATTTAACTCGGCATTTAAAGGGTTAATGTAACAACAGAGACCGTGCCATAGCTCAGACAGTTAATTGTTGGCCACTCACTCTGTGGGCCCAGATTCAATCCCAGGCCAGTCTGTGTGGGATTTGTGATGTAGTTGTGCTACAGCAGGGTGTTCTCTGGATCTTTTTGTTTTCTCCTGTCACTATCAATCCACTTCTGTTCCAAACATATTTATTTATTCATTCAACCATCCATCCATCCATCCATCTATTGATCCATCAATTACTGATGCAATATGATCTTAGCAATTATAGCACTTTTAAATAACACACAATTAATAATCTGCATACATTGCAATTATGAACAAAAACCATACAACTGTTGTTGTTGTTCTTGTTGTTGTTGATGTAGCACAAGCAGAAAATGCTGTGTACGATAATTCCAGCACCATACAAATAAAATGATACTGATAAGTATGTTGGCAGGGGAAGTTCACACAACGTATGTTACAATTCACATTCTACTATATGGAATGTCACCACCATAAACAAATAAATTTTATAGACTTAATGTGAAATTCAGGTTTCTGTTAACTATGCAACACGACATTTCCAAACCAATTGTACTTTGCCCCGAATTTAAATTAGGTGTTATTTTTAGTAAAGGTTCTTACATATTTTACTTATGACTTATTTAATAGTGCTTGCAGTAGCTCATATCATGTAGTGTTAAAAGATAGAATTAGTGAATAATGAATTGAAATAATGTGGCAGGAAGTAGACAGCCTAGCATAAGGTACTCTCCCTGTATTTGGCTGGACAAAATGACAAAAATCACATAACACTTCAGTCAGAACAGCTGCTCTCTGGGCCAAATATTTGAACATGGGACCATCCGGATACATTGTGCCACCACTGGACATTAAACGTTCCCAAGGACAGTACATCACAATTATGCAAGATTCAAATCTACTGACTGCTGTTACTGATAATACAACATGCCGGAGAATATTAACAAGCTACACTACCACAGCAGCCCAATATCAGATTGGGCCTCCTTGTACAATAGAAAAAAGTCAATAGTATTTCAACATTCCAAAATGGAGATGCACAGTGTTATCAATTACATGAACTGTAACTGTCAAACTGCACACATAAACTACTGCATCATGAAATCAATGTTAAGTGAAAATGATTATGACAGTTACAGTCTCCATAACATTCTTGATGCCATTCCTTCAGTGAAATATCACAAAATTAAACACGTTATTTAGCTTTATCATCCAAGGTCATTGCATGGCTCCCTAATTTCAAATGGAACACTTAATGAACTGGCATTATAAAGTAGCTCATTCAAAATTTCACATCAGAAAAAAAGTAAAATAATAATGGATAAAATAAAAATCACCCCAAACATCTATATACACACATAAATCATCCATTATCAGCAAACCACGAGAAGTGACAATGGCAAGTACATGAAATTCTGACAGTTTCAACATATAATTCAGTATGTCTGCAATATGATAAACATATACTTATGTCTCTTCCCATGACACACAAACGTTCTGGTGATACAGACTAGCTCAATACATGAATACATAATAGGTTTAAATTTCATATTTCTATTTATTTACCTGATGATGTGACCAGTGTCTATTTCCAAAACATGTGTTTTAACAAAAATATAAGGACAAATTCCAATACATATAAATTAATAACAAACCTTGTAATATTTACATTCAGCTGTAAAAGTCAAAGAAAAGCCAATTTTTTTAATATTTAGACAGACTTGTATATTTCTACAACAAATCCACTGTAAGAGAGATTGTTTGTAAGCTAGGTTAATGCAGCTTATTTTGTTTACTTTACACTGTATTTGTCATGAGATGTTCATTTATATAACATGGCTTTTTCAACTTCAGAGACCATATACAGAGTCACTTGAAAACTCTAAGTTGCCACTTCCTGTCAGCTCATTCATTCTATTAAAGTAGCCCACCCAACTGACCACCCACACACAAAGCACAGTGGCAGCAGGAAGTGACAAACAATAGTTTTCACATAAAATATGGACTCTGAAGCATCAAACTGGAGGATTAAATTATATAATAAATTGCAAAAAATCTGTCAGGCCTACTATTAAATGCTTTTCCACAGTTTTCATAAACAGCATCAGTAGAACCAATCAGGAGAGGCATCTGAGTCAATAATAAAATGTGGGACCTTCTGGGTATAAAGTCTGTGTCAAAAAATTAAAAAAAAAGTTCTATTTATCATAAAACATGCAATATGAAACATGTCACTGCATCAGATCCTCCAACTCTTTACAATGCCATCCTCAGATTTTGGTATTGGTATTAATGAATACTATCAAATAACAGCTTTTGCAGTAACTGCAGATGACCTAACACCTGGCCACATCCTGCAAGATTTATAGTCAACAAAATGGCAAATCAACAACATCAGATAAATTTACTATAAATATCTTTACAATATGGGGACCTGTTATTCATGCCTCTTAAGCTCCCATGACCCTCAAGGCGAAAGCATTATGATCCTTTGAAATGTTGGGAACTATTTACAGCAAAACATCCCACATGACTTGAATCTAGACATGTTATGTTTGTTGCATGTTTTATACACAACACTCAAATTATATGAGCTTCTCTGCTAAAGATATCACACCTCTGGAACATAAAAGAAGCTACAGTTGTATACATACAGCACATTGTGAAGTTAGCCCTTAAATTCATTTTCACTGAATTCTTTCTGAAATTCATGTGATAGTTGTGGAAGCATTACAATTATTTTTCACAGAAGAGGAATTACTTCACATTACATAAAGGTGACAAGATGTACTCCAATTTCAAGCATGCATTTTCCAAATGCTTTCTTATTCAGCTCTGCACACATCATTCACCTTACTGCAAATACCAACCTATTTTATACTACCGAATTCAAAATATTTTTCCCATGCGTTTAATAAACTATTCACTGCACAGAAAAACTTTCAAATAAGTGTACATATTAAGAGATCTGCATTTTCAGTCACTTACTTACTTACTCCATGGTGCAGAGTCCTTCTTGAGAAGCTAACTGTTTTGCAGCTAGTCAAGAAATTCCCCGCATTTCACGGAACCCGAAACGTTCATTACCGCACTCACAAGCGTCCGCCAACTGTCTCTATCCTGGGCCAGCCCAATCCAGTCCATATACCCACATCCCACCTCCTGGAGATCCATCCTAATATTATCCATCCACCTATGCCTAGGTCTCCCCAGTGGTCTCCTTCCCTCCGGTTTCCCCACCAAGACCCTATACACCCCCCTCTCCTCACCCATACGCACCACATGCCCAGCCCATCTCATTCTTCTCGATTTTATC
>Ga0123357_10001073_pt1 | contig 28177 bp, 23 predicted proteins | sample TergutEmb28metaG_FD_89873 | JGI IMG/M metagenome (GOLD analysis project Ga0123357, IMG submission 89873) | Embiratermes neotenicus P4 segment gut microbial communities from Petit-Saut dam, French Guiana - Emb289 P4 | ecosystem: Host-associated > Arthropoda: Insects > Digestive system > Gut ...
GGCCTGGTGTACGCCGAAACGGGGTCTGCAATCGGTGGCCCAAGCCGGTTGGTCTTGTAGTCGATCAAAAACACCCGGGGCGGCCCGCAGTCAGAGGGCAACTCGACGATATTGTCGATCGAACCTGTGAGAAATCCGTTCAAATGGCGCTCGGCGGCCGAGCTACCGGCCAACGCCGCACCATAGCGGGCCAATGGGTCATCTGGGGGAACCAGGTCGGCATCGCTGAACAATGCGGCCAGGTCGGCAACCCGCTTCGCGGCTCCAGCGCCATCACCCAGCGGCAGTTCAAAGCCCAGTTCGGTCAAACGACGTTTGGCGCTCAACTCTGCCAAACTGAAGCCGTCAGCCAGCGGGCCAAGCGGGGTGTTCAACACCTGGGCGAGGGCATCGGCCAGGTGTGTGGCGTCAAGGTCGGGTAGCGTCGAGCGTTCACGCAGACGGGTGGCCGCTACGATCAGATCGTCGTGCAGGGTGGCGGACGCAGGATCGCAGGCCTCGAAGGCCGCGTGGACGATGGTTCCGAACCCGGCGCCGGCGGGCAGCCCGTCCATAGGCGAAAGCGGTCCCTGGTTGTCGTCGTGTGCGCCAGCGGCTATCTCATCGGCCCCGTCGGCCTCGTCCCAGGCTCCGACCTCCGGCACGGCCGAGATGGCGCCATGCAGGTCGGCCGTCAGCCCCGAATAGCTGGTGCGGACCCAGGTGTTGTCGACAATTCGCTTCATGGTGTTGACGGCAAGCACCGGCGGTGCGGCAGTGATCCCGTTCGGCGGGAGTGGTGGCAGGTCGGTCACCTCAACCAGACGCACCTCGGCCGGGGTGTCGGGCCACTTGGCGATCAATTGTGCCAAGGTCGAGGAACGGTCGTTCACCCAGGCGACGGCCAAACTGGATGCCCTTGTAAGCGAGACATAAAGCCGCCGGCGGTCGTCGGCCGCCGACTCCTCGACCCAGGCATTCCAGCGGTCCTTTTGGCCGGGCCCACCGGTGCTTGTGTCGATCACCCGCCTGCCGTCGCGCCGCACGATCAAGGGATAGCCGGGCGAGCCCCACATGTGTCGTGGCGAGTCCGCTGCGGCCGGCACCAAGACGACCGGGAACTCCAACCCTTTGGCGGCATGAATGGTCATGACGGAAACGGTCGGGCGGTCGGTTTCCAGACGCCGGGATCGGTCGCCACCACCCGACTCGACCGCCAGGCGATGTTTGGTGCGGAGCCAAACGGCCAACTCGGCCGGGTTGCCGGACCCTCCAGCCTCGCCTGCCAGAAGCTCCGCCAGATGGCGTACGTCCGTCAGGAGCCGCTCGCCGCCGGGCTGGCCAACCAGCCTGACCGATAAGTCGGCCAAAGCGTCCAGTTGGTCGACGATGACGGCTGGACGCACGGCGTGTGACCAATCGCGCATCGTTGCCGCCCACATCGCTGCCAGGTCGTCGTCTTGAGCCAGTTCGCGCAAGGTAAGGCCGATCAGCCGCCCGGCCATCGCCCGTCGCAAAGTGTCGGGGCGCGGGCTCGCCAGGGCGTCCAGCAAGGTGACCCACTCGTCGACGGCCGGGGAAGCAAAGATACTGGAAACGCCCGAGAAGACGGCTGGCACGCCGTGATCGCGCAAAGCCTGGCTGATCGATTCGCCGGTGCGATTGGTCGACACGAGCACCGCGATATCGCCCGCCTCAAGTGTGCGCCACCGTCCGTCGACGTTGAGCTGCGGCGGGTCGGCCAGCCGCTGCGCAACCCACGCCACCAGGTCCGCCGAGACCGCCTGCCACGGGGGCATCTTTGCCAAACTCGCCCGTCGGATTTCAAGCCCAGATGTCAGCCCACCGCGCAAGCGTGGCTCGATGTGACGGGCAGAACTGGTTCGCATGGGGATCTCGGCGCCCGGTTGCCCGAAATCGGTACCGGAGAACACCGCGTTGATGCCTTGGACGGCCAACTCGTCGCTTCGGTGGTTGACGGGCAGGGTGTACGTTTCGCCAGCCTGGCGGACGGCATCGAGATAGGCGTACACGTCGGCACCGCGGAAGCCGTAGATGGCCTGCTTGGGGTCGCCAACCAGCACCATCGGTTGGCCGTGGCCGAACGCTTGCCGCAAAATGGACCACTGCACGGGGTCGGTGTCCTGGAATTCGTCAACCAGTACAACCTGATAGCGCTGACGCAGGGCGTCGATGATTGCCTGCCCGGACGGCCTAGAAATGGCGTGATCGAGTCGCATGGCCAAGTCGTTGTAGTCGCTGGCACCGCGGTCGGCTTTGCGCCGGGCGTACTCGTCGCGGACGCCCAGCGCGAACTGGCTTGCCGGGCTTTCTGACGGCTCGATGGCCAATTCGGGGTTATTGAGGGCGGCCCGGCCCAAGGACTCACACTCGCTGGCGGGCAGGTCGTCGGTTCCGCTGAGAAGGCGCTGCAAGGTCATATCGCCGACCACCTGATCGGCAATTGCCTCGACAGCGTTCTCGTCGTCCGGGGTGATTGGGCCGAGCAGCGGACCCAGCCAGTCACCGGCTCGACGGCAAAACTCGTGGATGGTGGCGATGGTCGCCGCATCGAAGTCGCCGATTGCCTGGTGCAGGCGAGCTAAACGGGCCGCCACGGCTTCAGCCGGACCAGTGGTCAGTACACCCACCAGCGGGTCGCCAAGGCTGGCGTCAACTCCTTGCTGATGCGCCTCCAACGCGGCGGTGGTCTGGATCAGCCGCTGGTAAAGCCGCGAACGCAGATCATTGCTGGCCAGGCGGGTGAACGTGATGGCCAGCAGGCGCGGTGCCGTCACCACACCCTCGGCTAGGTAGCGCACAGCCAAGGCTGCTATGGCCCAGGTCTTGCCCGTGCCGGCGCTGGCCTCCACAACCGTGAGGCTCGACGGCAGGGGACCGGCCAGAGCAAAAGGCCGGAACATCGTCTCGTCAGGCATGCCGGTCACCGCCCGCTGCGGCTTGGCTGATCGGTTGCCACAACCATTTGGCCAAGTCATCGAAAGCCCCGACGCGGCGCAGGGCCGCCAGGGACGGGTCACCGATCAGCGCCTGCCACGCTGGGTGGTGGCCCTCGCCGTACTTACCGGCAAAGGCGTCATCAGCGCGACCTTCGGCATCTGCGCCACGCGTCAAGCCAGCCACCCCGACAAGCGCAGCCCCAGTATCAGCGGGCAGTGGCACCAGCTGATGGGTGGCCGTGGCCGTCAGTTTGGACAGTTCCGCGAGAATGCTTCGGGCCGCGTCCGGGCGAGGCGGTGCAAGCGTGAGGCGGCCCTGCGTTGCCCAAACCTGGCCGACCAACCCGTCCACATCTTGCGACGTCAACGCCAGCAGACGCACCCAGCAGACCAGCACTTGGGCGGCCTTTACCCGCCCGTACCTCGTGACGAGGACGGTGTTACCGCGGGCGGTGACGGCCCCCCTCAAGCCGGAGCCTTCCTCCGGGACGACGGCAAGCGTCTCTGGGCTGCCAAGGGCCGCGACCTCTCGCGGCAGGTTGCCGACCTTCCTCACGATCTGGTCAACCGCCTGGGCACCCAGACGCCCGGGCGGGCATTCCCTGCGGGCCAATGCCTGGGCCCGGGCCTCGGGTAATGCTTTGCCTGCCATCAGGTCGTCCAGCAGGGTCTGGCCAAGGTTCCAGTCCGTCAACGAGTCCAAATCGACGGGAAGGCTGTCGTCCCCGGTCTGGCTGAACTCTGCCAATGTCAGATTGCAGGCGCGGCGCAGCAAGAACCGAGCCGGGTTTGTCAGGAAGGCCTCGACGTCGTCCAGCGTCGTCGCGGTGTCAGCCTCTGCCGATTGCGCCGTCGATCCGACGAACGACAGCCAACCTGGGGCGGCGGCATCACCAGGCGCGGCAGCCAGGCGTCGGGCCGCCCGGAACGCTTGATTGTCGTAGCTGGCGGGCGGACGGTCGTCGGTGCCGACAAAGCTGGACCAGGAGTAGGGCTGCAAGGGGTAACGACGCACGACGCCGTCGTCGGTGCCGTCCCAGGACCCCGCAGAGCCTGGCACGGCGCAGTCGGCCAGAAGATCGAGCACCGCCACCGGCGCTGGCACCCGCGCTCCGGTGCGCTCGTCGGCCCCGCGCGTGACGACGATGAACTTGTCGGCGGCCGCCAAAAGGGCATCGCGAAAAGCAACCCGGCTGCGCCGCCTGGCGTCCTCGCCGATGGCCGGCCCGGCACTGTGGTCGAACAGCAAATCTTCGGCCCGCGTCATCAAGGGCGCCGGGAAAGTCGCGTCGTCGAGGCCAAGCAGGCAGACGACCCGGAATTTGACGCCCTGAAGATCGCCCAACGGCAGAACCTGCAGCGACCCGTTGCCATAGGTTGGTCGCCGACTGCTCGTTCGGCGGCGATCTAGAAGGGCTGTCACATCGCTGGATGTCAACAGCACCTGCGAATCGTCTCGACCCCAACGTGCGAGCAGGGCGTTGGTGTCCTCTTTCATCCAGGCATCATCTGGGACGACGGCGAACAGCTCATCTGCGGTCTGGGTCAGACGCGTGGCCCATTCGGCAATCGGGGCGGCGGTGGCGGACTGCAACAGCGCCCGCCGCAGCCGTGATACCAGTTCGGCGAGCCCGCCGACGGTGTCCGCGTCTTGAGGCTGGCACCCCGCTGCCGGCACAGCGGCACCCACGGGGGTGACGGTGGCCAACGCCAGCGTCAAGCGCTGCACGCCATCGAGCCAGGTGCCCGCGGCGATGTCCAGCCCGGCTTTGCTTCGATGCGCCCGGTCGATGCCCCAGGTGATGCCGGCGCCCGCCACCAAGTCGTCCAGCCGGTCGTCGTCGCCTGTGCCGAACTGGAGCTTGACTTGCGGGTTTCGGCACCAACCGATCAGATCGTCGGCGGTTGCCCGAGATGTCGCCAGACGTAGGCAATCAGCCAGCCCGGCCAGCAGGGCGTTGTCGCGTTGTCTAGCCACGTGAACGCGCAAGCTGGACGCCGGGTGCCCCGACTCCGGCGCGAAAGCCGCCTCAATCAGTGGTCCATAGGTCTTCAAATCGGTGGTCAGCACCACGACATCGCGGGGCTCCAAGCCGGGCACATCGTCGAAGGCGGCGCAAAGGACATCGCGCATAACCTCCACCTGACGGTTTGGCCCATGGCTCGCGTGGATCTGAATGCTGCCATCGGCAAAGCGAGGCTCGTCAGATGGACGCCCCACCAGTACGCCTTGGACTTGACGCAGCAGTGTGGTCGGCTCATCGTCAACAATGGGGGGCATTCGGGCCGCCCATTCGGTGGGCCAAATCGGGTCATAGCGCGTTGGTTTGGTCTCGTCAACGGGTCGGTAGGTCCAAACCGGTGCGCCCGCTGCCGCCATGGCTTGGATGATCGGTTCGTCGATGGGGTCTGGCGGGGATATCAGCACGACGCCGTGCCGCCCCGGATGGCCACCCGCAAGCGCGGCGGCGTCAACGGCGGCCTGGGCCGGGTGTGGTGCCGGTGCCAGACCAGCCACCAGGCTGCGCCACAACAACGGCTGCCACGCTTTGTCGTGAGGCAACGGCTCACCGTCGGGGCCGACGTCGTCGCCCGTCTCCCAGTTGAACAACATCGACGGGCAACGATGAAGGTAGCCATCGAAAACCCCGGTCAAACGGGTGGCGGCATCGAAAACGGTGCCAGTGGGCGCCGCAACTGCGCCGATCCTCGCGTCGGAGGCCAAAACGTCGGCAATCGCCATGACGAAGGAGGTGCCCCACCAAGGGTCGGCCGGCCGCTCTCCGAGCAAGCTCGATGCGAACTGGGCGGGCGTCACCATCTGGATTCCTGCACAAACCCCAGCACCGCCGGCCAGGTGCTGGGCGATGTAGCGCCCATGCCCAGCGGACGGCACAACCAGAGTGTCGGGCACGAACGGGTCGCCCGGCGCCGCGAAATGCTGCGTCACGGCGTCGAGAAGCGCCTGCCATGTGAAGCATGGCATCGGACTGGCTGCGTTCGTCATCGTCAACAACGATAGATGAGTCGACCGACAAATGTCGGCGCTGCCCAGTAGGGTGATCGTTATGACGGACGCGCAAGACATCCTGGCCGGGCTGGACCCCGAGCAGACGGCCATCGCTCGCGCCGTCGATGGCCCGGTGGTGGTCATCGCCGGGGCCGGTACTGGCAAGACCCGGGCGTTGACGCACCGCATCGCCTATGGCGTGGCGACGGGGGCGATGCCAGCGCAGCAGGCCCTCGCCCTCACCTTCACCACCAAAGCCGCCGCCGAGATGCGCTCACGACTGGCGTCGCTGAGGGTGCCGGGCGTGCAAGCCCGCACCTTCCATTCGGCGGCGCTTCGTCAGGCCAGGTACTTCTGGCCGCAGGCCACCCACACCGACTTTCCGGCGGTCACCGAACGATCCATGTCAATGGTGGCCGAGGCAGCCTCTCAGGTCGGTGTGGGCGGCGATACGGCGCGTCTGCGGGACCTGACGGCGGAGGTCAGCTGGGCGAAATCGTGCAACGTGCGCCCGGAGACCTATGAGACGGTTGCCGATAGCGCCGGACGACTCGTCAGCGGCGTAACGGCCAGCCAGATCGCCGACGTCATGGCCGCCTACGAGCGCGTCAAGCACCGGGCCGGGGTCATCGACCTGGACGACATCCTGCTCGCGACGCTGGGGTTGGTGACGCAATACCCGTCGGTCGCCGAACAGGTGCGCGACGCATACCGGTTTCTGTTCGTCGACGAATACCAGGACGTCTCCCCGCTGCAGCACTCGCTGTTGAAGGCATGGCTGGGGGACAGCGACCGGATCGTGGCCGTCGGCGACCCGGCCCAGGCCATTCACGCCTTCGCCGGCGCCGACCCTAAGTTTCTGGTGGGGTTTGCTCGCGAGTTTCCTACCGCCCAGACCTTCAAACTGGTTCGTAACTATCGCTCGGCGGCCGCCATAGTCGACTACGCGAATGCGCTGGCGACGCGCTCGCGCGGTATGGTTCCTGCCGTCAAGCTGCTGGCTCAATGCCAAGGCGGGGCCCCCGTCACCCAGGTTGCCTGTGACAACGGCGAAAACGAGGTATCGACCGCCGTGGACTGGCTGCGACAGCGCCACGATGGCGGCTTGGCGTGGCGGGAAATGGCCGTGCTGTACCGGGTCAATTCGCAGTCGGTGCCGATCGAAGCAGCGCTGGCCGAAGCGGCCATTCCGTACACCGTCCGCGGCGCCGAGCGGTTTTACGAGCGCGCCGAGGTGCGGGCGGCGCTGGCCGCCTGGCGGTCCGTCGCGTCATCCACGCCCGACGCCCCGGCCAGCGGGCTGCGCGAGGCCCTGTCACACCTGGGCTGGACCGAGAGCCCGCCGGACGGGCAGGGGCGCCAACGCGAACGCTGGGAGTCGTGGCAGGCGCTGGCCCGGCTGATCGACGGCTTTCCCGATGACTGGACGGCGGCCCAGGCGGTGTCCGAGGTCGGAAGGTTGGCTGACGAGCAACAGGCCCCGACGGCGGACGGCGTCGTCTTGGCGACGCTGCATTCCGCCAAAGGCTTGGAGTTCGATGCGGTGGCCATCGTCGGCGTGCAGGAGGGCTTGCTGCCTTACACTCTGGCGACGACGCCCGCCCAGTTGGCCGAGGAGAACCGGCTACTCTACGTGGGCGCCACGCGGGCGCGCCAATGGCTGCGGATTTCCTGGGACGGGTCTCGGCGACGCCCCAGCCGCTTCCTGGACGCCCCGGCGGCCCGGCAGGGCATGCGAGCCCAGCCTCGCACCAAGCGGCAGTTGCGCAAGTGCCGCATCTGTGGCGAGGCGCTGCTGGCCGGGGCCGACATCAAACTCGGGCGTCACGCAACCTGCCCGTCGCAATACGATGAAGCGCTGCTGGACGCATTGAAAGCCTGGCGCCTGCAGCGGGCGCACAACGACGACGTACCGGCTTTCGTGGTGTTTTCCGACGCCACGCTGATGGCCGTCACCGAAGCATCGCCGACCTCGCGAGCGGGGTTGCTGGAAATCAGCGGCATCGGCCCCAACAAGCTGGAACGCTTCGGCGACGAGTTGCTGTCCGTCCTCAAGCAACACCAGGGTGCCGCAAACTAGGCTGCCAGCGCCACATCGGCGGTCCGCCAGGGTTGTCGACGCTGGCAGGCGCAGTCGCGGTGGGGGTGCCAACGGCGCCTGACCAGCCCGGCCTGGCCACCGTCCATCTCAATGGTGGCGCCGTTCAACGTCATGCCTTTCCCCCCCAGAAACCAGACGGCCTCGCAGGCCGCCTGGGCGGCGGCCCAGTTGGCCGCCAACGGGGTTGGGGTCGCCACGCGGGTGGTCAAGGCCCGAAGACTGGATGTCCACCACATGTCGTGGTCCGCCTGTGTCAGATCGAGGCATGCCAGGCAGGCGTCGCCTGTGTGGGTGACCAGAGGTCCCACGGCCGCCGTGTCGTGGTGCGCCCGTGCCACAAGGTAAGGGACGCCCTGACGGGCCAGATGGTCGGTGATGGCGCGGTCGGGCTGTACGGTGTGGCTCGCGATGACGGCCAGGGGTGTGGTTTCCGGTGTGATCGACATCCAATGCGCTGCCAATCTCAGCTTGGCCGACGGCTGTCGTGCCAGCGCCAGGGACCGAATGGCCGACGCAGCGCTGGCGTGCCGACCCAGCGGGTCCAACGAGTTGGGCGCCGCGTCGGGCGCACTGATGAACACTTCCGCGCCGGCCTGCGACAGAGCCAGAGTAGTGGCCGCCGCCAGCGATCCGGCACCGATCACCCAGACATCGCCAAGCGGCGGCTGGCCCATCGGCCAGGTATTCGTCAGCGCGATCTCGAAACCGGACGGCAGGTCCGCCGGCTGATTGGCCAACGCGTCCAGCAGTTGCTCCGAGGGGTGATCGAGGTCACAGCACATGCCGGTTGGACGTAGCAGGCGCCAGTGCCCGCCGCCGAGGTCGATCAAATCTGCCTTCAAGTCCATGACGTCAGTCTGGCGGTAGACGTCGACGCCAAACAACCTCACACAACACCGGGACAACACCGGCCCGCCACCGAACGACAGACAAGGAAATGGGCGACGGGTACAACCCGTCGCCCATCGTGTGTGTCCTTGGACCCACCAGATTATGCCTTACCGAGAATGCGCACGACGTTCGTACCGCAATTGGGGCACTTCGCCTTGGCCATACGCGTGCCTTTATCGTTGACGACGACATTGCCACTGGCCGTGCACTTTGCCTTGCACTTGACGCAGTAGAACTCGCCTTCATAGGTCTCTTCAGCCATGCTGAACTCCTTCTTGCTTCGGGGCCGCGTCGTTAAGTTGCAGCCATACTGCAATGAACTCTAGCTAAATGTGCGCCCATGTTCATACATGACGGCCCATCACAAGCGGCGTGTCGGGCCGAAAGGCAGTGAAACGGCCCTCGGGAGCATTGGAACGCCTTCCCCTGCGTCCACACCACCGAGGGCCAGAACAAGACGCTACGCCGCCGATGTGGCCCGCGTCAAAAAGCCGATCTGTCGAGAGTTGAGACTCCGGTTGCTTCAACTCTGGCCATCTTTGCGCCATTGGTCCACCAGCCAGTTGAGCTGCTCATCCATGGCATCCGGCGGTGCTCCGGCACCGGTGCGGGCGACGAAACCCATCACGTCGTCCAGATCGTCGGCTTGGGGCAGGATATCCGGGTGCGCCCACAAGGCGTCTCGATCAGCCACACCACGGTTGTGCTCGACTGCGGCCCACAGGTTGGCAGCGTCGCGGACGCGTCGAGAACTCAGCGTGATGCCGAGCAGGCTGGTCAACGCACGCTCGGCCGGACCGCCGACCGCCCGGCGGCGGATCAACGTCTCGGCCAAGGCGGGTCCAGCCTTCAGCCACGGCCCGGCGGCCTGACCCACCACATGGTCGACCCAGCCTTCGACCAGGCAGATGAGCGTCTCCAGACGCGTCAATATGGCCTTTTGCTCTTCAGTGGCCGCAGGACGGAACAGTCGGTCCTCGATCTGCGACGATATCTCGGCCAGCCGGGCCGGCGTCATCGAATTCACGTTGCCTACGTCGAAGCCCTCGCGCAGCACCGAGGCGTCGATCGTCAGTTCGCGGGCGTAGTGTTCGATCAGGGCCATGATCTGCGGGCCAAGCCAGGGGGTCGCCGCGAACAGGCGCTGACGGGCGCATTCACGGGCCACCAGATACACGATCACGTCCGTTTGCGGCGCCGACAACCCGACTGTGAAAGCGGCGACGTTGCCCGGCAGCAGGGCGACCGTCGACGCGGGCACCAACGGCAGTGCGGCGTCTGTCCCCGAGAGGGTGCGACAGGCCAGATCGGCAATCGTCTTGGCCAACCGGGTCGAATAGAACTCGCCCGCTGTGGCCTTCATCATGGGCGCCATCATCTCGGTCAGGGGCGCCAACTCGGGCATTCCCGACACGTTGTCGGTGGTCATTGAAACCAGCGCCTCGCCCAGCGATGCCACGATCGGCGCACTCATCGAACGCCATTGGTCAGTGGTGCGCTCGACCCAGCGGGTTCGGGTCCATAGTTCCAGTTGCAGCGTGTCGCCATCGAAGGTCATCGCTTCGTCGAGCCAGCGGTTCGCCAAGCCGAAGGCGTCCGTCACATCGCCGGGCATCAGCGTCGACGTCAACTCGGGGCCCGACTCTTCGACCAGCCGATTGATGGCGGAGGTGGTGGCCTTCCAGTTCAGGCCGGACGAACGAAGACCGCCCGGCACCCGGTTCAGCGCTTCCCGCATGCCACCCATCAGCTTGTCAAGGTTCAGTCGACCGTCTGGGCCCATGAACTGGCGCATCTGCTCAGCCATGCCGGAAAAGTCGGGCATGTTGCGATCGTCGTCGTGGTCGTCAGGGGTCTTGTCGTCTGAATTGCTCATCGCCAACCTCTTCTCGCTGGATAGCTACTTGACCTCTACTCAACTCTACGTTCCATAGCGCGAGTGTCGAAGCCGGGAACACGGTAGTCTGGCAGTTATGCGCAGCAAATTGGCCCGATCGACGAATCGTCGTCGTTGGACGGTTGTGGCGGCCGGCGTGCTCACGCTGGCGCTGGGCTTCACGGTGTCGTCGTGGCAGGTGCCGTTCGTCATCTGGTCGGCCGGCGACGTGACCGACATCTACGCCACCGGCGGTCTGTCGATCACCGGGGTCAAGACCTACCCGGTGGCGGGCCATCTGGAAGTCGCCAGTGTGGCCGTGTCCCCACCGACGGTGCGGCTGGGCGACGCCACGGCAGCGTTTTTTTCGGCCGACAGGACCGTGCTGCCGCAGGCCGTCAGCTACCCGTCCGGCCAGCCGATTTCGCAGGTGGTGATCGGCGAGCAGCCGGCCGAGCCGCAGCGATCGGCCGAGGCGGCCGCATTGCGGCTGGCCGGCCTGCCCACGGCACGGGCTGCCCGCGTGGTTTCGGTCGCGTCCGCCGGGCCGTCCGCCGGGCTCTTGGAACCCGACGACGTCATCACCGCTGTTTTCGCGACGAAAGTAACCAGCGTCGCCGAGTTCAATCAGGCTGTCGCGGCCCACTCCGTCGGTGACACGGTCCAGTTGACGGTGACGCGCGGCGGCCAGCCGTTGGACTCCCAGATCGATGTCGTGGCCCAGACATCCAACTCCGATCAGCAGGCTCCCTCGCTGGGTGTCACGATGACGGATTCCTATGTTTTCGACCCGGCGGTGGTAAACAACGCACCCGTGTCGGCCGGTTCGGGCTTGCTGTTGGCGGTGGCTCTGTACGATTTGCTGACGCCGGGGCCTTTGCTGGGTAACTTGACGGTGGCGGGTGCCGGTATGGTTGATGCCAATGGTGTCGTGTCGGGCGTGGCTGGTACCAATCAGCGCCTTCAAGCTGCCAAGACCGCCGGGGCGACAGTGTTCCTGCTGCCAGCCAGCAGTTGCGCCAACGTCAGTCTCGACACCGGCATGACGGTGGTCGCCGTCAGTTCGTTGGCTCAAGCGGTCGACAGCCTCCGGGTTTTGGTGGCTGGTGGCACGTCGGTACCAACCTGTAATACTTGAGAAAGGTCGATTGATGGCTGAAACCCGAACCACGCACCACCGTGGGCGACGGTGGGTTGTCCCGGTGCTCGTGGTGCTGCTTGTGCTGATTATTGCGATGTCGTTGGCCGTCAGCATACTGACCGAAGCCTTCTGGTATGACAGCGTCGGGGCGTCGCGGGTGTATTGGACGCGCATTGTCGCCGGTGTCCTGCTGTTCGTGGCGTTCGGCCTTGTCAGCGGCATAGTGGTGGCAGTCAGCATGTTGGTGGGCGTGCGCGGCGAGCCGCCCAAAGTGTCGATCATGGGAGTGGAGGTGCCGCGCTGGCTGGTGGTGGCCTTACCGGCGGTGGTGATCGGGGTCGGCACCGGTTGGGTCGCTCGTTCGTCGGTTGACACAGTGTTGGGGTGGTTGAATCAGGTGCCTTTCGGCGTCACCGACCCGACCTTCGGCAAGGACGTGGCCTTCTTCGTTTACTCGTTGCCGTGGTGGCAGATGGTCGCTGGCGCGGTGATGGCACTGCTGGTGCTGACGGGGCTCCTACAGGGCTTGTATTACCTGGTGACGGCACAGAATGCGCCGCTCAGTGTGCGCGCCACCCAGCACGACGGGGTGGTCACCCCCGAGGTCAAAGTGTCGAACCCATTCAACGACAAGGCCCGCATGCACCTTTCGGTGATCGTCGCTTTGGCGGTGGCGGATTACGGCTGGATCTGCTTGCTCGATCGCTACGGGTACGTGTTCGGCAACAATGGCCTGTTCACCGGCATCGGTTACACCGAGGCGCACGCCCGCTTGATCGGGCGGCTGGTGGTGGCAATCATCGCGTTCATCTGTGCGGCGGTGTTCATCGTCAACGTCAAAATCCAGCGGTGGATGTTGTCGATCGCGTCCCTGATTTTGATGGTGGTCTCATCGATTGTCGTCTCGGGCGTCTACCCGGCCGTTGTGCAGCGCATCTCCGTCACCCCGGACGAGCCGATCGTCCAAGCGCCCTTCATCGCCAACAACATCGCGGCCACTCGGGCGGCTTACGGCATCGACGGCACCGAGATCACCGACTACTCGGCTCAAACGACCACTTCGGCGGGCCAGCTCAAGTCGGACGCCGAAGCCCTGCCGGGCATTCGTCTGATCGACCCGTATGTGGTGCCGCCAACCTTCGAACAGCTCCAACAGGTGCGCGGTTACTACTCGTTCCCGTCCATCTTGGACGTCGACCGCTACGATCTGAACGGCCAAACGACGGACGTCATCGTGGCGGCCCGCGAGCTTGACCAGTCGGGCATGCCCGATCAGTCGTGGAACAATGTGCACACCGTGTTCACGCACGGCTTCGGCATGGTGGCGGCTTACGGCAACCAGCGCCAAGCCACCGGCGAGCCGGTGTGGCTGGAAGGCGACATACCGCCAACCGGGTCTCTCGGCGAGACGCAATCCCGCATCTACTTCGGTGAGCGCAGCACCGCCTACGCGATCGTCGGCGCACCTGCGGGCACCAACCCGGTCGAGCTCGACACGCCGGGTGGCGGCACAGGCCAGCCCGAGACGCGGAACACCTATGACGGCACGGGGGGCGTGCCAATGGGCAACCTTTGGCGTCGCACCCTGTTCACGCTGAAGTACGGCGACATCAACATCTTGCTGTCCGACCGCGTCAACGCCGAGTCGAAGATTCTGTATGACCGCACGCCGGCCGAACGGGTGCAGAAAATCGCCCCGTGGCTGACCATCGATACCGACCCTTACCCGGCCATCGTCGACGGCCGTCTGGTTTGGATCGTCGACGCCTACACCACGACTGATCGCTACCCGAATTCGCAAGACGCCACGTTGGGCAGGGACCAAACGGCGGCGACGGTCAACTATGTACGCAACTCCGTCAAGGCGACGGTGGACGCCTACGACGGCACCGTCACGCTGTACGCCTGGGACGAAACAGACCCGATACTGCAAACCTGGATGAAGACATACCCCGGTATCGTTCAGCCGAAGTCGGCCATATCCGCCGACCTGATGGCGCATCTGCGCTACCCGGAAGACCTGTTCGACACGCAACGGGCGATCTTGGCCCGCTATCACATCACCGACCCGAACACCTGGTACCAGCAATCCGACCTGTGGCAGATCCCGTCGGATCCGCGCACCTCCCAGGGCCAGGAGCCGGCCTACTACTTGTCGATCAAGTGGCCGGGCGACGACTCGCCGGTGTTCTCCCAGACGGCAGTGTACGTGCCCAACGGACGTGCCAATCTGGGTGCCTATTTGTCTGTGGTGGCCGACGCCCGAAGCCCGCAGTATGGGCAGTTACGGGTGCTGAAGTTGTCCGACAGCCAGCAGATCGCCGGCCCGGCGCAGACGTTCAACGCCATATCCACCGATCAGGGCGTCACCGAAAAGCTGCTGCCGTACACCCGCCAGAACGCTTCACCCGTGTTCGGCAACTTGCTGACGTTACCGCTTGGCGGCGGCTTGATTTACGTCATGCCCATCTACACTGTCGGCAACCAGGCCACCAGTTATCCGCTGCTGCGGTTCGTGGCGGTGCGCTTCGGCGATCAGATCGGCATCGGCGACACCTTGCAGCAGGCGTTGGACTCAGTGTTCAAGGGCGACGCCGGTGCCAACACGGGCGAGAACCCATCGACAGGCACGACGAACCCGCCGCCGGATACCACCAACCCGCCGCCCGATACCACCAACCCATCACCACCCCCCACCACGACCCCCCCGACCGGCGGTGGCGCGGCAGCCGCCCAGCAAGCCCTGACTGACGCCCAGGCCGCCTTCGCGGCGGCCGACGCCGCGCTCAAGAATGGCGATCTCGCCACTTATCAGGCGCAAATCGCGATTGCCCAGCAGAAGGTGGCGGAGGCGGTGCAAGACCTGGGTTAGGGGAGCTGGCATGGAGACCTGGCACGACAAGTCGGCTGCTACCGCGCTCGAGATGCTCGGCGTCGATCCGGCGGAGGGATTGAGCGCCGACGAGGTGGCTCGCCGTCACGCCGAGCACGGTGCCAACGCCTACACGGCGAAGAAGGCCGATTCGTTGGCGACGATGGTCGTTCATCAGTTCCGCGACGTCGCCAACATCATTTTGCTGATCGCCTTCGGGCTGTCGCTGGCCTTGGCCGTCCGCGAGGGTCACGGCTACATTGAGCCGATCGTCATCGGCGCGATCATCGTCATGAACGTCGCTTTGGCTGTCTCGCAAGAGCGGGGCGCCGAGAAGGCGCTGGCGGCGCTGCAAAGCCTCAACAGCCCCAGCTGCGTGGTGATGCGCGATGGCTCGCGGGTCGACGCGGCGACCACCGACGTGGTGCCGGGCGATATCCTGCTGCTCAAGACTGGCGATCTGGTGGCGGCGGATGCCCGACTGTTCGAGTCGACGGATCTGGCCATCGACGAGTCGTCCCTGACGGGGGAGTCCGAGCCGTCCGAGAAGTCTGCCGACGCGCGCGTCGAAAAGGGCGCCGTCGTGGGCGACCAGGCCAACATGGCGTTTTCGGGTTGCCTGGTGACGGCCGGCAACGCTCAGGCCGTCGTCGTCGCCACTGGTATGGCCACCCAAATGGGCAAGATCGCCGGCTACCTCAACGACGTTCAAAAGTTGCAGACCCCGTTGCAGAAGCGGCTGAACCGGGTCAGCCAGGTGATGAGTGTGGTGGCCATCGTGGGCGCGGCCGTGTTCCTCGGTATCGGCGTGCATCAGGGCGACGACTTTTGGGTGATGGCGCTGTCGGCGGTGTCGTTGGCCGTCGCGTCGGTGCCCGAGACGCTGCAGTTGATCGCCACCTTGTCTCTGACCAATGGCGTGCGCCAGATGGTGGCCCGCCACGCGTTGGTGCGCAAGCTGCCGGCTGTCGAGACGCTGGGCAACACCTCGGTCATCTGCTCGGACAAGACGGGCACGCTGACGCAAAACCGCATGGCCATCCAAAGGCTGTGGGTGCCGGGTAGCGACCCGGTTTCGGTGGACGACCAGTTGACACGCGATCAGTGGGGGTTTGTGAAGTACCTGGTTTTGGCCAGCAACGCTTCGGTCGAGGTGGACGACGACGGCAAAGCCCGCATCGTCGGGGACGCCACGGAGACGGCCATCATGGCGCTGATGCTCGGCTTGGACGGCGACCCGGTGAGGCTGGCCGACACCAACCCGCGTGTCGGCGAGGTGGCGTTCTCGTCGGCCCGCAAGATGATGACCACCGTGCATTTGCAGCCGGACGGTCACTACCTCGTGTTGACGAAGGGCGCCTTCGACCGCTTGCCCTTCAAGCGGGCGGACGCTGCGACGACACAGCTGCGCCAGCAGATCCACGACGAGTTCGGGCACGACGCGCTGCGTGTCATCGCGCTCGGCTCGAAGACGGTGACCAAGCTGCCGGACGACCTGGCCGAGGTGGAACGCAACCTCGATTTTGTCGGCATCATCGGCCTGATCGACCCACCCAGGGTCGAAGCCAAACAGTCCATCGACATCGCCCGGCGGGCCGGCGTGCGCACCGTCATGATCACGGGGGACCATGCCGCCACCGCCGGTGCGATCGCCCGTCAGCTGGGCCTGATGGCCGACGACGGGGTGGTTGTCACCGGCCAACAGTTGGCGGCGATGAGCGACCAAGACCTGGTCGCCAACGTCAGCGACTATTCCGTCTACGCCCGCGTCTCGCCCGAGGACAAGATCCGTATTGTCGAGGCTTGGCAAGAGCGCGGCGAGGTCGTCTCCATGACGGGGGACGGCGTCAACGACGCCCCGGCGCTGAAGGCCGCCGATGTGGGCGTGGCGATGGGCATCGCCGGCACAGAGGTGGCCAAGAGCGCCGCCGACATCGTCTTGACGGACGACAATTTCTCGACGATCGTGGCGGCCATCCGCGAGGGACGCACCGTGTTCTCGAACATCCGCAAGACCATCGACTTTCTGTTGGCGGCCAACCTGTCGGAAATCGTGATCATGCTGGCGGCCACGATCATGGGCTGGGGCAAGCCGCTGACGCCCATCATGCTGTTGCTGATCAACGTCGTCGGCGACGGGATACCCGGCCTGCGGCTGGCCCGCGAACCCAGCGACGAGCACATCATGGCCCGCAAGCCGATCGGGCGGACGGAGACGTTCTTCGGCGACGGTGTGCTGCACAGCCTGATCCAGGACACCATCACGTTCTCGGTGGCCGGTCTGGCGGCTTTCTATATCGGCATCCTTGCCCCGTTCGGTGGCCCCGAGGAAGCCGCCTGGCCCGTGCTGACCGCACAGACGATGGCGTTTTTGGTCGTCGGTTTCACAAGTATCTTGCGCATTTTCACGGTGCGCAGCCGTCGGTCGGTCTTCCGGCATCCCGTCAGCACCAACTGGCCACTGTTCTGGGCCGCCTGGGCGATGGTGGCACTGTTCGCGCTTATGCCGCTGGTGCCGCCGTTCGGTGCTGTCTTCGGTGTCGTGCCGATCGGCTGGCGGTACTGGCTGGTGGTCATCGGCTTGTCGATCTTCCCGACTGCGGTGGCGGAAGTGGCCAAGGCCCTGAACGCCTGGCGTGAGCGCCACGATCACGCCCAGCGTCTGGTTCACCACGAACCCAGCGATTTGGCGTACGTCTGACCTCGGCTAGGGTGCGTCTCGTAAGTCGCTCGCGTCGCGAACGGACGTGGACGGGACGCATCGCAAGGCGAAAAACCACCCCGATAGTGGGCCTATCGGGGTGTGTTCGACAACGCAGCGAGGCGCCCGTCCGGGGCCGTGCAGCAGCGATGGGCTTACGAGACACGCCCTATGCCGGCCGCCAGAACCCCGGTATGGCTGCACCGCAATTGGGGCAATGGCTGTGTTCAATTGCCGCTTTGGTGACGGAGTAGCCCATCCGTGCCACCAAGGACGCCCCGCATCCCGGGCACCAGGTCGTCGACCCGTCCTCGTCGGCGACGTTGCCTGTATAGACGAACCGCAAACCCTCGTCGAGGGCAATCCGACGCGCCAATCGCAGAGTAGCCAGGGGAGTGCGCGGCACGTCCATCATCCGATGCGACGGGTGGAAGGCGCTCAGGTGCAACGGAACGTCCGGGCCCAGCTCCGACGCGATCCACGCCGCCAGTTCGTGCAACTCGGCCTCCGAGTCGTTCAGACCGGGGATCACCAGGTTCGTCACCTCGACCCAGACGTTCGTCTCGCGCACCAGGTAGCGCAAGGTGTCCTGCACGGGCTCCAGGCGACCGCCCACGACGCGCCGGTAGAAGTCGGGACGGATGGATTTGAGGTCGACGTTGGCGGCGTCCATGAACTCGAAGAAGTCGACGCGGGGCTTTGGCTCAATGTAGCCGGCCGTCACGGCGATGTTGAGAAGCCCGCGAGCCCGCACCGCCTGGGCGGTGTCGATGGCGTACTCGGCGAAGATCGTCGGGTCGTTGTACGTGTAGGCCACACCCTGGCAGCCGCGCCGCGCGGCGGTGGCGGCGATGGCCTCGGGCGGGGCGTCCGTGCCCAACACTTCGAGTTTGGTCGCCGTCGAGATCTCCCAGTTCTGGCAGAACCGGCAGGCCAAGCTGCACCCCGCCGTCCCGAAGCTCAACACATCGGCGCCGGGCAAGACGTGGTACAGCGGCTTCTTTTCGATCGGGTCGACGGCAAACCCGGACGCACGTCCATAGGTCGCCAGCTTCAGTTGGCCACCCACGTTGTGGCGGACGAAGCAGAACCCGGCTTGGCCGTCGCGTAGCGCGCAGTGGCGCGGACACAGGTCGCACACGACCCGTCCGTCGTCACCGGTGTGCCAATAGCGAGCGTTCACACCGGATTGTCTTCCAGGAAGGCGGTGACTGTGTAGCGGTCGATGGTGACGTCGGCACCCCAGTAATCTGGCGGTAGGCCCGCCTTGCGAAACAGGTGGGCGATGAACGAAGCCGGCTCAGGCAGTTCGTCCCACACCTGCGGCAGGAACGTCGCCCGGCGCCGCGCGGCGCTCAAGATGACACCGTCGATGCCGGGGCGCAGCTTGGCCAGCGCATCGGCGCGGGACGAAAAGCTCATCGGTGCCGGCACTGACAGGACCGACACCTCGATGCGGGTATGTGCCAACTCGTCGGCTTGCAGCGGCATGAAGCGAGGGTCATCGAAGGCAGCCGCCCGGGCATTGGCGATGACGTCGTCCCGCAGAGCGCGGTGCGCCACAAGCGAGCCGATGCAGCCGCGCAACCGATCGTCCTGCGTCAGGGTGACGAAGGCGGCGCCGGGGGAGTCCAGCCAGGCACCGTTTGGGTTTGTCGCATTGAAGGACATGCTCAATGACCGGGTGATCGACGCCCTGGCCAGGCCGGTCAATACCTTGCCTGCATCATTTGGAAAGCCAGTCATGCGGTCACCTCATCGAACGCGAATGAACAGTACCCGACGACTTGGCGCTTGTCACCGGCGGTGTCGCCCGAATTGCAGGCGCCAAGCAATCTCGGCGTCAAACCGTGACGGGCGGCCACCAACATCATGGCGTCGAGTCCCGTGGCGCCGCAGGCCTGATCATGGTCGACTTGGCGCAGCGCCAGCACGTCCTCGATGGTGGCCGCGTCAATGGCTCGAGCCTCGTCGTAGGGGTGGTAATGCGATAGATCCGAGCTGATGACCACACCCATGCCCGGCGTCCCCCACAGCGACTCCAGCACTTCGGCAGTCTGCTCGGGTGTCACCCAACCGGCCGCCAGCGGCAGCACGTCGACTTCGGGCAACAGCCGCTGCAGGAAGGGCAGTTGTACCTCCAGGGCATGTTCTTCCGCATGGACGGCGGCGCTGACCACTACGTTGGGCGATTCGCCGGCCACCGCGACGCCGGCCTGCCAGATCGGCACGTCCCCAAGCGGCGTGGCCATAGCGTCCGCATCGGGCAGGGCGAGCGCCCGTACGCCGACCCGGTGCGTCGGGCCGATGATGACGACGTGTTCAATCGCGGCGCCTCGCCAAGCGGCGAAGCCGAGGGCCGCAATCGAACCCGAATAGACGTACCCGGCGTGGGGAACTTGGATCGCCGGGGGCGGCGCCCCGTCATGGGTGGGCGCGCCCGCCAGGAACCCGTCAACCATCGCAGCCAGCGCCAGTGGGGCACCGGGGTAGAACATGCCGGCGACCGCTGGCGGGCGGACATGATGTGTGTTCATATGACGTAGCCTAGTATTAGCTGAGTAAGTTATGCCGTCCCCCACAACTGGAGGGAAAAATGCGCACCGCCGCTGTAAATACCGTTGAGACCCCAGATGGCCCGTTCACCGTCATTGCCGACGATGTTGTACTTGGGTCGGGCTGGACTGCCGATGCCAGTCAACTCGTCAAGCTGATTGACGCGGCGCATCGTCCCAACAAGCTGATCACCGACCAATCCGGCCACGCGATGCGTCAAGCGATGATTGCCCTTGACGCCTACTACGCCGGATATTTCGGCCCCATGTTGGCAGTGCCCGTGGCCTACCCGGACGATTCATTCCACACCGATTGCCGACGTCAGCTGCGCAGCGTTCCGCGGGGGCGCACGATCACCTACTCGGAACTGGCCTTCCGGGCCGGCAATGTGGCGGCCGCCCGGGCGGCGGCGACGGCTTGCGCCCGCAACCCAACGGCCCTGTTCCTGCCGTGTCACCGCGTGGTGCGGGCGGACGGCGATTTGGGCGGCTACCTGTACGGCACGGATCTGAAGGCCCGTTTGCTGGTGCGCGAAGGCGTCCGGCTCGCGTCTGACTAGCGCAGCGCGTCTAGCGCGTTTCGCGCAGCGCGTCTAGCGCGTTTCGCGCAGCGCGTCTAGCGCGTTTGGCGGCGGGCAAAGCTCAGCGTCGCCAATCCGAACAAGACGACGAAGAACGCCCAGACGATGCCAAGATCCAAGGCAATGCCGCTGAACCCGTCGCCCCGCAGCATCACGCCGCGCATGGCGTTGGCGCCGTGGGTGATGGGGAAGCATTGCGAAAGGATCTGCATCCAGCGGGGCGCCGTCGACAGGTCGAAGATGCCGGAAACCAGGATCTGCGGCACCAACAACAAGATCATCAGTTGAATCACTTGGAATGCCGTTCTGGCAAGAGCCGACACCAACAGCCCCAGGGCCATCGACACGAGCGCCATCGAGAATGTGATGACCACGACCAGCCAGGTTTGCCCCTCGTTCGGGAACTTCAACAGCCAGATGCTGGCCGCCAGCACCAGCACCGACTGAATGATTGCAGCGACACCGAACCCGCTGCAGTAGCCCGCCACCAGTTGCCAGGCCTTGATGGGGCTGACGAGCAGACGCTCCATGGTGCCGCCGGTGCGCTCGGTGACGAGCGACATGCCGGACGTGATGAACACGAACATGAAGACGAAGACGCCGATGAATATCGGGCCGAAGAAGTCGAAGCTGCTCCAGTCGGATGAGCCGTGCAGGTAGCTGATGTCCATTGTGGCCCGTGGCGGGCCTTGCTGGCCGCCCGGTTGGGCACCCTGCGTCATTGTGGCCAAGGCCTGCTGGACCGCCGCGATGGATGCCCGATTGTGGGTGGCGTTGCTGCCTTCGACGGTGACTTGCAGCGTCGTGCCATCAAGCGACACCATCGCGTCAATGGTGCGGTCGGCGAGGACGTCGGACGGGTCTGTACTCGCGCCGGCGTCGACCTGGACGACCGTGGCGTTGTTCTCCAGCGCCTGCACCATCTGGTCTGGTAGGCCGACCGTTGCAACGGTCGGTTTGAAGCCGGGGGAGCCCAGGATGATCGAGAGTAGCCACATGATGAAGACCGGGGCGACGACCAGCATCGCAATGGTGCGGGGGTCGTGGCGGAATTGTTGCAGGATGCGCTTGGCCAGCGCTGTCGCGTTACGCATTGCCGTCCTCCTCGGTCTTTGTCTGCGAGGCTTCGAACTGTAAGAAGGCACCCTCCAGGTTGGCTGTGCCGGAGCGACTCACCAGCTCATCGGGCGAGCCGGCTGCCAGTACCCGTCCGTTATGGATCAGCAAAACGGTGTCGCAGTTGGCGGCCTCGTCCATGACGTGCGTGGTGACGAGGAAGGTGGCGCCGCCGTCCGCGAGTTGCCTGAACGTCGCCCAGAGGGCCACTCGGTGTGCGGGGTCGAGGCCGACGGTCGGCTCGTCCAGCACCAGTAGCCGCGGTTCGTGAAGCAGGGCAACGGCCAAGCTAAGGCGGCGCTGCATCCCGCCGGAGTACTCGGCGACGACCTTTCCGCCCTGCTGTGGAAGCGACACCTGCTTCAGCACTGTGGGGATACGTTCAGCCATCTGGGCGGATGTCATGCCATAGAGGGCGCCGAAGAAACGCAGGTTTTCATCGCCGGTCAGATCGGCGTAAAGGGCCTCCGATTGCGGCATGAAACCGATATCGTCCTTGACTCGGCGCGGCGGCGCCGGCTCGCCGAGGACGGTGACGGTGCCCGATTTGGCGCGCAGGGCTCCGACGATGACGCTGACGAGCGTGGTCTTGCCATGCCCGGACGGCCCGACCAGCCCAGTGATGCGCCCCGGCGGCAGCTCCAAATCGATGTCGTGCAGCACCTCGGTCTTGCCGTAGGCGGCGCACATCTTGTCTACGATAACAAGTGGTTCGTTGCTCACGGCACAAGCATAGACGCTTGCCGCGTCCGTCGCTCTGCGGCCACCCTGACCACCGTCATCCCGTGAAGTCGCAGGATCTGCCATGCGCAGTCAACACCCCGCTCATTGACGCCGTCGCATCTGGGAATAGAGCGGGTGCCTTACGACGATGTAAGATAGTGATAGTTTCGTAAGGAGGGACACATGCCGACGGCCACACTCACCAGCAAGGGACAGATCACGATCCCCGCTGAACTGCGAGTTCGGATGCATCTGCAGCCGGGCGATCAACTTGATTTTTGGGAAAGCGACGCGTCCCAACTGCTGCTCGCCCCACGGAAAAGGAGTTTGGACGACTTCTTTGGCGTGCTGCACAGCGATGCTGCCCCGCTGTCGGTCGAAGCGATGGATGATGTTATTGGTGAAGCAGTGACCGAGGCAGGTCTTTCATGATCGGGGTCGACTCGAACGTCTTGATTCGGTTCCTTACGAATGACGAGCCGATCCAGGCCGAGCAGGCGCGTAAGTTGATGGCGTCCTGGACGGCCGACGAGCCGGGCCATGTCAGCCTTGTGGCGTTGGTCGAAACGTGGTGGGTACTGAAACATCACTATCGAATCGCTCGCGAGCGGTTGCTTGATGTTATTCAGGGTTTGCTGGACACGCCGTCGTTGGTGTTCCAGTGTTCGGACGATATTCGGCGGGCTATACAATCGAGCCGTTCGTTGGGAATTGATCTGCCCGACGCGCTGCTGGTTCACCTAGACGCCAGCCTGGGCTGCGAAGCGACGGTAACCTTCGATTGGCGTGCTGCGCGGGTACCAGGAATCCGCCTGGTTGAGTAGACGGGCGAAACGACGTGATAGGCACCGGCGCCGGGCCGGCGCAATTGGCCCCGGATGGTCACCGGGTCGCCGGCATACCAACCCTGACGCCAGACGGTCGCTGGGTCTAGGCGCTAACAACCTCGGCATCAATGCCATGACGGGCCAGGTCTGGCACCAACATCTCGGCTGGGCCGCATAGGGCCACCACCAGGTCGGCTGGCTGGATGTGGCGGGTGAAGGCAGCTGTTGCGTCCTCCGCGCTGACTTGGCGTACGGCCGAGGTGTACTCGTCGAACCATGTGGGCGGCAGGTTACAGAGCGCGAAGCTGGTGACCTGTGCCGCGATCGCATCGGCAGTGGCCAGGTGTAGGGGAGTGGCACCCGTGATGTAGGCGATAGCGTCGCGGGCCTCGCCCGGCGTCACCGGGGCGGCGCCCAGGTCGAGCAATTGAAGCGCCAGGGACGTTGCTTCTGCGGCGACGTCCGGGCGGCACTCGGCCTGCATTGTGAAGAATGCGGCATCGCGCATGGAGGTCAAACCGCTGCCGGCACCGTACGTCAGCCCGCGTTCCTCGCGCAGGACGCGGTTGAGTCGCGACCCGAACATTGCCCCCACGGTGGCGTTGGCAACCTGAAGGGCTGGCCAGTCGGTGCTCGTCCGGCCTGGGGTCACTGTGCCGATGCGTAGCGATACCTGGGCGGCGTCGGGGTGGTCGACGATTAGGACTTTCCCTGTTGCGGCGGGGGGCCACGGTTCGGCCTCAGGCATTGATCCTTGAACCGGGTTCCAACTGCCGAATGCCCCATGCACAAGGCCATTCACATCTTCTGGGAGCTCGCCCGCCAGCACCAGACGGGCGTGCCCAGGCTGCGCCATACGCTGGTGCCAGGCAACAACGTCGTCACGCGTGATGGCCGCCACAGTGTCGGAGTCGCCAGAGAGCAGACGACCAATACGGTGGTTCGGCATCAACGAAGCTCGCAGGGCCTTGGACGCCTGAACCGGCGGTGACACCAGGCCGGTGGCGATCGCAAGCAGGCGCGACTCGACGAGCCGCTGGATGTCGGCCTCGTCATAGGCCGGTTCGGCGACCATTTCTGCCAGCAGCGGCAGTGCCTGGGCAAGACGGCTGGCAGGGGCTTCGATGGTGATCGTCGAGCCGTCCAACCCGGCACCGGCGTCCTGGGTGACGGCCCCGCAGCCCTCCAGAGCCTCCACAAGAGCGGCACCGGGGCGGGGGAGCGTGCCCTCATCGCAGGCCTGCATGGCTATCGCTGCCACACCCTCGGTTCGGTGCGGCTCGGCCGTCAGTGGCACGTCGAACAGAAGTGTCATTGTGACGACGCGCTGGCCGGGAAGGTTGACTTTGCTGACCTTAAATCCGTTGGGCAGCGCGATCTCGTCGACCGGCGGGAAGCGCCACGGTTGCGCGGCTTGAACCTGAGGTTTGCGTGCCATCACTTCATCTCCTCGTACTCAAGGACGGCCCGCGCGTCCGGGTTCAGCCAGCTCGCAACAGCGCGCACCACGTCCTCGGCCGTGACGGCCAACCATTCGTCCAGGTGTTGGTTGAGATGGTCTGGGTCACCCCAGTTGGCCCAGTCCTCGTTGATGGCGTCGGCCCGCTCGCCGGCGTCCGCCAAACCGCCGAACCATTCGCGCTCCATTTGTGCCCGAACTCGGCTGATCTCGGCGTCCGTCGGCCCGTCGCTTGCCAAGCGGGTGAGGTGGTCGACGATGGAGTCTTCCAATCGGGCCAGCTCGACGCCGTCTTGCGGCTGGATCGTCAACGTCGAAAGAGATGTGCCACGTGTGAAGCCGAAGTCGCCGGCGCCGACAGCTTCAGCCATGCCGGCGTCGCGCACCAGGTCGTGATGCAGGCGGCAAGCCTGACCGGCACCCAAGATGTCCAGCGCCACGGCGACGGCGGGACGGTCCGGGTGTGTCACCGGCGGCGTGCGCCACAACAGGTGGAGCACCGAGCGGGGAACGGGCCGCTGCACGGTTAGCCTTGGCACATCCGAAAAGGACGGCAGAGGGTCTAGGTGCGCACGCTCTGGCGGTGCTCCGCTTGCCGCAGGGACGTCACCCAAATACCTTTCTACTAGGTGAAATACTTTGTCATCACTCTGCGGGGAGACCACGACGATGTGCAGATTGTCTGGCCGGTACCAGGTGGAGTGAAAGGCCCGCACATCGTCCAGGCTCGCGGCGTCAAGCTCGCTCATGATTCCGATGGTGGGTGTGGCGTAGGGGTGCGAATCGGGGAATGCCAGGCCGAGGAGCAACTCCAACTGGTCGCCATAGGGCTGGTTGTCGTAGCGCTGACGCTTCTCTTCGAAGACGACGGCCCGCTGCGTGTGCAGTGCCGTGCCGGACACCCGAAGCGACGCTAGCCGATCGGCTTCCAGCCACAGAGCCAGGGGGAGTGCGCCCGGCGGGACGGTCTCGAAATAGTTGGTGCGGTCGTGATTGGTGGTGGCATTGCTGACCCCGCCCAGGGCCTCCAGAATTTCGGTGTGATCGCCGCGGACGTGGGCAGACCCGGCGAACATCAAATGCTCGAACAGATGTGCGAACCCAGATGTTCCGGGCGTCTCGTCGGCCGACCCGACGCGGTACCAAAGGTTCAGGGCGCAGCCAGGGGAGAACTCATCGCGGCTAACCGTCACCTGTACGCCATTGTCGAGGGTGCGGGTCGTCAGTGCGAAGCTCATCTGCCTAGCCTAGCCGACGAACTGTTAGCCCCAACCCATTTCGTCCAACTCGTCGTCGTCGATGCCGAAGAAGTGGGCAATCTCGTGCACGACGGTGACGGCAATCTCTTCGACCAGTTCATCGGTGGTGTCGCACATTTGTCGCAGCGGGTTGCGGTACAAGACGATGCGGTCGGGTGCCACGAAGCCATAATTGTCGCCACGTTCCGTCAGCGGCACGCCGTCGTAGACGCCAAGTAAGTCCGGTTCGTCTTCGGGCGGGTCGTCCTCAACCAGGATGACGACGTTGTCCAACAACCGGATGAAACTATCGGGCACCTGATCGATGGCGTCATTGACGGCGCGGTCGAAAGCCTGGTCGGACAGGGTCACCGGCATGACGGGTCAGTCCGACCTCAGTTTGTGACGATCGGCAGCCCGGTGGACTTCGACGCGTCGGCGATTCCGCCGGCGCTGGTCACGTTAGTGAACCCGACAGCCTTCATCTGGGTTTGGGCATTGCCGGCGCGTACGCCCGATTGGCAGTACACGATGTACTTGCCGTCTTTGGGCAGATTGGCAATCTTGGCGCCGAAGTCAGCCGACTGGACGTCAATGTTGACCGCACCTTGAAGGTGACCGGCAGCGTATTCGGGTGCCGTGCGCACGTCGATGATGGTGGCACCGCTGGCATCGATGGCGCCACCGGCAGTTCCACAGCCGACGACGGTCAATGGGGCCAGCAACACAGCAATCACCAAGGCGCATTTCTTGAGGAGATTCATGGCGAATAGTTTAACGGCTTCGGCCAATGTGACCAGATCAGGTACCATTTCTTTCGCGCAGAGCAAAGCACGAGCGTTGCGACACAGGTTCATTGCTGCGCGTGAATCATTGTCCGATAATCGACATTATGTCAGATAGCGAGAATATAACGTTACCTGGATGCACTCCGCACTGACGCGTCACTCCTCCGTCCCCTGACACGGGGAGCTCAGATCACTTAGCGCGGTAGACCTCGCTACGATGACCAAGCGTGACGACAGCCACCAACAGCACGTCGTCGTGTACCAGGTAGATAATGCGGTAATCGCCGACTCGGACGCGCAAGCCATCCCTCCCCTGCAACGCTTTCGCGCCGGGCGGACGCGGGTTTTGCGCCAACAAGGATATGGCAGCCTGGATGCGCTGTTGATAGGTCGGATCAATCTTGCGCAGAGCACGCATCGCCGCAGGGCGCACTTCGATGCGGTATGTCACCATCCCAGGTCGGCCTTTGCCTGTTCCCATGGCAGATCCTGGCCCTCCTCGGCCATCGCCGCATCGAATGCCGCGATGTCGTCAAGTTCCTCCAGCGCCTCGCGCATACGCTCGAACTCGGCGGCCTCGACCAGAACTGCCTCACCCTTGCCACGGCGTTCGATCATGACCGGTTGGCTGCTGGACTCTTTCAACGCCTGCGCAAAGTTCTGACGAACCTGAGCGGCACTCATCGTCAACATGGGCCCCACTGTACATTCGTAATAGCGAAATGTACAAATGTGCAGAATAGCGTCAACGCTTGCTGGCTACCATTGTCGAGTGCCGCATCGCGTTCTCCGGCCTCAGCGAACCGATTGGTCGGCCACTGCTCGATCCGGGCGTAATGAAAATCAGGCATAACTGAAACTCTCCCGAACATCATGCCAGAATTCGACTGTAGTCGATTCCGGGAGCGGGCCTCCGAGTTGTCATGCCGACGGAAAAGCGGCGGCTAGCTGGCGGCTGATGGCGGCCGTGTCTATGGTTGGTTCAGAGGCTTTCAGAAGCTCTTTGGCGAGTCTTTTCGGCCAACAGACGCGCACACCTTTGACGGCGAAATCACCACCAATCAGGGGCCAATCGCCATCCACAAAACAGAGAAGCCCGCGCACGGTGGCCGCGCCACCCAGTGCGGCCTGAACCACTGACCGCTGTCAGAAAACCCCGTCCACCAGGCCGTCTGACTTCCTTCCACCCACCTTCAGGCCGGTCGTCGCCCCGATGCCCAAAATGCCGCCTTCCACGTAGAACTCGGGACGTTTGCCAACGTAACGTTTGGCGTCAATCGTCCAAACGTCCCAGGGCGTGATGACCAGGTGGTCTATGTTCGCCCGCGTGCCGGGCACCTTTCGGTCGTGGAGCGCCAC
>Ga0123357_10001074_pt1 | contig 28175 bp, 25 predicted proteins | sample TergutEmb28metaG_FD_89873 | JGI IMG/M metagenome (GOLD analysis project Ga0123357, IMG submission 89873) | Embiratermes neotenicus P4 segment gut microbial communities from Petit-Saut dam, French Guiana - Emb289 P4 | ecosystem: Host-associated > Arthropoda: Insects > Digestive system > Gut ...
CACAGAACCTGGCTTTGACACAGAACCTGGCTTTGACACAGAACCTGGCTTTGACACAGAACCTGGCTTTGACACAGAACCTGGCTTTGACACAGAACCTGGCTTTGACACAGAACCTGGCTTCACGGCCGCTGACCTCACGGGGACGGGAGTGACGGGATCGGGTTTCACGGGCAATCCACCGTGATCCGGTTGGCATAGCTGGCACCGAAATTGGCATTCTCGCCGTCGTCGATGAAGGTCTGCTCATTGAGCGTTCGCGCCACCGCCGCACCCCCGCCGCCCGGCCGTTCGAGCTTCATCTGACAGCCCGCCGGCGCATCCCGCAGCTTCACCGGATCCGCTTTGGCCATCTGAAATTCAACGAAAAACGAACGGTCGTAGACCTCCAGCACCAACTGCTTCGGCTTGACCGGGTTTTTCAGCATCAGCGTGAAATGCAGCGTCAGCGTGCCGTCTCTGTATTCGAGAAAATAGTCGATCGGCTCCTGGAAGCGCTCGCGCCTGCCATCGGCTTTGGCGAAGGTGAAAAAGCCGTATTCTTTCAGCGAATCAACATTGACCTGCGCCAGCGGCGCCAATTCCTCGCGGGTATAGGCCCTGGTTTTGCTCTCGATGCCCTGCAGCGCATAGGAGGAGAACATGTCGTCGAAGGTCCAGGCGTGACGCACGCCCGTGACCGAACCGTCGGGCGCATAGATCAGTTCACTGACCGCTGTGACAAAGACATGGGGATGGGCGCAAAGCGGCTGGATGCCCACCACCATCACCGCCAACAGCGCCCCAAGGAACACACCCAGAAACACGCCCGGCAGCGCGCCCCGTCGATTCCCGGATTTCTGCCGCTGTGCCATCTCAGGCCGCCGCGTCATCTGTGAGGCCGCGGCGGCGCAGCAGGGCATCAACCTCGGGCGGCCGGCCGCGAAACGCGATAAAGGCGGCCTGCGGCTCCACCGCCCCGCCCCGGGAAAGGATTTCATCATGCAGCCGCTTCGCAACCTCCGGATCGAAGATATCGCCAGCCTCCTCGAAAGCACCGAACGCATCCGCATCCATCACCTCCGACCACATATAACTGTAGTAGCCGCTGGCATAGTGGCCGCCGGAGAAAATGTGACCGAACTGGGGCGGACGATGACGGAGCGCAATCTCCTCCGGCATCCCGATACGCTGCCGTTCCGCGCTTTCAAACGCCCCGACATCGGCAACGCTCGAAGCGGGGCGGCTGTGCAGCTCCAGATCAATCAGCGCCGAAGCCACGAACTCGACGGTAGCGAAGCCCTGACCAAAGCGGCGTGCCGCAAGGAAGCGCTGCAACAGCGCATCGGGCAGCGCTTCACCGCTTTCATGATGGCGGGCGAAACGGGACAGCACATCCTTCTGCTCCATCCAGTGCTCATAGAGCTGCGACGGCAATTCGACAAAATCGGTCAGCACACTGGTGCCGGAGAGTGAGGGATAGGTCACCGCGGAGAGCATGCCGTGGAGGGCGTGACCGAACTCGTGGAACAGGGTGCGGGCGTCATCGGGCGACAGCAGGCAGGGGGCCTCACCGGCGCCGCGGGCGAAATTGCAGACATTGACGATCAAAGGCGTGGTTGCACCATCGAGACGGTCCTGATCGCGCAGCGACGTCATCCAGGCGCCCGAGCGTTTCGATGGCCGCGCGAAATAGTCGCCGTAGAACAGCGCAAGATGGCGGCCGGCGCGATCGGTGACCTCAAAGACCCGGACGTCCTCATGCCACACCGCGATGTCCCGCCGTTCGGTGAAGCGCAGCCCGAACAGCCGCGTGGCGCAGTCAAAGGCGGCTTCGATCATGCGCTCGAGGCTGAGAAAAGGCGTGATCGCGGCATCATCGAAATCGGCCGTTTCAAGCCGCAGCTTTTCGGCATAGTAGCGCCAGTCCCAGGGCTGAATTGTGAAATTGCCCCCGTCGGCGGCAATCCGGGCCTCGATCATCCCCCGTTCCGCCAACGCCCGCGCCCGCGCCGGCCGCCACACCCGCTCCAGCAGGTCTCTTGCCGCAGTCGCGCTCCCCGCCATCATGTCGTCGAAACGCCAGGCGGCAAAATTGCCAAAGCCCAGAAGGCGGGCGCTTTCCTCGCGCAGGCGAAGCGTCTCGGCAATGAGAGCATTATTGTCGCTGGCACCACCGTTGTCGCCGCGCCGGATGAAGGCCTGCCAGACCTTCTCACGCAGATCGCGCCGGGCGGAGGTCTTGAGAAACGGCTCCGCCGAAGAGCGTGACAGCGTGACGATGGCCGCAGCCGCGAGACCGCGTTCCCTTGCCGCCTCCTCGGCGGCGGCAAGGAACCCCGCCGACAGACCGTCACAGTCGTCCTCGCCGAGTGCGAGCACAAAGTCCTGTTCGTCCGCCAGGAGACGGTGGCTGAATTCGGTGCCAAGCGCAGCCAGCCGCTCATTGATCGCAGCCATCCGCCTGCGCGCCTCCTCGGGCAGACCGGCACCTGCGCGTCTCAGCCATTTTTCGATGCGCTCCACAAGCCGCGCCTCCTCCGCCGCCAAAGTCCCGGCGTAACGGTCGCGCACTGCGATGACACGGGCGAAAAGATCCGCGTTCATCAGGATTGCATTCCAGTGCCGCGCCATCCGCAACGCCACCTCGGTCTCGATGGCGAGAAGCTCGGGGTTGGAGTGTGCGGCAACCACGACATGGAAAACGGCACTGATCCGGCCCAGCGACCTGCCGGAGCGTTCCAGTGCTGCAACCGTGTTGGCAAAGTCGGGCAGCGCCTTCTGGTTAACGATGGCGGCGATTTCGGCGGCGTGCACGGCGAAGGCCTGGTCAAACGCCGGCAGGAAATGCTGCGGAGCGATATGCCCGAAAGGCGGCGTGGCAAAGGGGGTGCGCCATTCTTCCAGAAGCGGATTGGTTTGCGGTAACGGAGTGCCGGCGGCACCGGTTTTTTCTGTCATTATCCCTCGAGATCCCTGGCGCAGACTGCCTCCCTATACCAGCCCGGACTGCACCGCCCAACACTCACCCGCACTCACCCGGTCGGGCGACGAGAGCGTTTTGTGGTTAAGGGAAATGGAGCGGCCCCCTCCAGCACGCTCCAGCACGGATTACCGCTTGCCCCGGACCCTCTTTTCGGAGAGATTGCGCCCCGCGAAAAGCAGGATCCGCCGAACAGCGCGCCCTGACTTTGACGTACCGTTTTTCGAAACCTGCCCGATTTTCCGAAAATGCCTCTCCACCAGCCCCTGTTCCATGTGGCTTGCAGGCGAGGCGCTGACGGGATCCGGTTCTCATGATCAGCAAGCGGATGAAAGCCCATGGCCGCAACCTCCTCCACCTCCCGCCGGATTGCCTGGCCGAGCGTGATAACCATTATCAGCGCCACCATTCTTATCGGCGCAGAGGTTTTCGGTGCTGCCTTCGCCGCCGCCTGGGCGCTGTCGACCCTGATCGGACTTGAAGGCATGTTCGCCCTCATCCTCCGAATCGTGCTGTTCGCCCTCGGCGCTGTTGTCATGTGGGTCTTCATCCGCGGCGCACAGCGTGTCGAGCCTTTTACCGAAAGCTCCTGAGGCGACAGGCACCGGGGCAGGCCACCTGCGCGAGGCCACCTGCGCGACGCTGTTTCACATCCAACTTAACGCATATTCATCTTCAGCGCTGTTGATGGGCAACACCTCACGCACCCTTTCGGGCAATTCACCGCTCTCGCCAAAAATATCCTTGCGCAGATAATTTAAAGCGCCTATGTGCGTTCTTGCCCAGTTTCGCACGTGCCTGTGGTCGTGTGTCGGTCGGTAGGTATCCGGACAAGAGGCCGGACAGCCGCCAAGGGGTGAAGGAGCCGAGGGGCGCTCATCGGATGCCGAAGTCAGAATATGACGACGGTACAGGCATCCGGAGAAGCCGCCCAGCATCTCTCTCAAGAGGTGCCAGTGAAGGTGAACTCGCTCTTTGCAACCGTGACCGGCAGCCGGAGGCGAACCGGCGCACCCCGCTCTCAAACGGGGGACGCGACTTAAAGCAACGACGGATCGGGCTTTTTTGGTCTCTACCGGCAGTCCAACGCCGGCTCGGGCTACTGAAAAGGCTTGTCCTTCATTGCCAGGTGAGCGGGCGGGAAATTTTCCCAACCAATCCACGGCAGCACAATTCGGATCTTTCGAGTTCACGGTACTGTCGCGTCTTCCATCGTGTGACATCACCAGGCACTCAGGATTCGGGAACATTTTGAACGGGTCCCGTCGCTGGGCCGTTTGGAGGGTGCTATGACCGAGCGCATCAGGGAATTCCTGCGCAACCGCCGTGACCGCGGCCTCGACACCGAGCCTTGTCTGGTGGTCGACCTTGAGGTCGTGCGCGACAACTATCTTAACTTTGCCAAGGCCCTGCCCGACAGCCGCGTGTTCTATGCCGTGAAGGCGAACCCGGCTCCGGAGGTGCTGGAGCTGCTTGCCTCGATGGGCTCGTGCTTCGATGCCGCGACGGTCGCCGAGATCGAGATGGCGCTCAACGCCGGTGCCACGCCGGACCGCGTCTCCTTTGGCAACACCATCAAGAAGGAGCGCGACATCGCGCGCGCCTTCGCGCTTGGGATCCGCCTGTTTGCGGTTGATTGCTGTGCGGAGGTGGAGAAGGTCGCACGTGCTGCGCCTGGCGCCAGGGTGTTCTGCCGCATTCTCTATGACTGTGCGGGTGCGGAATGGCCGCTGTCGCGCAAGTTCGGCTGCGACCCGGAGATGGCGGTGGAGGTGCTTGATCTTGCCAGGCGTCTGCGGCTTGAGCCCTGTGGCATTTCTTTCCACGTCGGCTCCCAGCAGCGCAAGGTCAAGGCGTGGGACCGGGCGCTGGCGATGGCCTCGACCGTGTTCCGCGACTGTGCCGAGCGCGGCATCAACCTGACCATGGTTAACATGGGCGGCGGCTTTCCGACGCGCTATCTCAAGGATGTGCCGCCGGTGCTGCAATATGGCCGGTCGATCTTCCGTTCGCTCCGCAAGCATTTCGGCAACCGGATTCCGGAGACCATCATTGAGCCGGGCCGGGGCATGGTCGGCAATGCCGGGATCATCGAATCCGAGGTGGTGCTGATTGCCAGGAAGAGCGACGACGACGACGTGCGCTGGGTCTATCTCGACATCGGCCGTTTCGGCGGTCTTGCCGAGACCATGGACGAGTCGATTCGCTACCCGATCCGCACCGCGCATGACGGAGCGGAAATGACGCCCTGTGTGCTTGCAGGGCCGACCTGCGATTCGGCGGACGTGCTCTATGAAAAGAACCCCTATCCGCTTCCGGTGACCCTGGAGATCGGCGACAAGGTTCTGATCGAGGGCACCGGGGCCTATACCTCGACCTACTCGTCGGTAGCCTTCAACGGCATCCCGCCGCTCAGAACCTACCACATCTGAGCGTCGCCTCACGGCCGCACGATCAACCCAGCCATGACGCCTGCTTTTTTTCCGGCGTCGTGGCTGGCCCTTCCCTCTGCTGCATAGGGGGTTGCTCCGCCATGAACGCCGCTCCTGCCCATCCCCATCCCAGCCCGCTCCGCGCTGCTCAGCGCCACATCACAATCCGCGCCGAGCGCAGCACCGACGTGCCCGCCCGGGAGGCGCTGCTTGACCTCTGTTTCGGGCCGGACCGCCTCCTGCGCAGCTGCCAGCGTCTGCGCGACCGACGCCTGCCGGCAGCGGGCCTGGCCTTCTCTGCGATCAAAGGCGGATGCCTGGTCGGCACTTTGCGGCTGTGGCATGTCAACGCCGGCGGCCGCCGCGCTCTGCTCCTTGGCCCGCTGGCGGTCGACCCCGCCTGCCGAAATTCCGGAATCGGCAGCGCCTTGATGGAGCAGGCGCTGGCCTGCGCCCGGATGCGCGGCCATCAGGCGGTGATCCTGCTGGGCGATGCGCCCTATTATGCCCGCTTTGGTTTCTCCGCCGTTCAAACCGGTGCCCTGGCACTGCCCGGTCCCTTTGCGCCTGAGCGCCTGCTTGGTCTTGAGCTGATCAGGGGGGCACTGAACGGCGCAAGCGGCATGGTGATCGCCACCGGCGTGCTGAAGCCCAGATCCGGTTTTTCTGCGCCCGGAACACCGAAAACGGCGCGATTGGTCGACAAAGCCGCCTGATCTCGCGGGCGGTGACGCCTCAGGCGCACCGCTCCGGTCCCGGGCGGCACCGCCTGCCGAGGCCGACGCCTGCTGGCTGGTTTTTTGTTTTTTGCCGGCTGGTTCTTTGCTGGTTGGCTTTTTGCTGGTTGGCTTTTTGCCGGTTGCCTTGCGACTTGAAAAAGCCGTAAACCGCCCGCGGGTCCGCGCAGCCTCTGATCTGGCCCCCTTCACCCCCCGACAGTTTCAGATTCCATCTCCTGGAGATCGTCGATGTCCCCCTCCTCGCAGATCCATGCAACCATTTCCGGCCCCATCGTCATGATCGGCTTCGGCTCGATCGGCAAGGGCATGCTGCCGCTGATCGAGCGCCATTTTGCCTACGACAGGTCGCGCTTCGTCATCATCGATCCGCATGAGGACGGCAAACTGGCCACCCAGCATGGCGTGCGCTTCATCCAGCAGGCCATCACCCGTGACAACTATCGCAAGGTGCTGACACCGCTTCTCAGCGAAGGCGGCGGCCAGGGCTTCTGCGTCAACCTCTCGGTCGACACCTCCTCGGTCGATATCATGACGCTGTGCCGCGAAATCGGCGCGCTCTATGTCGACACCGTGGTCGAACCGTGGCTCGGCTTCTATTTCGACAACAACGCGGGGATGGCGGCGCGTTCCAACTACGCGCTGCGCGAGACCCTGCTTGCGGCCAGGCGCACCAGCCCCGGCGGCCCCACTGCGGTCTCCACCTGCGGGGCCAATCCCGGCATGGTGTCGTGGTTCGTCAAACAGGCACTGCTCGACATCGCGGCCGACAGCGGCATTGCGTCAGCGGTGCCGGAAAGCCGCGAAGCCTGGGCCAGGCTTGCATTTCAACTCGGCGTCAAGGGCATCCATATCGCCGAGCGCGACACCCAGCGCTCCAGGAAACCGAAGCCAATGAACGTCTTCGTCAACACCTGGTCGGTCGAGGGCTTTGTCTCCGAGGGCCTGCAGCCGGCTGAACTGGGCTGGGGCACGCATGAGAAATGGATGCCGGACAATGGCCGCCGCCATGACAGCGGCTGTGGAGCCGCGATCTATCTCGAGCAGGCCGGAGCCAATACCCGTGTGCGCTCCTGGTGTCCGACCCCGGGGCCCCAATACGGCTTCCTCGTCACCCACAACGAATCGATCTCGATCGCCGACTATCTCACGCTGCGTGACGGCGACAGGGTGCTCTACCGCCCCACCTGTCACTACGCCTATCATCCCGCCGATGACGCCGTGCTGTCGCTCCATGAGATGTTCGGCGCCGCCGGCCGGATGCAGCCGCAATGGCACATCCTCGATGAGAACGAAATCGAGGACGGCATCGACGAACTCGGCGTCCTGCTCTACGGCCATGCCCGCAACGCCTATTGGTATGGTTCCCAGCTCTCGATCGAGGAAACCCGGGCCATCGCCCCCTACCAGAACGCCACCGGCCTCCAGGTCTCCTCCGCCGTGCTCGCTGGCATGGTCTTTGCACTGGAAAACCCCGCTTGCGGCATCGTCGAAGCCGACGAGATGGACTTCCGCCGCTGCCTCGAAATCCAGCGTCCCTATCTTGGTCCGGTCAAGGGCTACTACACCGACTGGACACCCTTGAACGATCGCCCCGGCCTGTTCCCCGAAGACATCGACACCGACGATCCCTGGCAATTCCGCAACATTCTGGTGCGCTGACGCCAATCCGGGGGCAGGCACTTCGCCTGCCCCCGCCCGAGCGCGATACCGCCTCCCACGCCCTCTGCTTCTTTTTTCAGCCCTGATCGTGAAAACGCGCAAGCCCCTGCCGCACCTCTCCACCACGATGACGATCCTCAAGGCACGGCTGTCGATCCCGCACTTTTTCCGCATTTTTGAAACCCGCAGCCGTGCCGGAAAGCACAGACCCGCGGGCAGAAGCGGCCTCTCCTCCCTGGCGAAGCTGCCGGCGGCGCCCGGCCGCAATCCGGCAGGCCCGCTCTTCATCCGCGCAAGCCTGTGAGATGGCGAGCACCCAGGCCCGAAGTGGAATTGCCGGCTTCACATCGCCCTCAAGGCGGGTTGGCGTCCGAAACCGCCCCTCTGCCCGCGTAATCAACGAATTGCTTTGCAACCGGATGCCCCTTTGTCGCAGCCTTGCGGATCCAGCACGCGGCCTGCGTATGGTCCTTGCCAATGCCGCCCAGACCGAAGGTATAAGCCATGCCGATGCGGAACTGGGCATCCGCATCCCCCTGTTCCGCACCCTTGCGGTACCACGCATTGGCCTCGCGCGCGTCCTTCGGAACTCCCTGTCCCATCGCGTACATCAGACCCAGGCGGCTCTGCGCCGCCGCATCTCCCCGCTCCGCGGCTTCCCGCGTCCTGCGCAGCAGTTCCGCAAGCCCTTCCTTCCTGGCGCAAACCGACGCACCAGGGATCGAGCGCTGTGGCCGCAGACCACGAACAAACGCTAAAACAACAGCAACCAGTTTCATACCGACGGTTCTCCCGATAAAAGCACCCCCGACAACACCCCTTGCGCACACCAGGGGTTACCGCCCACGGCGAACGCTGCGAGACCCACACAGCCAAAGGCGAAACACCCCTCCGTGCCGCGCGGCTGGCACACCCGGTTCTGTGCCCGCGGGGGATCGGCATCTCCCGCGTCCATCGTCACTTCGCGCCCCCCGGCAGGGAGCACCGCGCCTCTCTCGCCCTGCCGGCGCCATGAACCACGAACGCACAGGGCGTCAAGTCGGCAGACACACGTGCGCACCACGCTGCCGACCGCAGCACTCGAATACCATCGACAACACCGCTGGCCCGAGCCAGGCCTCCCGCCTCCCCTCCGTCTTCAGCAGCGCCCGCTGCTGACAAGCTGTGCGATCCTCTCCGTCTCCTTCGCCAGGTCCGCGCTCACATCCGCATAGGCCACAACGAAATCGTCGGTCACCGGCACCCCCGCCTCCCGCAGCATCCTTTCGAGCGGGATCCGCGTATTCTCAAGCACCCTCGATGCCGAGGCGTAGTTTCCGCTGCGGACCATCAGATAGGCATGCAGCAGACAGGCATCCGCCAACGAACCATCTTCGAGCCTGTGGAAGCCGTCTTCGCCTTTCTCTCTGCTCCTTGCGAGCATCGCTCCCGGCCACCACAGGCAACGATTCTCCGCCTGCCTGCACTCGCGCACCGCGCTCCGGTGGGATTCGCGCCCCCACACCAGAGCCGGCGGCCATGTCTCTCCCAACTCCCTGCGGCAGTAACACAACATCATACAGTAAAACGCCTCATCCCTCGGGATCTCCCGGATCACATCAGACAGCGCCTTTTCCAGCAGAAGCTGCACACGCGTCTCAATGGTTGCCAGTGTTTCGCCGTCGGGAAGACGCATATACAGAACGTAGCCTGGATCGGGCAGGATCTCCCCACTTTTGTCGAGATGAACGAGGTCGACGCGACCGAGAACACCATCCGCATCGTAGCTGAAAATATTCCCACAACGGCAGACCTCTTCCTCATTATCTCCGACCACATGTTCCGTAGTGACGAGTTTCAGACGTTCGCCATGATATTCAAAGCGTGTGTCCCGGAAGCCATGGACATCACGGAGCTGCACAGCAACGAGCCTGCCATCCTCGTAGTGACTGATCCCCACGCGGGCGACCCGGTCGGATTTGTCCCAAACGATCGTCAATCTCTGTTGCGGCCTGTAGAAAATGACCTTTTCACCACATCTGCACGACTCGAAGATGATGCGCCCCTGCGCATCGAGGCCATGATGAACGTGGCACTGCGGATCGGCCTCCGCATCGTCCACCCAATAGGGTGCGCAACAACCCGTCAACTCAGCGAGAAAGGGAACGTCCTGACTCATCGACCCGGTGGCCCATACCCAGTCTTTGACCTCCGCCCTGGTATCGGCCTTGAGCGTTGGCGGAATATTTTCGGAGCTATAGGTGGGAGACTGAGACTCAAGTCCCGAAGCGGTATGCATGGCGTAATCATCCTCACTTTGAATCAGGGGGTACACGCGATTTTCACCTGTCCGCGCACGACGCCGGAGGTGGTGACCATACTTCAATTGCCGCTCCATAAAAGAGCCGGCAGAACTGGATTCCGACTCACGAATTCCAGAAATTCTACTTCATCGATGCAACCTCCGTTCCTTATCCTGATGCACCGGCGGTTTTGCCGGTCGATCGTTTCCCTAACGTCACAAGTTGCCGCCTGCTTTCAATTCAGCTCCGCCTTCTTCGGCGGCAATTCCCCGCGAGGCGACCGGCCGCATCCGCATGCCGACATGCGCAGCCATCGCAACCCGACCGATGCATCCGTCATCGTTGTTGTTCCCGGGGTTCCATTCACAGAAGACCCAAAAACTGATTTGGTTCCGCAATCCCGGGTTCCGTTCGAGACCGTAGGGAATGGTGAAGTTGGAATCCACCCCGGTCGTTTACGTATCCATTCTTCTTTCGTCGTTACACAACAGTCCCGCTCAGCACAATATCAAAACTGCAGCGTGATCAACTTTCTCATCTCAGTTCACTTTCCGAAACGAAATTGCCTCCTTTCCGCCATCGTGGTTCCATTCCGCGGATTGGAAGTAACAACATGCCGTCGCGAAATTCGGTACCGGTCCGAAGACGGTCTTTCCCGGCCGGACACAACTTCGCCGCAATGGTCCGTGGTTTTAACGCGGTCAGCCAGAGTTTCGCCACATCCTACACGATTTCGCCTCACAGACCTCCAAGCCGGCGCAGCGTGACTTTACGGCCATGCCTGCCGGACGGATTCATAACCAGTCCGCGCGCCGATGGTTCCGCAGTATTTCCTGTTTTTTTATCTGGCCGCTCTCGGATCGGCCCGGTCTCCCTGGAGATATCGCCCTTCCTGCTGTGATCCTGCAGGCCCTGGCGGTGCCGACATATTGTCCTGATCTGAGGCAGGATTCCGCCTCGTCTCTCAGAACTGCAACCTCTCGGCGAAAATTTTTCCACTTTTGTCCACGCTGGGACGACACGTCACAAACACAGGTTGTATATCCGGGCCCGATCAGGTTTGAAGGCCGCGCTTCGCGCGCGCCCTGCCATACCGAAAGCACGGCAAGCGCGGAAATTTCCACAAATCCTGCGATGAATCCTGCGATCTTAAAATTTCCGCCGTCCCCAACAACACCGCGACTTCGGGCTGGAACACCGTCAAAGTTCCATGTCGAGATCCGGTCGTGGTCCCTGAACAGAGTATCTGCTCTTTTCTTACAACAGCCTGCAGGCAACCCGGACTTGATGCGAAGCGTCACTCCTGAATCGGGATGGAACCGCGAGAGGCATATCCGCCTTGACCCGACGTCAGCCGACCCGGCGGCTACTCATAAACGCTTCCCTTTCCCTTGTTGACGATGACGGAATTCGCCCGCATAGCTCTCTTCAGGTGGGAGATGACAATGCAGCGGACCGGCCCGAGGATGTGCCCTCTCGACAACGGGTCCGGCAAATGCGGGGAACCACGGTTCATCTCCGCCGGGCCTGACGAAGGCCAAAGTTCCATGTGGAGATCCGGTGGTGGCCGCTGGCCAGAGTATCTGTCCTTTTCTCACAACAGCCTGCAGGCAACCCGGGCTTGATGCGAAGCGTCATTCCTGAATCGGGATGGAACCGCGAGCGGGATATCCGCCTTGACCCGAAGTCAGCCGCCCCAGTGACGACTCCTAAACGTTTCCCTCCCTTGTTGACGATGACGGAATTTGCCCGCAGAGTTCTCTTTCGGAAAGAGATGACAACGCAGCGGGTCCGGAAAATGCGGGGAACCACGGTTCTTCACCGCCGGGAGCGGCTGGGTGACGCTCAGAGGAATCAGGCGCGTGCCGGGATGCGCAAAGAGCTGGGCGAGAGCGCCATCCGAGACAAGGACATTGACTGTGGCGCAGCACAGGCTTTTCGGCTGCGGACCGCCGTCCGCTCCATCGCCATCAATTGAAGATCGGGCGGTGATTGACTTTGGCCCAATGAGACAGATTCGTCAGCGGGCATTCGCCAGGATCGCCCGTCGCATCGAAACCGACACCGTTCCCGCGCAGTTTTCACCGACTCGGGTGCCGCACGGATGCTATGCGCTGCGGTTGTCGCTGTGCGGGTCGGTTTTGCATCCGGCGCCGTCGCGCCGCTCACCTCGCAAATTCACCCCCGCTGTTTTGAGCCCCCTGAAAGCCGGACGCCACCACGGCTCCAGTGAGCTTTGCTCCCCGCCTCACGGCCTCACCCTCACCTTCTTCCCTGCGCCCTCAGGCTGTCGCCGAGATGACCCTTGAACATATGCTGGCCGAGGCGGCCCAGTCGGCAGGCGAGATCGACAAAGACCTTGCCGCCGATATCGCGCCACAGCCTGCAGACGGCGAAATCCTCGGAGAGACAGCGGTCGGTTTCGGGATCGTCCATGCAGTCGAAGAAGCGCCAGTAGAGATGGGCCAGAGGCTGGCCGGGCGGACTGTGGGGCATGTATCTGAGATGCGGATCGCCTTCATCTTGCGCCAAACGCGGACAGCCGCCGAACCGGCCCTCGAGTGCAGCGAAATCGGCGTTGCCGCGAATCGGCAGGTCTCAATCCGGCCGCCCGCGAGCTGGCATTCCGGCAGACACCCCGCCCCCCCAAACAGCGGTTGCAGACCGATTTCCCTTCCCGGCCGGGAAACAGCCCGCAACATCAACTGGGATTTGCGGGCTCCTGCCCATCGCCGCCCAGGGTGGTCGTGGCCCGTCCTGGCCCCCGCACATCTGGAATTCGGTTCCGGTTTTGACGTAAGCTTCAGGGATCAAGGATCCGCCCATTTGACGCAAAGACCATCCGAATGCGCTTCTATCTACCGAAATTGGCACTTGCAGCGCTGCAGCCACCGCAGGACCGCCTTCTGTCCAAACTCGGCGGCTGTCCCTGGGGATTCCCGCAACATCTCTGGCCCGCCTGCGCCGATTGCGGCTCACCCATGAGCATGGTGGCCCAGCTTGAACATTCTCCGCCGGCGATCGATCTTGGCAGGTGCGGCGCCGTGCTTCATCTGTTCTCCTGCGCCGACCTCCTCTGTCCGAGTTACGGGAACCCCTGCGGCTGCGCTGCCGTGGTCCTGCAGCACCAGGAGATCGGAAACACCCTCACCGCCCCACCCCCTGACGAGCACGCAGACCCGGTCATCAACGGCGAGCTCCGGATCACCGGATGGCAGGCCTCGGAGGATGCGGTGCGAGCTGACCAGGCGGCGCTGTTCTATGAGGATCGCTCTTACATGGAACTGCCTGAGACCATCGCCACTCCATTCGACTTCGCGCCGCAATGGGATACCAAGGCCGGAGGGGTGCCCTATTGGGGCGGCAACGGCGTTACCCTTGATCCCGTCCATATCCCCTGTCCGCCATTCGAATTCCTGCTCCAGATCCACGAAACCGTCTATGTCGATGGCACGCCGCCGGAACCCGACGTCATCGGCTGCGATGTCAGCACCTATCAGCGGGTCGGTGCCGAGACCCGATGGGAGCACAGGACGCCGGCGCAAATGTCGGCGCAGGGAAGTCCTGCCTCGCAGATGTCCATCGTCCATCAAAAGGGCTCAGAAAGCTTCGGGGTCGATTTTGTGAACTTCGGCAGCGATGGAACAGGATATGTCTTCATCAACCGGGAGGCCGACCCGCCGGAGGTCCGGTGGTTCTGGAGCCGCTAGTCCGGTCAAACAGCGCGCACGAACGACTGGCGTGTCAGAATGGTGACCCGTTTCGCCAGAGCTGTTTGCGCTCTCATCGGCACATACCCGGCGTGCCCAACAAATCGCTTGCATTCCGGCGGCTTGATCGCTTTCAGTATAGTGCCGACCTTTTCTGTCAGTGTCTCAACGGTCCGCCCTTGCATCGCTTGCAGTACAGGCGCCGCACCTCAAGTTCCAATTCTATCCGATATGGTCCGATGGGCAGGTCGCGAACCCGACGGTCCCTTCGATCATACCAGCCATGCTGGACGTGCCAACAACAGCCGCAAACTGTTTTTTTGAGCGCCGATTGAGGCGCGCTATGCGAAGGTTCGGATCCCCAAACTGCCCACGTAGCATCCTGCTCGGCCGGAAGCCGGGGAAAGAAAAACCCTCCCACCAAGGCCGTCCTTTAGTCGACTTTTTTGCCATGAAACCGTGTCCAAAAAATTGCCTCTCAATAAACGACGGATTGCCCTGTTTCAATAGGCTGAATCGCTCCTCAACTACGAAAAATGACCCACAAAAAAGCCTGAAGACCCAAAATCAATGACGCAGGCGACTGGAAGATCTCTCTTTTTCGCCTCTTGAGGATCGCGCTGCCATCGCCCGCTGCCCGCGCTTGTCGCGCGCTTGCGGTCCATCACGTTCCGGGTCGATGTGGCGCACCGCGTCTGCGGTAGCGCGAATGTGACTGGAGAGGACAGCGCTGCGCTGGTAAGACCCGGCGGCCTGAAAGCAGATCAGGCCGATAGCTGCGCCGCGTCAGCTTCCCGCGCGGGCAGCCCGCGGCGCTTCCACTTTCCCCGGTGATGGCACCGCGATCCCGGCAGGCAACTGAAAGCACCTCTGGCGCACGCATTTTCGAGGATCACGAAGTGTCAGCGCATGTCGCCGCCATGGATGTCACTGCCATGACATCCATCACGTTGTCGCCCTTGTGTTGCCGGCGAGCCGCCTTGCGGGATCCTGCCGGCCACGTCCGGTCCTGCGCGGCAACTGAGCCTCGCTGCCAGTTTGCCGTACGGCAACAACTGTCGCAAAATCGCTCCGCGGCCGCGCGGCAAGGCGGTGATCATGACGCAGCCGCGCCCGGGAGTGCGGGTGCCGCCCAGGCCACCTTCCCGCGCCGGCTGCGGCGCCCTCGTCCACCGCCACCATGCAGCGCGACTGGCGAAAATGCAGGCCAAAATCCGCTCACCTTCAAATCCCGCCGCGTCATCGCACCAATATGCGAAAAGGCGGAAATCGCAACAGAAACGGAATGTCCGCCATGCGTGTCGCATCACCTCCCGGATTGCAGATTTCGATTGCGACAAACGAGACCGGTACGCCGGTGATCGTCATCCCTGCACCCCAAATACCCGTCCCGAGCCGCACTTTCGCCCTTCTCTGTCTCCTGATATTTCCGGTCCTTTTCGCCAGCTGGCTGTACCTCACAATGTCGGTGATCTCCCTTTGGCCGAAGGGACCCTTTGACGCCCTCTTTCTGCTCCTTTCCGGCGCGGCAGGACTAACCTATATCTACCAGGTCTTTCGCGTGCTGCGTCCGACCGTTCCCGAGACCCTGCAGCTGGAGAAAAGCGGAATTGAATTTGATGGCGGCGTCTGGCCATTTGCATTCTCCCCTGCGCGCCGCAACCGTCCAGACAGCGACGGGTTCGGCCGATCCGGGTTCTTTCCGAAGCGAACCCGCTGCGCAATCAGCTCCGAGCAGCTGCAAAGCCTGCGCCTGCGCGAATTGATGCATGGCAACCGCCTGACCGTCGACGTCGAAACGCAGCGCATCGAGATCGGTCAGGGCATGACAGACGTAGGACGGGAATGGCTGGCCCGCACCCTGGCAAACCGATATTGCCTGCCGCATGAGCTTGTCGGCTGCTGAATGCGCAAAGCGGAAGGACTTCCACGCACAAAGGTGAGGAGTTCCGCCGCGATCTGTGCGACCGGTGCGGCGACCGCGCGAATTCCGCCTCGTCATGGCGGAACGCCAGGGACAATTGCTGTTCCTGGCGGCAAGACCAGCGACGCGCACGTGTCCGCTCACGCACGGCGGGTCATTCGCAAGCCCGCTCACACGCACGCAGACACAAACAGATCATCCTCCCTTGAACTTCAGAAGACCGGCATTGCCATTTTCATCGGAAAAGGCAAGCCGCGTGCCTGACGCGTTCCAGCCTACCGCTGCAATGGCACAGTCCCCTTTGCGACGGACAAGAATTTCAGCGCCGTCTTCAAGCCGCACCATGAGGACGGTGCCGTCGCTATAGCCAGCCACCAGAACATCAACCTCGGGATGACAGGCAACCTGGGTCACCCTGGCAGCCAGCGGAGCAAAGACCATCGGCTGGCAATCAAGCGGTCCCTCCCTGCTCATGAACGGCCACACCACCACGACATCGGCCCCTGCGGTAGCAAGGAATCTTCCGTTTCCATTCCAGGACATCGATTTGACGCGGCCGGGATAGCCGCCGAGCCCCATATGAGCATTGTCCGCAAGCCGCCAGGCATGCAGCACCGGCTCATGCATCGCGCTCACCAGAAACTTGTTGTCCGGGCTGAAAGTCACTCCAAGATGGGAGCCCGCCCAGGGCAGAAACTCCTCGGTGCCGGCCATGTTGGGGAACCACAGAGTCACGCCGTTGTAATGGGCGATCGCAAGCCGCAGACCGCGCGGCGCCAAAGCCAGAGCCCCGACCGTTGAAGGCACGTCGAGCGCTTTCTCGGTGCCTTGTTCATCCCTGACGAAGGCGGTCTTGCCCGCCGACCAGGCGATCGCGCCCGCGCTGTTGAGCGCCACCGCATCGATCCAGCGCCGCCTGGCGTCCACCGCCAGCACGCTCACTTCGCCTTCTGCGTCGAGCACGACCACCCTGCCGTCGTCGCCCCCCATTACCATGCGCTCCCCCTCGCTTGCCGCACAGAGGATGGCACCGCTCAAGACCTCACGCCTTGTCGTCGCGCATTCGCTGTCCACCAGGATGACGCTTTCCTCAGCCCCGACAAAGACGGCGCTGTCGTTCAGAAAATGCACCGATGTCACCGCCATGCCAAGCGTGAGCGGGCGCACCTCGCGGGTGATGGAGCGGAGCGGATCCGTCCCGGCGGTGGAATCGGCTTCACTCATCGGGTCACAATACAGCGTTCGAAACCTTCACGGATCGCCTGTTCCGGCAACTTGCGACCAATGAACACCAGGCGGCTTTCACGCCGCTCACCGTCCTGCCAGGCGCGCTGATGATCCGCCTCCAGCATCATATGGACCGCCTGAAAGACATAGCGATCGTCATCTCCTTCAAAGGCCAGGATGCCCTTGGAACGCAGGATGTTCGCGCCTTCTTTGCCAATCAGCTGCTGCAGCCAGGGTATGAAGATCATGGCTTCGATCGGCTTGTCGGTTCGCAGTGCCAGCGACTGCATGTCCTCGTCATGATAATGTTTCAGAGCATGGCCGTGATCGTCATGATCGTCATGACCGTCATGACCATGATGGTGATGGCCAGGATCGTGGTCGTGGTCGTGATCATGCTCATCCCGGTTCAGGAAATCCGGCTCAAGGGTGAGGATGCGGTCAAGGTCGAAGGCTCCGCGGTCGAGGACATCGGAAAGACGCACATCACAGCGCTCCGCCGGCACCAGCCGGGCATAGGGATTGATTGCCCGGATCCGCGCCTCAACCTCGGCAAGCTCGGACTTCGACACCAGATCGATCTTGTTGAGCACGATGACGTCGGCGAAAGCGATCTGGTTCTTGGCTTCAGGGGCGTCCCGCAGCCGATCCGTGAGCCATCTGGCGTCCGCGACCGTGACCACGGCGTCGAGCCGGGCATTGGTCTGGACATCGTCATCGACAAAAAAGGTCTGCGCCACCGGTGCGGGATCCGCAAGCCCGGTGGTCTCGACGATGATGGCGTCGAACTTGCCGCGCCGCTTCATCAGTCCACCCATGATGCGCACCAGATCACCGCGCACGGTGCAACAGATGCAGCCGTTGTTCATCTCGAAGATTTCCTCATCGGCACCGACGATGAGATCGTTGTCGATGCCGATCTCGCCGAATTCATTAACGATGACCGCATATTTGCGGCCATGGTTCTCCGACAGGATGCGGTTCAGCAGCGTGGTCTTGCCAGCACCGAGATAGCCGGTCAGTACGGTCACGGGAATTTTCGGCGAGGTCTGTTCAGACATATCTGCTCCGACATCAGGCCCACCCGATTGCAGGCCACGGGCGGCACGCACGGATCTGGACCACCCGCGCTTGCGGCCGCATCTCTTTGTTGTCTCGTCCTGTGTATCGTCTTTCGGTGCTTTCCAGCCGGGCAAACCCTATGGCCCGAGCGCCGTGGACAGCACCCTTATATTGTGCCTGACCATGTCAATGTAAGTGGGGGCCGGTCCGTTTTCGTCCGTCAGACTGTCCGAAATCAGGGTTCCCCCGACCCTGGCCCCGGTCTCTGTGGCGATGCGGCGGATCAGCCGCTCATCGCTGACATTTTCGAGAAACACCGCCGGGATTTTCTCCGCCCGGATCTGGCTGATAATCGTCGCGATATCGCGCGCCGCGGGCTCGTTTTCGGTGGACACCCCGAGGGGGGCGATGAAACGGATGCCGTATTCGGCCGTGAAATAGCCGAAGGCATCGTGGGTCGAGATCACGACGCGCCGCTCACGCGGGATTCGTGCCACCTCGGCGCGGGCATCGCGGTCGAGTTCTGCCAGTTTTTCCAGATAGGCGCCGGCCCGGGCCCGGAAATACCCCGCGTCCCCGGGGCTCGCGGCCTCCAGGGCCCGGGCGATGTTGATGACATAGATGCGGGCATTGGGAACCGACTGCCAGGCATGGGGATCGGGTCTGGCATCTTCCCGCAGCGCCGTGACGCCGGCACTCACGGTGACGATTTGCGCCCTGCTGCCGGAGGACTGCACCAGCCGTTCCAGCCAGCCCTCCAGTCCGAGGCCGTTGACGACGACCAGGCGGGCATGGGCAATCCGCATCGCGTCACCCGCCGACGGCACATAGACATGAACATCGCCCTGGTTGCCGACCAGCGTGGTCAGGCTGACACGATCGCCGCCGACATTGCGAACCAGATCGGCGAGGATCGAGAAACTTGCGACCACATTGATCCGCTCCGGATGGATCTGTTCCTGCGCCCGCAGCGGCATCACGCCGGCCAGGCAGGCGAGCAGCACAGAAACGAGATAACGCATCATCACCCTTCCAGATGCCGGCCGGGAAATCTCTGCCGCACCAGCCCGCCGATGCGGCCGAACAGGAGCGAGAGGACATAAAGCAGCGCCGCCACCAGAATGATCCCGGGTCCCGCCGGCACGCGGGTCTGGAACGACAGTACCAGCCCGAAATAACCCGAGACCATCGCCGTTGCCACCGCGATGACGATCATGGCGGTGAGGTCGCGCGACCAGAACCGGGCGATACTGGCGGGCAGGATCATCAGCCCGACCGCAAGCAGGGTACCCAGCGCCTGGAAGCCGTTGACCAGGCTGATCACCACCAGCGCGAGAAAGACGAGATGGGCGGGACCGCCGGACCGGCTGACCGTGCGCAGAAACATTGGATCGACACTCTCGATCACCAGCGGCCGATAGATCACCGACAGCACCACGAGCGTCACCGAGGCATTGAAGGCGACCACCAGCAGGGTGAGGTCATCCATGGCCAGGATGTTGCCGAACAGGACATGGAGGAGATCGATATTGGTGCCCTTGACGGAGACGATGGTGACCCCGAGTGCCAGCGATATCAGATAGAAACTGGCAAGCGAGGCATCCTCCTTCAGGTCCGTGGCGCGGGCGACAACGCCGGCGAGAAGAGCGACCGTGAAGCCGGCGATCAGGCCACCAAAAGTCATCGCGAACAGATTGAGCCCGGAGAGCAGAAAGCCGATCGCCGCCCCCGGCAGAATGGCATGCGCCATGGCATCGCCGACCAGGCTCATGCGCCGTAGCATCAGGAAGACGCCGATCGGCGCGCCGGCAAGCGACAAAGCGATGACAGCCGCAAGCGCCCGCCGCATGAACTCGAATTCGGTGAAGGGAGCGATCAGCAGGTCACGAAGCATCTGCCCTCGCTGCATTCACCTCGTGTCCCCGGTCACGACCCTGGGCATGGTGATGATGGTGATGGCCATGGTCATGTGCCGGGCCGTCATCCCCGGCGCAGGCAGCGGCGCGGTCATCAAAAGCCGCGCACATGCCCATCGCCACCGTCAGGTTCTCCGCCGTCAGCACCTCTGCGGTCGCTCCCCAGGCGACCACGCGCCGCGCCAGCAGCAGGCTGTGGCTGAAATGGCTGCGCACCATGGTGAGATCATGCAGCGCCGCCAGCACGGTGCGCCCCTCCTCGTGCCAGCGAGCCACCAGAGCCAGCAAATCCGCCGTGGTCCGGGAGTCGATGGCGTTGAAAGGTTCATCGAGCACAATCAGGCTGGCATTCTGCAGCAGCACCCGCGCGAACAGCACCCGCTGCATCTGCCCACCCGACAGCGTGCCGATGGCGCGGTTCTCGAAGCCGCTGAGACCCACGGTTGCGATCGCCGCCCCGATCCTGCCCCGGGCGGCCTTGCCGACGCCGCCGAACAGTCCGATGCCGCGCCACAGACCGGCGCTGACGAAATCGAATACCGAAATCGGAAAGCTGCGATCAATCTCGGCGCTCTGCGGCAGATAGGCAATATCCATGCTTTTCAGTGTGCCACGGTCAATGGTCCCGGAGAGCGGTTTGACGATGCCGACGATGCCCCGCAGCAGCGTCGATTTGCCGGCACCGTTGGGCCCCACCACCGCCAGCTGCGCTCCCGGCGCCACCTCGCCCGTAAGATGGTGCACCGCCGGATGCCGGTCATAGCCGAAGGTGACATTGTGCAAAGAGAGTTGTGCCGCCATCGCTACCTCATCGCCATCCAGACCACGGTCCAGAGCAGGGCACAGACGGCCACTGCAAGGGTCAGCCGGGTCGCCACTGTCATGCCCAGGATCGACCACCGCGCCGGCTGCGCGGGATGGGGCGATGCAGGATCATGGCCGTGGTCACTCATGCGCAAACTTCCCTGGTTGACGCCTTCACATACATTCTCCGGCGCTTGCCTGCCGTCTTCCGCCCTGTCCGCGGCCCCACGCCCTGGTGCCACCTTCCGGATCCCGAGAAGTGCCAGGGCCGTGCGAAGAAGCGATCCCCCGGATCCGGGGCGGGCCAGCCCCCCAAGGGAGACCACAGGGAAAAGATGAAGCGGTGCGGGAATCGTCGATCCCTGCATGGACTCACGGCAATGGCAAAGCCCACGCCCGAATTCAATGCGCGCCCTGCTGGAAGGATAGAAACTCGCCCCCCACCCCTCAAGGGCTGCGACCATATCAAACAATTCGACGGTAAAAACGCCGTTTCAGCCCTTCTGACCGACATAATCCCCTTCCCGGATCGACAGGCAAAGACACAGATGGGCCTCGCCACGCAAAAAAAGCCCTGATTCGCCGATCCGGCGCTGCCGCGTGCCGCCCCACCCTTTGAGGGGGAATTTTCCTCAGGTCTTCGCCGGTTGCGCTTTCGCCTTTCCAATACCGAAGACGGCCTGGCGGAAATCGCAGGCTCCGGAAAATCGGACCTCCAGAAAATCGCTGCCCGGGCAGATTTTTTCAGGTCAATCTGTGCCAGCACGGCACGCCAACGCAGTCTGACGAAAACCCTGAAAGCGGGGCCATCGATACAGAATTTCGGGCCGGTACACGGCCTTGACGGATCGCTGCGGGAAATCTCTGTGAGCCCTGGGCAGGCCGGAAAGGCCCCCACTGGCAAAGCCGAAAGTCCCCTCCGCCTCCTCAGCCTGGTCGTGGTTCGACCCGCCTGGCTTTTCTGGCGAAAGCTGCCGAAAATAGCGCAAGGGCTTTTGGGACTTTGCAAGGCCCTGGCGGAATCCGGGCCAATGCGCGGGCAGATGGGCCGCTGCAGGCTGGCGCTCCCCACTCCCTTGCCGTTCCTCTGCTGCGGACAAATCCGGCGGGCAGCAACAGCCTCAAGCCGCCTCTCACCTGGCCGCACTCCCTCTGCCATCCCGGAACGTCTGATGTCTGATTTGCCGCCTTCGGTGCAGATTTTTTCTGATTTTGGCGTTCTCCTGCGCCCGTGCGCGCTGCGGCAACCGTCGAGAAAGCCCGGCCGCTGGGATTGACGGACCTCAAACCGCAACTCAAGGCCGCCCGGTCGCGCCTGCCCTCGAGCGCGACACGCCGGCCCATTTCCAGCCCTATTGTTTCACCAGTTCGACGCGGCGGTTCTTCGCCCGACCCTCTTCGTTGTCGTTGGTCGCGACCGGCTGAGAAGAACCTGCGCCGTGCGCCATAAGGTGATCGGCGCTGATTCCTGCAGCGACCAGCGCATGGATCACCGCCGAGGCGCGGCGGACCGACAGATCCAGATTATGCGGCTCAAGACCCTGCGAATCCGTATGTCCCACCACCAGCAATTTCAGTTCCGGATTGCCCTGCATCAGTTTTGCGATCTCGGAGATCGAGCTTCCTGATTCCGGCCTTATCTCGTCCCTGTCGAAGTCGAAGTGGATGCCGTAGAGCGCGATCCTGCCCGCCGCAGCCAGACCCTCGGCAATCTGTCCTGCCGACACGGTCTCGGCGCTTTCCGCCCGCTCCCTGTCGGCGATCTTTTTGACTATGATACTCGACGTCATCTGGCTGAAATCCGGCAATGTTGCCGTGTCCTGGTTCAGGACTTTCTTTCTGCCGCCAAAATGCCAGTGCTCATACAGTTCGACCTCGAATCCAGCCGGAACCTTCACGGAACGGATCGCATCATTTCCTATGATATTGAGTTTCTGCACATCGAACCAGCCCGTTCCGAAGACCTGGCTGCGTCCACCATAGTTTTCTTCCTCATAAACAACCACTCCGCCTTCACCAGCTGCCTCTTTCGGCTTAATAATGATACTTGAAGTTACGCGGTCAAAATCCGACAATGCGGGCGTATCCTGCGTAAGAACCTTCTTTCTGCCTTCAAAATGCCCGTTCTCATACAATTCGACCTGAAGTCCGCCCGGAACTTTCACCGAACGGATTGCATCATTTCCTATAATATCGAGATTCTGCACGTCGAACGAGCCAACACCAAAACTCTGATTTCGTCCACCGTAGTTGTTCTCCTCATAAACAACCACGCTGGTGCGATTCTTTTCTTCCGACCTTCCTGACGGCTTGCGTTTCTGTTCTCCGACATTGATCACATCCATAAAGATGTGAGCTCTGTTATCATTGTCATAGACGAGAATGGCGAGATAGGTCCTGACGCCGGAACTTTCTTCCTTGACGGCCGTCATATAGCGGAATTTCTCGGAAAATGTAGCGCTTCCTTTCAGGGTCTTCATGATTGCGTCAAGATTGAGATCGCTGCTATCATTGTCGGCAGCCTTCCCTTCGTTCAAAATCCTGAAACCGGCTGCGGGTATTTGCTTCATATAGTAACGATACACCTGTTCCGACGAATCGCCATCGGCAGTGCGATAGTGTATCCAGTTGCGCCTGCCCTCGACCGTTTCTGCGTCCGGCCCTGTGTAGAGACCTTCTTTTTGATCCCATTGCACATTCATCCCGCCGGTCAAAAGGCCATATACTTCGAAGTTGCGTGTCAGGCAGTTCTCAATGTCTGCCCCCTCAAAGCGTTCCATGCCGGAAAAATCTCTGCAGCCTCCCTTGTCCGCGGCCCAGACAGTCGATGACGCGGCACCGAAGAAGGCGATTGTCAGCAAAATGGCGTTGATTCTCTTCGGAAATTTCATGGATATCCTCGGCTGCGGCAAGGAGGTGCGAAAAGTGACACAGTCACATCTGCCACTTCGCGTTCCACGAGTCACTCCCCTGAATGAGGGGTGTAGGGCGCGCGGCGATCTGTGCGCCGCTGCCGCACATGTCAGGGAAACGAACGGCACAAACACCAAGGGATCCGCAAGCCGCACTTTCGCAAAACAGACAGCCTCATATCTGACAGAGCTGCGCCGCACCTGCCCCGTGTGGCAGGTGGCGCGCAAAGCCTCACCGCCCGCGAAAGCGCTTCCGTTGGCCGGATCCCGGGTCGGCAGTCCGCGGCGAACCACAGCTCACAGGACATCGCAGACCGCGTGTGCACTCCACCTCGCCCCCCCCTGGACCCGTACCCCCCTGGTGGAACGGGTGGAATGGTGGAATTCTCAAGCCCCTGGCAGATCCCCCCGGGCACGCGATTGCCCGGCGCATGGGTGTCGCGCGGCAGCAATCCGCACCCAGCGGTCATCAAACCTGGTCAACGCGAAGTTGCCTCAAGATTCTGTGCCCGGCGCGCCATCTCCTGCGCCAAATGGTAACGCTTGTCGGCGGCGGCCTTGCGATACCATTCCGCAGCCTGCGTCAAATCGCGCGTCACACCCTCCCCCTTTTCGTACATTTCCCCGAGGCAGGCGGCAGCTCCCCCGTTTCCGCGCTCCGCCGCCTTGCGGCACCACATCGCCGCCAGCGCCAAATCCCGGGCGACGCCGACACCGCTGCGGTACAGGCTTGCGAGCTGGAGTTGTGCGGGAGAAAAATCCTGCGCAGCGGCCTTGCCGTACCACAGCAGCGCCTGCGCCGGGTCCTGCGTCACGCCCATGCCACGTTCATACATGGAGGCGAGCCTGAACTGGGCGAGCGCGAAACCCTGATCCGCTGCCTTGCGGTACCACTGCGCGCCCTGCGCCGGATCCCGCGGAAGGTCGTTATGTCCGAACTGATAGGAAGCACCGACGACATATTGCGCCTCGGCGTGTCCTCGCTCGGCCGCCTTGCGGTACCACTCGAACGCCTTGGCGAGATCAAGGACCACTCCCCTGCCTCTCTCATACATCACCGCAAGTTTGAACTGCGCAGCTGGATCTCCACGTTCTGCGGCCGCGGTGACGTCGCCGATGGCCACGACCGCCGCCTCGCCGGACTGCCCCTGCCCGTCGAAGCCATCCTCACTCTCAGCCAGACTCGAATGCGCGGTAAAGGTGACGCCGAGTGCGTTCGCGCGCGTCTGCAGATTGCGTAACACCTCCTGAGCCGGAGCAGACCCCTGCGAGGCCGCCTTGCTCAGCCAGTTCACCGCCTGTCTGGCGTCAATCGGCACCCCCAGGCCCTTGATATACATCACTCCCAGATTGTGCTGGGCAGTCGCGTCCCCCTGTGCCGCCGCCTTCTCCATCCAGATCGCGGCCTGCGCCAGATCCCGCTCCGCCCCTCGGCCATTGGCGAGCATTTCGCCAAGATTGCGCTGCGCGCTGGCATTCCCCTGCTCCGCCGCCTTACGGTACCAGGCCAGCGCCTGGCTCTCGTCTTTCGTCACCCCGTAGCCATTCACATAGGCCACTCCGAGACTATATTGACCGCCGGCATTGCCCTGTTCGGCCGACTTGAGATACCAGCTCAGGGCCTGCGCATGATCCTCTGTCACGCCGCGGCCGAGCGAGTACATAAGACCGAGATTGTTCTGCGCCAGGGCGTCGCCCTGCTCGGCCGCCTTGCGGAACCAGTCGGCGGCCTCCCGGTCATTGCGCAGCACGCCGCCCCGACCGTCGCGATAGGCCATGCCAAGAACGTTCTGGGCGGCAGCAAGCCCAAGCCCGGCAGCCTTGCGGCACCAGGAAAGCGCCTCCGTCTCATTGCGCCATACACCTTCGCCACGCGCATAAATCAGATAGAGATTATATTGGGAATCACGATCGCCCTGGTCCGCGGCTTTTTTGAACCACACAAGCGCCTGCGCCTCGTCGCGCTCCACACCACGTCCGCTTAAATACATGAAGCCAAGATTGTGCTGCGAAAGCGCGTCGCCCTGCTCGGCCGCCTTCCGAAACCAGATCACGGCCTGCGCATCATCGCGGCGCACGCCCTGGCCGGTTGAATAGGCGAAGCCAAGTTTCTTCTGCGCGTCAACGCTGCCCTGCTCGGCCGCTGCCCGCATCGCCTCCGGGCTCTGTTCCAACTGCGCCACGACAACGCTTCGGCCATCGCGGGAGCCCGCGCTTTCCTCTGCCTGCGCCACCCCGCTGCCGCCGAGCGCCAGCACGACGGCGCCGAGACCGAGACAAACCAGACCAGGAGAACCGAGACCAGCAGCGCGTATCCGAAGCGAGACAGACTTTCTCATTCCTATTTCTCCATGGCAGACCGAATGTCGAGGCGCAGCGCAAGCTGGTTTGCGGGAGAGAAGCACGCACAGAAATCCCACGCCAGTTTCTCCCTCGCGGATTCACACGGGAGCCCCGGGCGACGGTGCATCGCCAGAAGCTTTCTTTGATGCGCAATCTATAAGGGCCTGCGAATTCCAGGTGAATATCCCCCCTCCATCACTTTCCCGCGATATACCCGGCCAGATTGCGCTCCTTCAGCGGACCATCGGCTTCGGTCTCAGTTTACGCAGTTCACCCGACGTCGATCCCTGCTGCGCCCTTTCGTTGACACCACAGCAGAGCCACAATCGCGCCCGGGGCGGGTATACTCGAACCGGCTCGCTTGAAGCCTGAAGCTGGAACAGGCTGCGGCGGTGAGCGAAGAGCGAAGATCACATGTCTGTGAGGTGATTTTTGCCGATTGCCGATTGTCTGCATGACCGGCATTGCTGCGCGCCGAAGGCTGCCGAAATAGGTTCCTGGCGATCGGGCATAGGGGTGCCGCGTGTCCTTTCAAGACCCCACCTTGCGATGACGCCCCTGCGCTTTGCTACCCCTTCGTCGCCATCCCGTCGGGGGATAAAGACTTCAACCTCCCGCACTGTCGACCATTCCCGGCACTGCGAAAAAGGCGGCTCTGACGAGCCGCCTTTTTAACCCGGTGATCCGTTTCATGATGAAACGGTTTCGAAAAGAACAGCCGCATAGCCTTCCTCAGCGCCTGCTGCGGAAGATCACGCCTTGTCGAACTGTGCCTCGACATATTCCCAGTTGATGAGATTTTCAACAAAGGCCTTGAGGTAATCGGCGCGACGGTTGCGGTAGTCGATATAGTAGGTGTGTTCCCAGACGTCGCAGGCGAGAATCGGGGTGGCGCCATGGACCAGCGGATTCTCCCCATTTGCGGTCTTCGAAATCGCCAACCTGCCGTCCTTGACCTCGAGCCAGCACCAGCCGGAACCGAACTGCCCCATGCCCGCGGCCTGGAAGTCGGCCTTGAATTTCTCAAAACCGCCGAGATCCTCGTTGATCCGTTTCTCAAGCTTGCCCGGCAGCCGGGTGCCGCCCCCATTGGGCTTCATGCTGTTCCAGAACTGGGAATGGTTGAAATGCTGGGCGGCATTGTTGAACACCGCGGTGTTCTTGCCGAAGGAGCCCTTGATGATTTCCTCAAGGGACTTGCCATCCCATTCGCTCCCGGCGATCAGGTTGTTGGCATTGGTGAGATAGGCCTGATGATGCTTGTCGCGATGGAACTCAAAGGTCTCCTTCGACATCAGGGGAACCAGGGCGTCGTAGGCATAGGCAAGAGGCTGCATGGTCAATGTCATGGGCTTTTTCCGCGAATGGTGAGATAAGGATCTGGCTCAACGCCTTGCCTTATAGCAAGATTCCCGGTGCCAACACTACCGCCAAATCAGGTACGCAGCCCTCTTGACGCGGCCGGGAGCAGACATCAGATGGAATCGGCGGAATTTTCCTGAGGCAGGGACCTTCCCTGGGTTTTGCGGGGTCGGCTGCGGCATCAGCGACGCGAGCGACGGTGATGGCGCGGGTGGCGATGGGGGTGCCGTCGTGACCCGATCTGGCGGCCGCCATAATAGGGATTGACATCGCACATTGCCGCCCGGCCGGAGGCCGAGGCGCGACATTGCGGCAGAGATACAAAGGAGCAGTCGAAATAGTCGCCACCTCCGGGCCCGGTGAACACATGCATGCACACCGGGTGATCGGGACTGTAGGTCTGGGCGTGAGCCGCGGGGGAGCCGAGCATCATCCCGACCGCTAACAAAATGCAAAGCTGTGTGCGCATGGAACTTCCTGAGTGAACACGGGCGGCTCCCGATCCCTCTGGAGACACCGCAGTTAAAATCACGAAAACCCGGAAACCGGGAGCCTGAAGTCGGCAAACCAGCGTCAGAGAAACCCGGTCGGGAACCAGGTGAGCGGACCGCGGCCGCACGGCGCGCCCCCCCGTTGCCGCATCGCCATGTTACCCTGTGACAGACCGCGCGAAAAGGCGATCTGCCTGCCCCGCAAGCCCAAGCTGCCATGACTGCAGCCCAGGCTGCTGCGGCCCAGGCTGCTGCGGCCCAGGCTGCTGCGGCCCAGGCTGCTGCGGCCCAGGCTGCTGCGGCCCAGGCTGCTGCGGCCCAGGCTGCTGCGGCCCAGGCTGCTGCGGCC
>Ga0123357_10001075_pt1 | contig 28172 bp, 13 predicted proteins | sample TergutEmb28metaG_FD_89873 | JGI IMG/M metagenome (GOLD analysis project Ga0123357, IMG submission 89873) | Embiratermes neotenicus P4 segment gut microbial communities from Petit-Saut dam, French Guiana - Emb289 P4 | ecosystem: Host-associated > Arthropoda: Insects > Digestive system > Gut ...
ATGTATGCACCCTTCGTCACACGGCACACATCGAGGCGATAGTCCAATTCCTGCCATACTCTGCTCAGCAAGTCAGGTGTGATGGTCTCCACCGCCGCGGTAATTCTTTCTTCAAATCAGGTATGCTCACGGGTTGTGGTGGCACAAACACTTTGTCCTTCACGTAACCCCAAAGGATGTATTCACAAGGGGTTAAATCGGGGGACCGTGCAGGCCACGGACATGGCCTGCACAGTCCCCCGATTTAACTTCCTTTGGGGTTACGTGAAGGACAAGGTTTTTGTGCCACCACAACCCGTGAGCACACCTGATTTGAAGAACAGAATTACCGCGGCTGTGGAGACCATCACACTTGACTTGCTGAGCAGAGTATGGCAGGAATTGGACTAACGCCTCGATGTGTGCCTTGTGACGAAGGGTGCATACATCGAATATTTGTAGGTGTGTGTCATAAACTTGTTGAGTTACTCTTTCATTTCTACTAGTATTTGTAATTCTGTTCACCATACTTGTGAATATAATCAACTTCAAAACCGCTCCAATCATTTTGATACACGCTGTATATATATTGCTAATCGAAAGAAGGATGCCATTATTCGATTTCAACAGTAGAACACATTGGTGCGGCTCACTTAGGGCAGGTGTTCTTTGCGAGCATAATTTGGAAATAAATGCGATTAAAATTGAGTTCAGGACACGCATGCAATCAGATCCCATCAAAATCCTCTACACTTGCATTTGGAAGGAACGTAATTTAAAACTCTCCGTTATTATAACCTAACTTCGTTGAATTTGACACAAGCCATCCCATTGTGTAGTAACAAATTTGTATAATGTATTATATACCGTCAATACACAACAATATATCAGAACAATGATATAATATATACAGTCAGGTCACATTACGGCAACATATTTCGAATGAAGATGACCGTTTACGGTCGAAACATGTTGCCGTAATGTGACCTCACTGTATATATTATATCAATGTACTGATACATTGGTGTTTATTGACGGTATATAATACAATATACGAATAATTTCTTTGTGATTACTATTGACGGTGTCTGTCCTTCATTATCTTCAACAGCATTACACACCGCACCCTGAAATACTTCTCGTCAAACTTGTTTACTCCTACTTCGTTACCATTTTCCATTTCATTCGAATTTTAAAGATCATCCTACAATTAAAAAAAAAAGGTAAAGCAGTCCCGTTACAGGCCTGGAGTGGCCCAGAGGGTTCCAGGAAGTTAAGGTTCCCAGATTTCATGACAAAGGCACAGGATGGTGGTAAGTTTGTCAGCCTTACGCACCGGCCGCCTTTACCCCCAGGAAATGCTCCTGGTACTCATTTCTGTTAAAGACTGAGTCGACCCCAGGGCCATAGTGCGATCGGAAGGATTTTTATGTCAATGAAAAATTCTAATGACACAAGCTGGAATCGAACCAACGACCTTCCGCTTTGTAGCACAGCACCTTAACCACTGTGCTACCGCTTCAATAGCTTAATAATAACCCATGGTGAAATTTTGCTGAATTCTTGGGCCCCATACTTACATAATATGAAGTTATCACAGCGGCTGCTTGCAATAAAACTCTCTCGAGCTGCCAGCTGTGTCAGGTGTTGAAACGGCGTTTAACCACCTGACACAGCTGGCAGTCTGAGAGTTTTATTGGACCCCATACTTGATAATAGGATCAAAACCTCGTCCCTCGCAAGCGAATAGCATGGTAGTCTAAATGTACGGTTGTAAGAACAAAGGACTCGTCAGATAAAACAGCGCGTAATTTGAACCCTAGGTATCAAAGTCGAGAATTAAATGGAAACCAACTATTTCAAAAATTTTGTGTCTCTTTAAAAATCTATAGGAAGACGGTCGCGGGCAATATTCTTAGTGTCAAAATAGAAGAAGATCGGCAGGTCTTTATGACTTGCGTCTTATACTACTGGGTATCTCAAATTGTCTTCATTATTCTCCGTTACTTGATGATCTTTTTTGGATATTACCTTGAATTTATATACCATAAAACGCTTCTTTAATTTCCTATAATGTTAAATTCTATGATAATTATTGCAACAAGTTTCACGAGTGTAGCTTTAAAGTATAATAGCATGGTTCAGCATTCATATACATAGAAATGAATTTCGCGTTCGTAGCACAATTTAAGACTTGTTTACGTTTATTTATTTTTATTCTTATTTATTTTATGATGAGACGTTTCTGAACAAATGAAAGTAGTTTAAGTTTTATAAAAGTTAGTGATTATGCCAAATTGATTTCAAAAATATTTGGTATGTTGAACTACTTTTATTGTGGATACCAACAAATAATTGTTCCAAATTACGCACTAGATTCCTCGCTAAAGTAAACAAAAGACTCTGAGAAAGACAGACAGAACCTACATGTTCTAAGCGTTTATCGTACCAACGTCATCCAAACAACACATACTAATACGAACAAGTATCCATGTAGTGAACTGTATTTGAATCCTCCACCTCATTGTCACAGCGGTCAAAATCTGTGCATTCGTGCTTTCTTTCATGTCTGCAAAGTTATCTGAAAGCTAAGTGTGTTCTGTCTGCTAACACCCACAGCTTTAACCTTAAATCCACTTATCTCCCGTTGTGAAATACTTCCGTCCATTTCATCAATTCTTAATGACTTCCTTACGCCCCTCGCCATTCTTTCCACATTTCTCGATTTCCCGTCTTCGCCTTTACATCAGGGCGTCCACCTAGAAGGAAAAAATCGAGACTTCGCCTGACATTCAAGTCATTATGACCACGATGTCACCAGCAGGTTAGCCCATGCATTGCTCCAGATGCAGAAGACATCAGCCATCCTGGTAGCAGGCTTTCTAATATTATCCCAGTTTCAGGATAATGCCACAGTCTATTCCGCTAGAATATCCTTTCACGTTTACTCTGCAAATACTAATCATTATTTAATCGTTTTCCTCCTCACTCAGCAACAACAGTGCAACAGAGTCTATACGTAACCGTGCAATTATCCATTCACGGGCTTCTAAAATTAAATATTCAGCCAGACCTCTCGATTTTGTATTAATTTTATTAATTTCTGCCAAAGGTGTATCAAAGTTTTCGTCTTATAAAGAATGTATCGCTGTTCGAAAATTTCTGAGTGTCGGTTCAGCAACCTCTAACACAAATATCAAAAGTAAGAGGGGCCTTCTTATAAAGGAGAATTTTAAAGATTTCGTTGATTCGGCCGAAAAATTTTAAACCAATATCTCTGCCTAAGCACTACAGCATAAAGTACGAGTAGTATAGAATGTATGGCAGTTAAGCTCCACACATTTTAGAACGAGATACTGAATGAGGGTACTTTGTAAACTTTATACTTCGATCTCTTTATTGCACGGAAAGGAATCTCATGTACCCGTCAGAGGGTCGATGAGTCCGTGAGTCCTCCCTGGACGTGGTTTTGAAATGTTTATGGGGGTCGACCCTCTGCCGTTCATTTCTAACCAACCATTCATTTGACTTAACATGACTCATGTTAGATGTAGCAGAAACTAAAATTATAACGCAACACAGTGCAAAGAGAATTGGCCGGCAAAGAATTAATATTTCTGGCTCCCAGTTGGTGGGTGGATCCCTCCTGAAATCGCGCTTGTCAAGTTTCGTGGATTTTATGTATTTAAATAGACTACGGCCAGTTGCAGTTTGCAGCACACAATATTTTCTCATCTAAGCTGACACTAAATGCACTCTGTTGTTGATACAGAGACATGAAATAATGTAGGGTTAGACTAACCAACCAACCGAGATTGTTTTGGACAGTAAGCGAGAGAAAGATGGCGGATAATAATCACGCATGTAGTAGCAGCTGTAAAGTATCAAACTCATTTTTTTTCAACACATCACTTTGTGTTTCTACATGACTTTCGCAAAGAATAGAAAGAAATATTTTATATCTGCAACACCGGTTAATTATACCGTGTACACATTATTACCGTGCCGACCCCAGTGGCCGCGCGGTCTAAGGCGTGGGTCTGCGGCCACTCGCCTGCTGGGATTGTGGGTTCGAATCCCGCCGGGGGCATGGATGTTTGTCTGTGTTGATTGTTGTATGTTGCCAGGTAGAGGTCTCTGCTACGGGCTGATCACTCGTTCAGAGGAGTCCTACCGACTGCAATGCGTCGTTATGTGTGATCTAGAAACCTCAAGCATGAGGAGGCCATGACCCGCGTTGGGCCGCAGCGCCACCGGAAAAAAAATATATTACCGTGTTAATTAAAATTAAATAAATTGTTTCTTGTAACCTGGTGATATAAATAATTTATTTTATCACGTTTCAGTTAGTGATGGGTTCTTCACACTTAATGTCAGTATAGACATTTAGAAATATAAAAATATGCTAATTTTCATTTTTGTTCCGTGCAATAGTTTATGTTTATAAATAAAAATACGCTGTTTAATTAGAACCTGAATTCCATGCAACATCAGTATATACGTCGTTAAATTATGTTCCTGCTACGAAACGGATTAATTACTATCTCAGTCCTAGACAGCAGTCTGTAATATAACAGGCAGTGTTTGTGCCTTCGTTGAGGTCGAAGAGTGACATTACGGTGCAGGTGAAAACCACCCCCACTAGGACCACTAGCCCTCTCTCTTGCTAATACCACCCTCTACTGCTCTACTCTCCCCTTACGCTGGTAAGAAGGGTTTTACAGAATTAACAGGCCAGTTTACCACTAGCTAACCCCTTCTAACTATATGTAAACCGAACCCTTTTAAAATACTCACAGGATAAAAATCTACCCTTAATCTTTATCAATCTACACTGAGCAGTTCAGAGACGCTTTCTGTGATTAAAATAACAGCATTTTCGTGCGTTGTTTCACCAAGCTGTCTTATGAAATGAGCGGCTGTTGTTTCAAAGAGAACAATTTACATTATGTGGTTCTTCTTTACTTAATTTGTTTGCGTGTTAATAGTAATATTCTAAAAATTTCTTTCCGTCCTATTTCATGAAATAATAGTTTATGTAGAGACCCAAAATTTTAACACGCTTATTATTCTTATTTTATGCATTATGTAACTTATATCTGAACAAATTAAAATGTGGCATTCCCGTTGTGGTTCAGAAATCACAAGCATATATATTAAAACAGTCACACACAACACGGTTTTTATCACTGTATTCACGGCTAAATGTTTCGGCTCAAAGTTGACAAAGTGTCTGATAAAGAACAGTAATTAGAGCCGAAATATATGGCCGTGAATAAATTGATAAACCTGGTGTGTTGTGTGCCTGATTTAACACATACACTTGTGATATGTTTTAACAACCCAATTTTACTGCAGGAACTGATATAGTAAATTACAGAACCGAAATATTTATATTGAATCCAATTAATGTCCTGAAATAGGTCTGAATAATGTCTGAGTACCAAAAAAAACATAAGTTCGCAGCCCGCTCCCACAGGACGCCAATGTTCGTTTCCTTTATTCTTCCATACGGTAGAACACCTGATTCCAGAAGTGGCCTTACTTCCACTAAGGCCCTTTGGTTGGTCAGTTGTCTGCGGTTTCGTCCTAACTGTCAGCTGCTATGTTTCATTCTAGACAGGCATCTCTCATGTGGAGCAGCTTCACACCATACGGATTAGCAGCATCCCCTTAGGGTTAGGCTGGAGCACCGAAGCTGTATATTTTTACAGCGATTTCATTTTCTGGGTAAGCAGTTCTCAGAGATGGGACCGCTCTATATTAGATCCGAATCAGCAATCACGAAGACATCCTTATCACAATCAGCATGTTTATCACCAACGTAATTGTTATTCTCCTTTTCATATTCTCCTTCGTCTTGTATCGTTTTTCCGTCTTCCATGGGTAGCCCTATGTGATCTGTTCCTCCTCAATTTCACTGTTGCCCGGGCATGTCCATTTCTGATATTCCTGTACCGTCTGTAGAAACACGCTCAGGAAAATTCGGCTTATGAATTCAGGAGCTATTTTTACGGATATTATGCTGTATATCGGTCACAGATTTTAAATGATAAACACGGCGTTTCAGAGCTTATCTCCATTTCTTTTCATACGAGAAGTGAAAGGACCAAAGAAAACACTACAATGTTCGGTAAAGATTTCGACAATAGGAAGGTAAATGAATCTGATATTGGACTAATTAGACTTTAAAAGTAGATTGCATGCTTGCAAGTGTGACAGACCGACACTATCACCATAAGCATATTCAGACAACCCTTTTTCTTCTTGAACAGATTATTATGTTATTTTGCACAAGTTTTGTGAAGTTCATCCATAAAGGTCCTCGCGGTTGTTGTTTATTTTTCGTAGATTATCTCCAAATTATGGAGAGGATGCTCTACCAAATTTTGTACTGAATTCTGTTCAAGTATTTTTTAATGGCATTTAACTTCTCTTTGTTACTGTTCAGTACAAATTATTGTCTTAACGAAATCTGGCTTTATATTCTCGTACTTGCCTGACCCTCTTCGTTCTACACAGACAGTATGTCTGTCGATACGTCACAAAATATGTAATTTGATAAAGTCTATGCAAGCAAAAGTAATTTTACCCTGCAGAGTTTGTGGCATTTTGTGTGACTACCTCTGAAACGTACGTACAGCATCCGACACGCAACGTTAGCCTTGTAAGAAGAAATAACAGTTGTTTTCATCTTTAGTGACGCTTTGTCATTTACATAGTTAAAATACATCGATTGGCAGGATGATAGCGAAGGATCTCCACCAAAAATGTGAAGTGAAACAACAAGCAGTATATTTTGAGGTAACCCTAGAATAAACCTGGACTGGCTGAGGGAACATTAGCAGGTCTCTGAGCCGAAAATTCAAGAGAAGACAATATCTGTCCACACGACATCCTAGTTCGGTAAACATTTTTTAGTGAGTTAATAAACTGAATAATTTACTAAACTCTTTTACCTTGTCTCAGTACAAATATGTGCGTGAGAATGGTAGCGTCTGCTTGGATCCTTGGATACACATAATGACGCAAGCCAGGAGTGCTATCTGCCTTCCTCTTGTTGTTGTGTATCTAGGGATGTTCATTTAGGTAAGTGCTGTGTTACTTTCGTGCACTTCTGTTTGTATTACTTGCCTTCTCAGGTTTTATTTGTTAATATGCAACTCAACCCACATTCAACAATTTAATCCATTTTGGGAGAGACAGAACACACGTAAGCTAGTCAGCCTTCTGTATATACGTGTACCATTATATGGAATTGAGTCAAAGCATGTTTTTATTTCTTTGATATAGGCTTAATGTCCCTCCACATGCCTGTCCTTCTCTATGTTTCATGTTCGGCAACCCCGAACGCATATCTATGGTATACAACATTGCAGAACTATGCTAAATTTCATGGTGATGATTTAGGTTCGTTTTATAGCAACACAGATCTAAATTATAGATTTTTTAAAAGCCGATCATCGTAAAATAAACAAGTACACGACTAAAGCATTCCAAAATACCTTAATATTATGTAAGAATGCCGCTTAATTTGAGGTCTCGAAATATTGTTACTCTCTAACCCTTCAAGACCTACTGGTAATTGTATGTACCACTGTTGTAACGTTAAAAATACAGTGTATTTTTGTGACCCGCATGATTCCTATAATAAAAAGTTATTATTTCCCTTCAATTAAAGCATTAACCAAAGGGTTTGTCTTAGGGAAGCACGCTGTATTCTCTGTACGGCGGGTGAATTTGTTTAGGAAGATAGTGCCATGTCTTATGCATTTGGTCCCCGGCCCTTCACCACGGATGTCCTAATTCCATTCCGAGCCAGTCCAAATGTGGTTTATTGTGGCCAAAGTTACACTGGGTTAAGTTTTTCTCCAAGTACTCCGGTTTTCCCCTCTCAGTATTATTCCACCATTTCTCCATAATCATCTTCATATGCATGGTGCTCATCCCAGAATGAGAAATGGTCGAAGCCTGAACACCTTCTAAAGGCAATACTGTCTCGGAAATCGGGAAACATTAAATTGAGAAGTAATGTCACAGTTTTGTTCTACAAAGGGTTAACTTTTCTACCTATGACACGAATTGTTTAATGCTTGAAAGCTTTAGGTTTCAGCAGCATTAGTGTTATTCAGTGTGGGGTCTTGAAGCTTCCTGTGGATGTAAAGAATTGTGCAGCTCTTACTACAAATAGTTACTCGAGTTTGCAGTTGACCGTAACGTTGTGGAAAACGGAACGTCCTTTGCCAGTGATCAGTAGCCGAATTTTTCCAGTTAAAATATATTCGGCTGAAGTACAGTCCCCTTTTTTGCGTGAAAGCTTATATTATATAGTTATTGTCTGTAGTGTTCTCTGTGGTTAGAGCTGTGCATAAATTCCGCTTTAGGCTTGTTATAAATGAAACACCTAACATATGGCGACCAATAAAAAGAAGGTCATGCAGCGATAGAGACTCATGTCTTTGACACAGTCTGTTATGTTTTCCCCCAACCGTCTTAGGGAGTGTTCAGGAACTGCCCAAGCTGTGCAGGTCAACTGCATTCTTGTGAATGAACGACGGTACCTTAAGGTATTTTGAGAATGGCTACAATTACAACAAGACCGCCTAGAATATTCTGATGTAATGTAGCTGATGGCTGGTCCCAGTGGCCGTGCGGTCTACTGCAGCCCCTTGCCTGATGAGATTGTAGGTTCGAATCCCACGGGGGGCATGGATGTCTGTCTGTTGTAAGTGTTGTGTGTTGTCAGGTAAAGGTCTCTGCGACGAGCTGATAACCCGTCGAGAGGAATCCTACCGACAGTGGTGCGTCTTTGAGTGTGATCTAGAAACCTCGTGAATGAGGAGGCCCTGGCCCAATGGGGGCTGTTGCACCAAAAACAAACAAAAGTAGTTGATGAATCGCAACGTGGCATTGTAGTATGATCATGTATATGATGGCATTTGCAAATTCGCGTATAGAGGTGCTGCTTTTGGAATTTATTAATTACTGTGACAAAACATGTTCTAAAAACGGCTACCTTTTGCAGGAACCCGAGCCAATCCGAGGACGGAACGTGGACAGCCACCTATTGGCCGGTTCACACGGCGTATGGCAGGGAGTATTTGACCCTGGATGTAAATTCTACAAAAACCGGAAGGGGTCCTCGCCTCAAACAGTGTGCCTTCTGGAAAAAGTACCTACCTCAACTCATGCTTATCACGTGTAAGTTACACTATATGGGAATTAAGTAAGCTCTGTTTTTGTTGTTTCCGATTTTACTTGTTTGTCTACAGATGAAAGATTCGAACTGAGGAAGTTTCGGCATTCAGCTCAGCGTTGCTTTCCTTTCAGTTTATACTCAGAGTAAAGGGTAATATAGTCGCGAGTTTTTACCATCTAAACTGAATAGTTTGTGTATTCTAACTTTATGACTAAGGAATCAAATATTTATCGCTCCTATGGGTTGAGCTGAAACGTTCTCAAAAGCGTAGCTATGTTCACATTAAGTTCAATCCAAAGTTTCGATCACAGAGAATATTTCCACATACTCTGTTCTTAACTCTGCCTTAAGGACAATGTTAGCTTGAAAGACATGATGCATTTCGTCGCCTTAAAACTTGCATTTTCGATAATTATTAACTTCTTTTAGGAAAAAGAATAATAGAGCAATGTAGCCAAAAGTGGATAGACAGAATGTAATGATAGTGTGTGAGAGGATAGAAACAGAATGGATTCTTCAAATATTTACTTGTTCCAAGTAATATTTCCCTACATAAGATTCTGTTACGTTGCAAAATCCCTTCCAAAAATATAACAAAATATTTTTACGTTGTTATTACAAAAGGAGCATTCAACAAGAAAAAGATTCTTGTCACCAGCAAATTCTACTTAAATTAAGGAAGAAACTAATAAAATGCTACTCTTGGAGCATAACGATTTAGAAAGCTGTGACTTGGACACTTCATAAATTAGATTATAAATACGTGGAACGTTTTGAAATGTGGAGCTGGAGATCATTTGGACCCATCGTGAAAGAAACGAAGAAGTATTTACATGGAGAAAATGAGGAGAAGAAAATCCTACATATGATAAATAGAAAAATGGCTAATTGGTTTGCCACATGTTGCGTAAGAAGTGCCTTATGAAGATAGAAGGAAGGATAGAAGAGAGGGAAAGACGAGAAATAAGATGCTATCAACTATTAGATGACCTTTAGGAAAAGAAAGGGTACTGTAAATTAAAAGAGGAAGCACTAAATCGTACTCTGTGGAGATCTGTCTATTTAAGAAGTCACGGACCTTAGTAAAACTGAATACGGAGTAAACGAATATTGTGCGCGTGAGATATCAGTCTCTTGGCACATATTAATGTAACTTTCGCAATTACTTACACATTTTATTGCCATCAGTTTTAAAGATAGCCTTGTTGTTCGAAATATGTCTTTTCTTATAACTTGAAAAATCGATAATATGTGTAAATAAATTTGTTGCGGCCATCATTTAAGTGATTTTTATTAATATAATCATTTGGGTAAAGACTATTCAGAGACAGTCATATTAATTGGATTATCATGTTAATTTTTCCTTAAATGAGCGTAAACGTTTAGCGATGACCTGGTTAGCACCAGGAGAAGAGAGCCAGTTCATCGCTATGGCCTGTGGTCTGCATTGTTGTCATTATTTTCATTTGTCGTTTGGCTTCATGTCAACAACAACCTATCCTTGACGGAATGGGTTTGAGAACGGTTCTGAGAGTTACAGGTTAACTGACACCACTGGTGCGCAAATCAACAGCATATAGCTTTAATGTGCTAAACACGACCGCCTTGTTTACCATGCCGTTTGTGGTCCGATTGCGTCAGTAGGAAAATTCGGTTAGTGCAGTCGATTGCACAAAGGGTAACGATCCTGCTGGAGGCGTCACCGCACAGGAAACAACCGGTCATCTAGGTGGACTGGCACAAGATGGGCCTCGAGATTCCCGTCAGAGGATTGTTACATTAGCTGGCGGTTGAAGAAGTTTCTTGTAAAGAGGAATTTAAAATCTGCTTCGAAACTTGACTTACTGGACAATATAATTTTGTCAAAATTGATAGGTCTTTTCAGGCTATTATATTGGCCCTTGACGTGTGGTACGAGGCGTCATTAAAGTGGTATTGAAATGGTATGAGGCATTAATATAAGACACGGTTACTAGTTTGAATATTGTGTATAGATTTTGAGAGTTTTTGAGAAACATATGTAAGTAGAAGTAACTTGTCATTCTATATCAACCCGGGTTTGAAACTTTTGCATATATATATATATATATATATATATATATATATGCAAAAGTATATATATAGTTCTCTTTGAGGCAGATGACAGTAAAGTATTGTTTTGAAATGCTTGTTTTTTTGTTATGGAAGTGGGATAATAGCCCATCTTTTTAGGCTGAGTGCCTTTAAATTCGTTCTTAAAATGTTATTAACAGATGTCTCAGTGAATTTAAGTTTGATTTTTCGGGTTTACGAAACAATATTTTGTGCATCAGCTACCCCTTATAAGGAAAGCGACCTCTGGAGGCAGTTGGCGTTATTCGGGTGCGTTTATTTTCGCTTGCTGTACTCACTTCGGTACTTTTTCCGATTCATATGTGCTGACAATCAGCATCGCTTCTTAGTATCTCTATGGAGCGGTATATACGAAAATTCTTGTATATACAACACTTACGTTTAAACCTTTACCTGTACTTTGAAAGTACAAGGTTTTATTTTGATTATACGTTTCCTCAAACGGTTCAGACATCTAGGAAGCTGCAACTACCACGTGAATCCAGTTGCCTGATGAAATGCTAAGTATTTAGACTATGTGCAATAATGGAAGAAAATAGCTCATCTCTATAGTCTCGCCTACGGTACTGAGAAATATATTTACCTTTCATATCCTGTCACTGTGTGTCTTCAGTCTGCTTTAATAAATGGACTTAGTAAATCATTTTCAAAATTTTTGTTTTCAGTTTTCATTTTATCTTGTAGCTTAAAAAGAAAAAAGTAGGATTACACCATGCTGTTTGTATTGTTACTGTATGTCCCTATTTCAAATTTGTATGAAAATTGTGACACTGGAAATTACTCCAGCTCCATACACATTAACGTCCTATCAGAAATGTCAGACATAATGTAATACTGAATGAGCAGAATTGTGATAAATGAGCGACTCTAAATCCTACGATCCTAAGGTGGTGTAGAGTAAGATATCTTGGGAGGAGGATAGGGTTAGAATTGGGTTGTGATGTCATAGAAGTAGTAGTAGTAGTAGTAGTAGTAGTAGTAGTAGTAGTATTTGTTGTTGTTGTCGTTGTTGTTGTTGTTGTTGTTGCAGTAGAAGACCTTCTACAAATATTTAAAAAAAAAGTTAAATTAGAAGTATTACTGTTGTAAAAACTAAAATAATATGGCGGCAGTAGGAAAAATTACTTTGTCTTTCGATTTGATGGGGATAAAAGATTTTGAAGATATTAGTGTGAAACTTGGTATGGAAATAGGCCACAAACATATCTATCGCACGTAATATCATTTTTAAGTAAACAATTACAGCAGAAGCGACTGTGGACACTTCAGGGCTGCCTGACAAGTTTAAAGTGTAATTACAGAGAGTTTACTTCAGTATCCAGCTCTTTAAGAAAATAAAATGAAATTCGGGTATAACGTCAAAAATATCTTTACGAATGATTTTCCGAAAACAGCACAATATTTTTCCACTGTTTTACATATTCTGTAATCCCAAACCGATGCGTGTTACCCTTGCAGAATGTGAAATTGCGAGATGTTCCCTAGAGAAATCAGCAACTGTTTATATCCCTTATTGTCAGTAGCATTGTAAATCAAATTTGGAACAACTAGTGTCCTATATTTTGGGGATTTCCTTTAATATACTTTATTTATCCGCAGTTGTTGCAGTCTGACTTCTTCAGGAGAGGAAAAGAAATTATTTGTGAAATATTGTGTAATGTTACATCAGACATGGGCTCGGCGGATGAGGGTGGTAGCTAGAAGAAAACACGGGAATATTACGTACAGATTGGTCGAAAATACATTGTTTTGGCTGCTGGTTCATGCCTTCTAATTTTTTTGTATAATTTCGTCTAGTGATAAAGCCGGAACAATTTCACCGAAAACCCTCACATGCGATCTTAGAAATTAACCAACTTAATGCATAAATTCTTGTTTTATAATAAGTTTATTATATGCCTCTACATGTTTCGAGCATTATGTGCTCATCATCAGGAGGTCAAAATTTTATTGCGCAGCATCTGGTATCGTCACACCTGTAGGTTGCCGTCCGATGCACCGGATGGCCACCTACAGGCGTGACGATACCAGATGCTGTGCAATAAAATTTTGACCTCCTGATGATGAGCACATAATGCTCGAAATATGTAGAGGCATATAATAAACTTATTATAAAACAAGAGTTTGTGTATTAAGGTGGTCAATTACTAAGATTATACTGAGATCCACGGTCAGCAAAACATCAAAAGAAACCCTCACACTTGACTACGCAGGCCAAGAAAACTTATCTGACAAGATGAAAAATCTCTGACAAGACGAGACTGCATTCAAGCATGTTTGGTGACGTCACTAACCAGTGTTGCGCTGCGATGGAAGCGAAGCGACGCGTCTGTTGTATGTCAGAATTGCTTTTTCTAATTTTCGACGAAGACACTTTGGTTACGTGGATTTCATCTCTATTATTCTTGACATGTAATTGTGATGTTAATAAGCTTCCTGCCTACCTGAATCAATATCCTGCACGCTTAATGCATGAATACGCAGAGGAGCGTAGGTGCAGAGTAACGCGTCAATGTAAGGCGGCTAAGTTCGTGGGCACAGTTTTATAAATAACGAAACACTTCAAAATTTGCAAAAGGAAGGAACATATTTTGTATTTAAAGTGTGCCCAAAATAAATCATAAGTACTGTAACTCGATTCTTAAAAGCCGCTCTTTTTTTCTGCAAAGACCTCCTCTCAAAGGGTGGCCTTTGTTGGAGAATACTTGAAAAGTTTCCGTGATAAGCTTGACGTCATAAATCGTCGTTGGTAAAGAATGAGTTAGCCAGTATCCTAGTAAAATATGCTTGCTTATAACGAAGTGACCCGAATAGAATTCAATTTATCGCGTTATCAACAATGTGCACAGACTTAGAGGTTCATTTCCTTCTTTTACAGCGACGAAGGTCTGGAAATTTGCCGACTTACCATCGAAGAAACGATTCATCATATCTGAAATAATTTGGCTTTTTGTAGGGCACAGCAGAGGACCTGATAAGTAAATTTCAAAACAACTTAAAAACAGCAATGAATTTATTACTGAAATTTCCATTCCTCTCCAGGATCCTTTCTTACGTGAAACTCCTTATAGTTAAAAAGTTTGTTCATCCTTTTGTTTAAGAACAGACATCAGTTTTAAGGACTCCTCTGTCCTAAATACTGGGATATCATTTTCCTCAGCAGTGTCTCTACTTTTCTGCCACATTACACATCGTTATACCCCAGACGAAAATAATCGATGTTTTTGGCTGTAATAATACCGGAATATGAATGCGTTTCAATTATTCAGCTGCCACATTCTCTTTTTTGGCATTTGAAATTTCGATGTTCTCTTTACAAGAGCTCGCCATTTGAACTTGTACTGATTCACATGAAACCTACCACACATTTAGCCAGTATTATCTCCTAATATCCGCCTGAACAGAGTCATTCCATCAATGCCTGGGCCGTCCAAGCAATGGCTCTTGTTGAGATATTCCGATAACTCATTTTGAATGTGTAAAATCTACCACGTGTTCTACATGCACCGGGAAGCGCATATTTGTTTGATTATTACACACCCTAATAATATTTCGTGAAACGTACAAATTATTGAACGTTTGTTTTAAGGAATATTCGGGTTTCAGAGCATGGTATTGCTCGCCTCTTTTCAGACTTTTCGGAAAACACTTGCACCACCTTATTTTGTCGACCTTGTCCCTGATTTTCGTATACAGGTGGCGGAATTTTCGATTTATTTGATCAAGACTTTTTTTAATCAAGTAATCAATAGCTTTATATAACTCTCTTTTGCAAAAATCAGGTAAGCTTTGGCAAAAGGGTATGGTTGGAAAATGCTTCCACACTCTCACCTCTATGAATGGACGAATCATAATCACCCAAAGTTGCATTAAATGTTTAATCCTGCAAGAAGTATTCCTTTTTTCTTTATTTAGCAAAAATTAACAAAATTAACGTCCGAAAAATAAGGAGGAGGAAAATAAGTCGAAACTGTGGCTCCCACCCATTGTATCATTCTGAAGTTTCTTGAAGAATTCAGCTTGGGTTTTACACACCAGACCGCAGCTCAGCAGCAAAAAATTAGTTCAAACTCATGAGACTAGTCCTAAAGCAACGAAAATATGACATACATTTGCTTTTAAAACAAACATAGAAAATGCTTTCATTTTATTCAGAATTTTGCAAGCTGTCAAATTGTGGCTTCTGTGGTCCCTGTTTTGGGTGCTGTGCCCTTTAATTTAACCTCATTTTGTGCCTTAAGAATTTCAGTCTGCTGAAGATAAACCGGAAAAGTTATGCTGTAAACCCTGTATTTGTGTCATACAAGTGCTGCCGATGCACTAATTATTGATATACTTGATTCTTAAGGCTAACTGTTGTATATCGTGCACCGTAACACACCTAATTACGAGTCACATTTAGCTTTGTTCATGCTTCAAAATTTCTATAACGATGTCACTACTCTGGCTTAAGTTTGTGTATTTGAAAATATGTTCATTCTGAAAAATTACTCCTTGTTTTTTGTACAAAAAATTCTGCTGTTTCCCAATAATACAGTATTTTAAAAAGTTCAGTTGTTTTGAGATCAGGATGTGTATTACGTAACTTCCATCATTTTTAAACCAGTATGCCTGCACAGCGTCGAAATTATGTGAGAGGTGTTGGGTTCAAACACCGACCGGGAACTGACGGTTAGGTTTGAGATTTCCAGAATCATGCCAGATGGAAATCAGTCGCTTCCTTTTTTATCCCACCCAGTTCAACATTCACAGCCGCTATTCTACGTCAATGCGATGTTAACCAGTTTCCATTAGGTAATGAATATGTATCGCCACAAACTGAGCGAAATAAATTCTTTTGTTTAAATTGCCCACCAAAGGGAGTTTTTATAATTTTTGATGCCAAAAATGTGGAATCGAAAAGAATCCTATGATGACCGTTGTTTATCTTGTTTGTCGATACGTGTAGGGAAGACAGTAAGCATGTGTTAGTTCTCCATTCCATAGGCACAACAATGGGTTCAGCGCTGAGAACTCTCAGCCTGTTTCAACCCCAGTGATTGGAGTGCTGTATGGATCACTAACAATATTCACGCCATTTAAGTGCGCAGCTTCATGCTGAGAGGATCTTGCGTAGATCCATCGTGGGAATCCGAAACGTGAGCACAGATGATGAAACTGATTTGAGTTGAACTGGTACCGAATATATTGATGAATTATCGGACCTTGAAATTATTGCATTTCCTGACCATATGCTGGGATTGTATTCACCTTTCAATAGCGGGATATGTGTGTGTGTGAGTTTATGTATATATATATATATATATATATGCGTGTGTGTGTGTGTGTGTGTGTGTGTTTGCAAGGGGTCGGGTCCGTGGGAAATTGGAAGTAAGCAAGATTAATTCGTGAAAGTCCTTAAATTTTCTTGATAAATATGTTAAAATAAAACTGTGTTGTGCTTAGTTATGATAATTTATAAAATTAGGTTTGAAAAGAAACTTGTGAAGTAAGAGTAGCAGTTGGAATGCACGCACTCAGATACTTTATACTCGCCTCTGACAAGAACAGAATTAATTTAATTGTATTCCTTCCCAATACTTTTCAACATATTCTCTGCCACAGTTGCATCAATGACCAGACCATAATACCGAGCTGCTTTATCCACTGTTGCCAGCCGTCCGTGTACTCTCTTATCAACCATCGTGTCATAATTGTTACCATCTCGTGATGGCATTCGGCAGTGCTGGTAATAGATAATAATTCCTCGGCTCCAAACCAGGAAAACGTAAGGGGATGTTCCAAGTTCTTTTAGTTACGAAATTGTTCGCCATGTAAACTGATTTTCTGACCGACCCTCGTATCTCATGAACTGGAACGGAATTCGATTTGGTCCTGCACAAAATTACTTCTGGGAACATATTCATGGTTAATATCTGCATATTAAAGTCAATGAATGGACACGTAGTATGATGGAGATGAGCCAATAATTTACATTTTTTACGTTAGAATTGCCTGTGACTATTCTGACATAATTTGAACAGCTAAGTCATTAAATATATATGGTCCTAAATATGAAAACGGGGAATGGAAAAGTCGGACGAATCGAGAACTAGAAGAGATAAGCAAAGGAGAAAATATAGTAAAATGGATAAAAGGGCAAAGGATAAGCTGGTCAGGTCACCTAGAGAGAATGGAGGTGGATAGGATGCCCAAAAAGATCTTCACTCAAGAACTGGAAGGGACGAGAAGAAGGGGAAGACCCAGGAAAAATGAAAAGAGGAAGAAGAAAGAGATCTTTAAGTGCTGGGAGTGAGAAGATGGAGAGAGTTGGTGGCAGATAGGAAAAAATGGAAGGACATTGTTCGACAGGCCAAAGCCCACATTGGGCTGTAGTGCCAATGGAAGAAGTCGAAGAAGAAGAAGAAGAAGAGGAAGAAGAAGAAGAAGAAGAAGAAGAAGAAGAAGAAGAAGAAGAAGACGACGACGTCATTAAATGTATGTAACAGAATTCTTCTCGAAAACATGTGAGTTCGCTTGGCTCATCAAGAGTTTTCTCTGTCTTTATGAGCCCAGATATTTCATTATGGTGTGCGTTAGAGTCCGACACTGGACGCGCGCTGAACCAGTTGGCCTCAGTCCTGATATTTACATCTTGCCACCGTACAAGCAACGCTTTCTGTTTTGTTACTGGAGACGTCCGTAGCCTAACTTTGATCACTTTTCTGGGTGGGAGGAGTTGGGTATTTCTCAGTCGCTAGGGGCAAATTCTGGGAGAGGAGGCCTACCTCACAATGGGACACACCTTTTTTCTTTCCCATTCTTTCCAGTTCATTATTAACTAAACAATCATTGCTGGATACTACATAATCTGCCTACTGACTACGTCATTACATACAACCGAACAGAAATAGTATATATATCTTGCTAGTTGTGAAGTCCGTTTTATTATTATTTCTCAATATGATCTTGTGATTATATAGTCCGAGTGGAATAATAATAATAAATATATTCCCCGACTTCTTTACCGAAGTCGTAAGCATTCATGGGCAAGGTGAGTTCGTAACAGAACAAACTCTAACTCAGAAAACAGGTTTGACGGAGCAAGAGACTCTATGGAAATGAAAATGTTGGAACTTCGGCAAGAGTTGAACAAGTTGCCGTCCGCTGCACTCAACCGCTTGATGGGCTTCCAAAGCACCGCAAGTCTTTGTCAAGTGGACTCCGTGGTAACCAGCGCGCCGTTTGTTCGTCAAAGTATAAACAGGCGAGGCCATGTCTGTTTTTAACATAACAGAGAAATGCAGGTACGCTAAAACTGGCAGGGCTACATAACGTGTTTGTAGTGCCGGATCACTCGATATGCACAGGCACACGCCAAAACAGCACATGCGGGCTCCAAGATCCGCCGTTCGGTTCCCAGCAGAGGCAAGAGATCTTTTCCTTTCTAAAGCATGAATTTAACGAATACCGGGGTTATTTCACGATCGTAAAGTGGAGAGAACGTGAAGTTGACCACTTAACTCCATCTACCGACGAGGTTATGAATGAGTGGAGCTATACTTCCACTTACCCTATACCACTATTCCTTCGAGTCGTCGACAGGGAAAAATCTACTTTTATTTTCCACACACACACACACACACACACGCACGCACACACACACACACATCCTCATTTTTATGCCCCATATTTCTGAGTAGGTGGGTGCCTGTCTGTAGTGGTAATTTGCAGAACTAACCCAATTCTGAATGTGAAATCCGTGAAATAATGAGTTAGGTGCATTATATGTATGAGAGTTTTAGGGAAAATTAATCAAATGCAAGATTTATACAAAACTGGCTATTATGGATATAGTGCACGCGTAATTAGAAGCCTAGATTCAAATTGCACAGAATTGTGCTCTAAAAATATTTTGTTTTTATCGTTCTTTCAATAGTCCATATTAAATTTATCACCTAGCAATAAATGTCATTTAGCTTGTGTATTACTGCGCTTGTGTTGTCCGAAAGTGATTATGAAATGGAATGTTACCCGAGCCTGAAATTCTGTATTGAACAATACAGAATATATATTAAAAATCGTTATTTCATTATTCTTATTATTATTATTTTTATTATTCACCGCCGTTTGTCTTGTTAATATTTTATTGCTCACTAAATTTGTATTTATACCACCTCCGTGTTTGTGATTGTTGACTTGCAAACTACGTTAGTACATAATTTATATAAATGTTTATAATTTACCTCATATGAAGTATGTAAATCCCAATTAGAATGGTCCATTACCTGGCGCTTGGAAATTGAAGGCTCGAGAATATTTTTCTAAGGCATCGTCAATATTTCTTATTGTAGTCAATAATAATCACTTCAACAAATGTGCTAGACCGATTGCTTAAAATCCACTGCGGCTCGAGCTCACCGTTGGAATATTATGTAAAGTCGTAGGTAGTCGTATTAAACACAATAGTGAGTAAACACCTACCACTTTTGTGCATGCTCTGCCTTGGGACGGTCCGCTACTACATAAAGGTAAGATCTGGGAACGCTGTTATATGGAACAACACAGGATGGGTCAAAAATTGAAGGGCTAAATAAGGTTGAGTGACTATAGAAATATTTCACTAGTCGTAAAAGTTTATCACATCGGATTTCCCAATATAAAATTAGGACTTCTAACTTTTAAGAGAGATAAAGGATCATGGAAATTTCTTTATTCTTTTCTTCACATTAGACCAGGCACATTTAAACTTATGAGAAAGCGTTTTACGAGATCAAACCTTAAGGAAGGTGTCAGTGTTGATTATTTGCATACAATAATTATTAATAATTTAAAGATCTAATTTCAAAGTTTCAATTTCAATAAAAATTATAAACTTAATCCGTTGTGTAAGAGTGTCCCTTAGGTACCGCAGCTTCAAGACATATATGGAATGGTAGGGAGTTAAGACTCAATCATGGAAATGATCCCTCAGTGCCACTGAAAATAAACGTTTGGGTGAGTCGTAGGGCCTTCGTGGAAGTAGTGACGTCTAGATTGATGTCCGTATAATTTTGGAATCAAATTTAGCCTGCCATGCTTCAAACTTCCAATTTGTAGAATTCAGCAAGCTGTTCACGTTGACAATACTTCATTCCAATTTGTCGTATGCCGTTTAGAAAAAAACGTAAAATGGCGTTCCTTTAATATTGCTTCTGAACGCCTAATTTTTCCTCCAGCATGCAGAAGCAAGAGTGGTGGGGCACACAACTTGGCCAGCAAATAGCAAACTACTTTCTCAAACTAGAATTACATTCCAATACAAACTTTTGAATGTAACAGGATTAAACATTCCTGCTGATGGTGTATATATATCACGCTGAATCGATGTAGATTCGTACGTGATATACGGGTCATTGAGAAAGTGCAACTATGTTTCCTTGCTTTATTTGTAGCAATTTTATGGGCCACTCGCCTTCACAACTCTTACTGCTTTTGAACTCATAGTAAACCAAATTTAATTTCACCTTTATATCAAAAGCGGCCTAGCATCTTATCGCACTACATTGCTTATTAAATTGAAATAAAATTCCAGGTGATAAAATGAACATGGTTCCTATAGCTGTTTTAAACAGTATAATATTATTTAGTAATAAATATAGTCGAGAATCGTGTGTTGTAGAATAGTCATGGTTTTGTTAGCTGGAATACGTATTTATGTGGAAAATACAAGGGAATTTAGGAAGGGGTGAATGTGGAATTGCAGGGGATGTGGACAGAGCGAGAGGACAATATATGTGGATCTGTGTGTTTGCATTTCGAGATGATTACGCGGTAGGAAAATAGCAGTGACCAATTTGAAAACAACTGATGTGCATAAACCAAATAAACTCACCCCGAGCCCTACCCCTGCTCTCCCTTGACCAAACCTCTCACCTAATACCAGTATGAAAACTAGTATTGCACAGCGAAAAATGACATGAACTCACCGCGTTGGTAGCACATGTCCTTATCTCCAGCACCGTACAAAACTGGGAATAATAATTCCGTTCTATAAATGGTCAGCGGTAAAATCATAACAGTTTTTGACATGAAAAATAAAAGCCATGATTTGCTCCTTTAAAGTAAGAGATGTTATCGCTAGTAATTTTGCTTAAAAACCGTGAGTTGTGTAGAAAATTTAAGGCTGTAACTGGGATATCTAAGAACAGAAAATTGGCACGGATGGACCACCCTTTAAATCCGTTAAATATTTGTGTTTTTTTTTTCGATGTCGTGAAAGTTTAACAAAATGGACTATGATTACAAATAATCTCTTTTTATTTTACAGTATAATTATCCTGCTAACTGTAGATAACTACATGTGTCAATGAATACCGAGGTCAGTGTATTATGCGAAAGGGAAAAAACGCGTGCTGTCCGCACAAAATATGATCTAGCAGCAGAATCCGTTTTGCGCACATGTTCACTTGAAGTATACTGTACTTCAATGTGAATAAAAATCCAATAGATTCAACAGTATGCAGATATTTATTCACTGCAAAACTACTCTACATGTTTCGGGTGTCACAGCACACATCATCAGGAGTGTTAAAAACTGTAACCGCAGCCTCCGGTACAGGTCATACTACTTGTACCAATACTCCCCTCCAGCGTGGACTGATCGGGACTGGTTTGTGCGACTCGCACAAACCAGTCCCGATCAGACCACGCTGGAGGGGAGTATTGGTACAAGTAGTATGACCTGTACCGGAGGCTGCGGTTACAGTTTTTAATACTCCTGATGATGTGTGCTGTGACACCCGAAACATGTAGAGTAGTTTTGCAGTGAATAAATATCAGCATACTGTTGCATCTATTGGATTGTTATTCACATTGAATTACGATGCACGGAACCACGAGCTTAAAAAACTGTACTTCTTTATTATTTGAATGATTATATTAATAATTTCCTGTGACTCATCCTTAAGAAACTGGGCAGCACATGAGTGTTCTAGAGGTTCGTCAAAGAGGCGTTCGGTAAAGTGAAGATTCAAAAAGTAAAATTATATAGTATTATCTGGTAGCCTACACACTGGAAAAACTACGGCAAAAACCTTAATCTGCACAAGTAATACCCAAGGAAATAGGATAATCACAGAATGTTATTAAAAGAATATTGTAGTGTTGCCCTTAGCCTGAGTAATACATTATTACTTAACGTAACTACATGGAAAGAAACATGTCTAAAACAGCATTATGAGGTCCTTCAAATGTGCATAAAATTGACGAAGTGAAACTAATTGTAAAGCTCAGCCACAATTAATTTACACTTTTATATTTTGATGATTTCTATCGTTAATAAAATGTTAATAAATCTAGAAATTTGACATTCAGAGGACGTGTGTCGTGATATATTCGTATAATAAAAACCAACGAGATGCACTATTTCTCAAGTTCATTTTGATAAAGACCATTACATGTTTCGGACAGATCTGCTGTCCGTCATCAGGGGTCTCAAAACTTTATACACAGCAAAAGGTATTTGTCATACTAGCTCTGCTAGCAGACAGTAACCATAACTAGCACGTCAAATACCAATTGCTGTGAATACAGTATTAAGATTCCTGATGATGGACAGTAAATCTGTCCGAAACATGTAGAGTTCTTTACCACAATAAAGTTGAGAATTAGTGCATCTTGTTGGCTTTTATTATAAGAATAAATCTAGAAAGCAATTCTATAAAAATAAATATGTATATATAAGACGTTTTTTCTGTGTCTTCAGAACCAAAACTACAGAAGGGAGAATGTGCAGCTTGAAACGTAAATTAAAAGAAGCATTAAAGAATATATGGTCTTGTACAAATAATTATTTTTGTTTATATCGGTATGTTACTACATTCTTAGAATTAGTGAGAAGGAACGTTTTTGTTACGAATGGGAAAGCATTTTATTTACACCCGACAGTCGACAAAACTTGCGCGACTACTTTAATTGAATAATGGAAAAGTTAAGAGAAAAGAAAAGCAGAAAGAGGAACAGAAGGGGCAAAGAAGCAAAAAACTGAGTGGGCTATGAGCTATTTAGAAATATATTTGTGGATGAGGATTCATATCTTCTGCGATGTAGCGTTACTCAGTGGTTGAGACGTTCCTGAAGTTGCTCCGAAACGTCAGGAAGCACTTAGCCTCCGACAGAGCGCAGCCTGCTCGATCTTCAGCAACACGGCTGTGAGAATCTCAGACTTCGCGTATTTGTAAACGTCTGGCATTATTTTGTGCTTTTTGATTTCGTACATCAGCACATTATGGGCCGGGTAGCTCAGTCGGTATAGCTACTGACTACGGGCTGGACGGTCCGGGATCGAATCCCGGTAGGGACGAGATTTTCCGCCCGTCCAGATCGGCCCTGGGGCCCAATTAGCCTCCTGTAAAATGGGCACCGGGTCTTTCCCGGAGATAAAGTGCGGCCGGGGCGTGCTGCTGACCACTCACTCCTTCTAGTGTCGCGGTCATGGAAGAGTAGAGCTATACCTCTACCCACCCTCTGGGCCACACCGGGCCTGTAACGGGATCACTTTACCTTTACATCAGCACATTAGTTTTCTAGCGCACAACGTACTCATTCAGAAATAAGTATTCCTATGCCATTGGTCAGCTTGACTGAAATTGATTGATGTTTAGGTCCCTTCGATTTAGCTCTATGTTCTGCCACTCTTAACACAGTAGTATCGCCAAGAACTATTACAAAAACTGCTGCAATATCAGAAAACCGTGAATTTAAATTTAACTGCAAATATTTTGAACTGTAAGAAAAGTAAAAACTAAATAAATGATATATTTGTAATCCTACAAATTAGGCAATGTGATTCTTATAATAAAACCAACGAGATGCACTAATATGTCCGATTTATTTTTGAATAGGACTCTACATGTTTCGGACAGTTTCTCTATCCATCATCAGGAGTCTAGCACTGTACACACAGCAATACGTACAGGTTATGTTGACTGCTTGCAAGCAAGCAGTCAACATAACCTGTATAACATATACGTATTGCTGTGCGTACAGTGCTAGAATCCTGATGATGGACAGAGAAACTGTCCGAAACATGTAGAATCACATTCCAAAATAAATTGGAGCTATTAGTGCATCTCGTGGGTTTTATTACAAGAATATTATCACGATGCACGGTCCTCTGAATGCCAAATTAGGCAATGTGAATAGTACCCACACCGTAACAGAGGAAAGTGATTTCCTGGCAGGCTGACACTACAACTTGTATCCACTCTTCGCACCAAGTAACAGAACGTTACCGTGTGTTGATTTGAATTTCTGCATCGTTCGCAGGAGTTTTCGGACTTGAAACTCGGTTCAATGGTCAAGACTGAAATTTTCAGGACTGTCAGTCGTTCCGAGAGAATACTGAGAGAGTTCCTTCAAGAAGGACATGTTCCCTACCGTATAGTTACAATCCCCCTTGTCACGATCACCCTGCCAATCAACACTACATAACTAGATTAGCACTTTGTTGCTGTTTTGCACTAGATGCCACGATATCTGCTGCTGACAGAGTGCCGAAAAGAGAAATAAAAGCGAGGGGCTCTCGTTGCTACTGCTACATTATCATCCAGGACAGAGAGTGAGATGGCCATCATGGGACATCCACCGCCGGACAGTCCACTTTTTAATTGGTTCAGTTTACAAATTTACCGAACGATGACGTAGCACTCACTAGGGGTCAGCTGCAACACTACAGTGCACATTGCGACATAACGTAACACTCGTTCCTATTTTAATTCGTTCTGTTCGTTGGAGCGATGACGTCACGGTGGTTCGAGTCTGAAGCGTCAGCAATTACCGTGCTAATTGCACGCTCTGAAATAATCCTAATGTTGAATTTCATGTATGTTTGTCCGTGCATCGTCGTATAAGCGTAGAGAAGAAAACCAACTAGATGCTATTGAATGCTTTATTGCACTTATAATCTGCTCAACATGTTTCGGGCACTTATATGCCCATCATCAGGAGCTCGAGACTATACTTGTGTTATTGCTGCATATGGTGTGCGACTTGTCGCACAATTTCCCTCATCCCGGACGCATAGCCTGCTGTTCTGCTCCTAACAGCCGACCACCAGCAACCAAGACATTACACACTATATGCAGTAATAACACAAGTATAGTCTCGAGCTCCTGATGATGGGCATATAAGTGCCCGAAACATGTTGAGCAGATTATAAGTGCAATAAAACATTCAGTAGCTTCTAGTTGGTTTTCTTCTCTACACTCGTAATGTTGGTTGCACTGCTGAACAGGTTTCTTTCCTTCTCAAACGTACTGTACATCCTATTCCTCAGTTCGTCCTGTTGCTCCCCCAGTTATGTCCGTGTCTCCATTTCTTGTCTGACTTGCACACAACTATAACTTGTTCGTATAGTGCAGAAAGTGATCATAACTGTCGCTTCACGTTGACTGTGAATCATTTAAATTACACGGCCGTCACCTGGTACCACAACAGAATGAGAGAGAGAAGGCATAAGACGTCACATTCTTTACGCTTTCCGTATTCTTGGTGTGTGTGTGTGTGTGTGTGTGCATGTGTGTGTAACAGATTAGCACTGATATATTCATAAGATTTTCTTAACATTTAATCGTTTCATTATAGCGTTGTCATTTATTTGAAAAGAAATTTGTGCTGAGAACAGTTTTTTTTAACAGTGGTCTATTATCTACCTTCCCTAATGTTGAATTTCGTGGGGTACTGAGACCCTTGACACGAGGGCAAGGCTTGTTCTTGTTTTGGGAGTGGGACAGAAGGCCTGGCCTAGAAATACAGAAGTTAACTGTGAATATGCGAGGATTTATTAAGACGTCTTAGGCTGTTGAAAAGCCGTTGTCGTTAGGTTGAGCAACTGGCGGTGGTAGAAACTCTGTTTCTAAGAATCCTATTTCGTTTCCTGAAGTTAGTATTGTAGGTCGTATGGCGATGTTCTGTGTTGATGACATTCAGTATCGAATTCTATAGCAGTACGGAATACCTAACTAAAATGGCCCGTTAATCTTCTGGCAAATAGAATCCAGTAAGCTGTGTCCTCTTGCATAGTAAGAGGATAATGCATCTCTTCGATCATTCGATCGCACGAGCTTTTCCTAGAAGAGGGCATCACCGTAGGTGCGTCAGTGAACTGGCTACGGCCTGGATAACGCGTTTCAATTCTCGGTATAGCCGCTTGTTTTACTCATATAAGAACTTTGTTCATTCACTGTATTTTTTATGTAAAGCGACACATTCCACCAGCAATGAAGTCAGTCGGAGCTTGAAGTTGACCACACACTTTCGTCTACGACTAGCGGGGTGGCAGTGCAGTCACATGGAAAATAAAACTTCTTTCTTCACGGAGAACTTAGCACACTTCTGTCACATCTGTGAATTGTACTAGAATGTAAACATTTTGCATAACAGCCGGAATACGCTTTATCCAGGCAATGATTTCTTGCCTGCCTAATTAATAAACACCCGTAATTATGATCCACACTACATCGTTTCTTCAGCAAAAATATGTCATTTCTTCTTATGAACGTTTGAACCATTCATCTTAAATGTGAAATGTTTGGGAGTGGGGATGGCAAATGGGAGAGAGATGATAAATACACACAATTTTGTTCGGAAAACCAGCAGTTAAGATGCTTCTTAGTATACGCAGGCTTAGGTGGTGAGGTATCAACAAGGTAACTAACTAAGCTCAGGTAAACCAATATCGCCGAACACCAAACAAGACCTATGATATACACCCCTCTTTCAGAAACAAAACCCAAACTACACCACGTGCTAGGATGTGCACATTTAACAACAGTGTATGTGAAAAAGAACAGAAGCTTGAGAACGTCAACATAATATTTTCCTTACTGAATTAAGACGCTCTATGGTCGAAGGATATTTTGTAGAATAAGGTTCAGAAGGAACAATCCTTTAAAAAAAGTAGAAACTACAAAAGGACCCCGTCATCTAATTGTAATCTGGCAATTGTTTTATTGGCGCGACGCCGTAGAGTGCGTTATAAATGTACGAACGATTCCGAGACGCCTGCTTCCTCCTTCTTCGAGGTCAGATTCTCATCCAATCTCCTCTTGTATCTAATAATTCCCTGAACATGGAGGTAGCAAGTTCTGACTAAAGTGTGTTGCTTTTCTTCAAGACCGCACGACGGCATTTTTAGAATAATTTTAACAATGTAATTTTGTGTTAAATGTATGGACTAGACAATGTAATTGGGCGAAAATTTCTACTTTGGGTAGAACTTTTAATAAAATGATACGCAATTTCAGGCACAAGTTCACCTTCAACGGCTACAGAGGTGGTTTATTCACCCGAAACATGTTATCATAAAACTACACGAATTGAAGTGGTAAAAAGTGCGTTTTGTGTGGACGAATATTGTGATATATAGTGTCCATGACCTCTTTTAAAACCTCCAGTCTACAATGTAGCCCATATTGCAGGCGTGTCTCACGTAAGTAAAGTGTAAAATTATGAACTGCTTTCGTCTGGGGTTAAAAGTGGACCAGCGATTGGCCTTTGTGAACAAAGAAATGAAGTTCCGTATTCCACAAAAGAATTGGAATTTTTTTGACCAGCCGATCAAGTGTCAGCCTCCCACGTACGACACTCTTCCATGGAGTTGACTAGACGCCTAAACCATAAATGAGTGTAACATATTATTCTGTTGCGAGCTTTAGCTCCAGATTCCTGAAGAGCAGCGTGGTGCACTTCCCTTTCATGCGAAAACCTTCTCACAGAAAGTTCTAAGCCCCAGTAAAGAATAGTTGAGTAAAGAGAAACCAACTTGATGCCACTTATTTTATTATTTTATTCAATGCTCAACATGTTTCGGACGTTAATACGACCATCCTCAGGAGCCTGCGACTAATTCGTAGTTATTTCA
>Ga0123357_10001076_pt1 | contig 28163 bp, 17 predicted proteins | sample TergutEmb28metaG_FD_89873 | JGI IMG/M metagenome (GOLD analysis project Ga0123357, IMG submission 89873) | Embiratermes neotenicus P4 segment gut microbial communities from Petit-Saut dam, French Guiana - Emb289 P4 | ecosystem: Host-associated > Arthropoda: Insects > Digestive system > Gut ...
AAATGCCTGATCAGGTTTCGGAAAGAGTTAAACGGGAGCGGTATAAAAAACTGATGCAGATACAGGCCAGATCGTCATTCCTAAGGAACAGACGTTTGGTTGATACATTAGAAGAGGTCATTATAGAGGGGTTAAGTGATGAAACCGACCTTTTACTTAAGGGAAGGTCTTCCAGACAGGCTCCTGATATAGATGGCATGGTATATATAACTTCAGGCCAGGCAAATATTGGTGATATTGTGAATTTAAAGATAGTGGATTCATCGGATTATGATTTGATAGGCGAAATTGTTGCCTAATTGTACAAGTATGCAATATCACTTTAGTTGGTTTTTCGGTGCCATAAAACCTATGAGCTGCGGTAATACCTCAGCTCATAGGTTTTAGTAGTATACATCATAGCATTCAAAAAATTGCCTAATTCTATGATTACTATATTTAATAATTTGCCCCTAGTTTCTTTAAAGCATCTTGTGCATCAGCGTTACCCTGCGCAGCAGCTTTCTTATACCATGCAGTAGCTTCTTGTTTATCCTGTACCACTCCGTATCCATTTTCATACATGAATCCCAAATTAACTTGTGCCTCGGCCTTGCCCTGCTCAGCGGCTTTTTTGAACCACATAAGAGCTTCCTGATAATTTTGTGCTACCCCTTCTCCTTTGCCATACATGAGTCCCAAATTTACTTGTGCTCTAACGTCGCCTTGAGCAGCAGCTTTTTTGACCCATGTAAAAGCTTCTTGTTTGTTTTGTGCAACTCCGTCGCCAGTATCATACATAACACTCAAATTAAACTGAGCATCAGCATAACCTTGATCAGCGGCCTTTTTGAACCATTTAAAAGCTTCTTGTTTATTTTGTACTACTCCGTTCCCAGTGTAATACATACCTCCCAAATTATATTGTGCAGCAGCGTAGCCTTGGTTAGCTACTTTATCGAACCATTTAAGAGCTTCCCGTTCATTTTTTACTGTGCCATCTCCATCTCTATACATGACTCCTAAATTATATTGTGCCGGAGCGTAACCTTGGGCAGCTGCTTTCTTGAACCATGTAAAAGCTTCTTGTTTGTTTTTTACTACTCCATCTCCGATATAATACATAGTTCCCAAATCTGATTGTGCTCCAGCGTCACCCTGATTAGCAGCTTTTCTAGACCATTTAAAAGCTTCTTGTTTATTTTGCGCTACTCCTTTTCCATTTCTATACATGGCTGCTAAATTATGTTGTGCAGGAGCATAGCCTTGGTCAGCTGCTTTTTTGTACCATGTAAAAGCTTTCTGATAGTCTTGTGTCATTCCGTATCCGTTTTCATACATAAATCCTAAATTATGTTGTGCAGCAGCGTAGCCTTGATTAGCAAGAGGTCTAAATTCCTTTAGAGCTTTTGCGTAATTTCCTTTTTGAGCAGCCGCTACTCCTTCATTAAAACCGGCATTTGCACTACCAGCAAACAATGTGGCGGCAATAAACAGTACGACGAGTAATTTGATAAAAAATTTCATCTATATCCTCCGACTATTCTTTTTTCTGCTTGAATAAACTTAATAATTTATCCCTAGTTCTTTCAAAGCGTTTTGTGCAGCAACGAAGCCTTGCTTAGCAGCTTTTTTGAACCATTTAATGGCTTCTTGTTTATTTTGCCCTATTCCTTTTCCATCGTAATACATAGCTCCCAAATCATATTGTGCATAGGCAAGACCTTGTTCAGCGGCTTTTTTGAACCATTTAAAAGCTTCCTGGTAATTTTGTACCACTCCGTATCCGTGGCTATACATGACTCCCAAATTATATTGCGCTCTGGCACTACCCTGTTCAGCAAGAGGCTTAGATTCCTTTAGAGCCTTCGCATAATATTCTGCTTGAGTGACCCTTGCTCCTTCATCAGGGCTGGTATTCGTGCTACTGATTCCCAATTTTTTTAAAAGCTTTTGTGCTTCGGGAAGGCCTTGATCAGCGGCTTTTTTGAACCATTTAATGGCTTCTTGTTTATTTTGCTCCACTCCGTTTCCATTGTAATACAGGCCTCCTAAATTATATTGCGCAGAGGCAAGACCTTGATCAGCTGCTTTTTTGTACCATGTAAAAGCTTCTTTATAATTTTGTTCAACTCCAATTCCAAACATATACATATTTCCCAAATTATGCTGCGCTTCAGCAAAGCCTTGACCAGCGGCTCTTTGAAACCATTTAATAGCTTCTTGTCTATTTTGTGCTACTCCGTCCCCTTTTATGTACATATCCCCTAACTTAAGTTGCGCCATAGTGTTGCCCTGTTCAGCAAGGGGCTTAAGTTCCTTTAGAGCTTTTGCGTAATCATGTGTTTTTAAAGCCAATATTCCTTCATCAAGGCCGGCATTTGCGTTACCGACAAACAATGTAGTGGCAATAGACAGTGCGATAAGTAATTTGAGAAAGAGTTTCATCTATATCCTCCGATTATTCGGGTAAATTTTGGATAGTATGCTCATAAGAGATAGAGTTTTGCAAGCTGGCAATGATGCAAAAAGTGGAAGCCGTCTATCACCCTTTAGCCTTTGGGTGCGCCTTGTCATAAACCTCTAACAACTTATCAATAGTAACATGTGTATATTTCTGGGTCGTGGAAATTGAAGCATGCCCCAGCATTTCCTGAATTCCCCTTAAATCAGCGCCCCCTTCCAGAAGGTGTGTCGCAAAAGTATGACGCAAGGTATGTGGAGAAACTTTTTTCATGGTTGTAAGATAAGTCATGTAATGCTCTACTACCCTTCCTATACTCCGTCTTGTAATCCTTCCACCTCTGGCATTCAGAAAGAGAGGAGCATTAAAACCCTGCTCATTCCTCTTTTCCAGATACGATTTTATAGCTTTAACGGCGTAACTCCCGACAGGTACAATCCGCTCTTTTCCACCTTTTCCAAGAACTTTAAGCATTCCACCTTCAAAATTAATGTCTCCGATATTCAGCCCTGTAAGTTCTGATACCCTTAAGCCACTTGAATACAACGTTTCTAAAATAGCCTTATCCCGTAAGGCCAGAATATCAGGATTTTTCGGAGCGTCTATTAAGGATAGGGCTTCATCAATATCCAGATGATATGGGAGTTTTTTCTCTTTCTTAGGGGTACTTACCAGCTCGGCAGGGTTTTTCGCTATAAATCCACGGCGCAGCAGAAAGCGGAATAAAGAGCGAACAGACGCCAATTTACGCCCTATTGTGCTCTTCATCTGCTGAGAGTGAAGAGCCGCCAGATAGTTGCGGATATTAATATGGGAGATTTCGTGGATTGTAATGTCAGGTCTTACTTTTTCTTCCATAAACCTGGCAAACTGATCCAGATCCCGTTCATACGCCTCTACTGTATGGGGAGAGGCGTTACGTTCTACCTTAAGGTATCTGATAAATTCAGCGATTTCGTTTCTCATGGCGATTGTTGTTTGGGTCCATTTTTCAATATGATTTTAACTCTTTATATCCAAATTTCTTTGACATTTCCACCACTTTACTCATACTCTCTGGATTATGAACAGAGTTGCTGTTGAAAAATCGGAATCTTATGACATTATCACCGTCCGTAAAGCGTTGCGTGATCTGCTTTACCATTTTGACGGCATGGGTCAATTTGTAAAACCCGGTGATAGAGTGCTTATAAAGCCTAATATGCTTATGGGCAAAGCTCCTGAAGCGGCAGTTACAACACACCCGTCAATATTACAGGGAGTTATAGAACTTGTCCGGGAAGCAGGCGGTACTCCTGTTGTAGGGGATTCACCAGGTTTCGGCTCCAGCCGTTCAGTCGCGGCTAAATCAGGACTTTTTGCTGTTGTTGAAGCGACAGGCGCGGAACTTGCCGATTTCTCAACAATTAAAACTGTTATTGGAACAGGGAGATTTAAGCGTTTTGAAGTTGCAGAAGCATATCTCAATGCTGATAAGGTAATTAATCTGCCAAAATTAAAGACTCATGAGATGATGACGATGACTTGCGGGGTTAAAAACCTTTTCGGGATTGTGGTGGGGAAAGCTAAACCGGCATGGCATCTTAGAGCCGGCGACAGTAAAGAGTTATTTGCAAGAATGCTTCTTGAGTTATACCAGATAAGAGAACCTGATCTTACCATTGTTGATGCTGTTACAGCTATGGAAGGTAATGGCCCGGGAAGCGGAGATCCATACCATGTCGGCTTGCTGCTGGCCGGCACAAATGCCCTTGCTGTTGATGTTATTGCGGCAGAAATTGCACAGATTCCGAAAAAACGGCTTTTCGTAGAACGCGAAGCCGAAGCCCTCCAACTCAATGGCTGGAACCGTAATGAAATAGAAACCGTCGGCCTAGCGCTTGAAGATGTTCATATAAAGCCGTTTAAATTGCCTCCCATAGCTGATGTTCAGTTTGGACTCCCGAAATTTTTGAAAAAACATCTACGGAATCAGTTGACTACGAGGCCATTTGCAATAAAAGGGAAATGCCTTTTATGCGGTGTATGTGTTAGCGCATGCCCTCCCAAAGTGATTAGTATTAAGAATAAAGCTCTTTGCTTTGATTATAGCGGGTGTATCAGATGTTTCTGTTGCCGTGAGCTTTGCCCACATAGTGCATTAGATGTTCGGGAAGGCTTTCTGCTTAAGCTTTTAAACAGAAAAAACAAATTTATATCAGATCGTTGACAAAGCATATATGAGATACTATATTTTGATCATATGCAGGAATTTCCAAAGGGAACACCCTGAAAGGAGATAAAAAAATGTGGACAGAACATTTCAGAATTCGCCCTGTAAGCCATTGTAAGGAAGGTTGCCCTAGTTGGCCCACTGTGTGAGCAGTGGGCGTATTGAACCGGCCCCCTGTCGTTCAAGACAGGGGGCTTTTTTATTTTACGGCTTCGATTAAGGACCGAATGCTACGTTACTTTCGTCGTGTATCGCTCAACGCCTGTAGGGGCGACCGTCCCCGGTCGCCCGATTAACCACCCCGCCCTTCGGGCACCCCTCCATGGGAGGGGAATTAAAATCAAAACCTATAAGCCCAGGCTATTCCTGACTTGACGGTATTTTGCCAATAACTGAAACATTCTCAGAACTGCAATTATCTTCTTTCTATACAAAATCTAAAATTATACGTATATTTATAGTTGCTCTCTGTCATGTTCGTGTGACTGCAAAACCCTGGCGGAATGTTATATTTACATGGGAGCTTGTCAGTTGTGGTGTGCTGCCCCAATGTGCGGGAATTGCCTGAAGCAGCTTTTAGCTTCCAATTTTATAGGAACTCGCCCAGAGGTCTTATATAGGTCCACGGCATGATGGAGAGTCTTTCTTTATGCGGCGCAAGCTTTTGGCCGCCTTCTGCGTTGCTTTCGTCGTGTCTTGTTCAACGTAGTGCTGCTACGCCTCACAAGCCGCTTCTCAGGACGCCTAGCCTATGAGCCAAAATCCTGTGTCATTAAGTATATGAAAAACCTGTGAGCTTAGGTATAGTCTGAGTTCACAAGTTTTTGATTTTTAATTCCCCTCCCATGGAGGGGTGCCCGAAGGGCGGGGTGGTTAATCGGGCGACCGGGGACGGTCGCCCCTACGATTTATTTGTGGTGTTGCTGTTCACCTATTCATCATTGCCAATTCTTTTGCCTAATTAATTGCTATAAAAACGTGGATTTTTTGTTTGTAACTATTGATTGTTGTTAGATTTTTTTGCTATATTCATTTTTTACAAAATCAGGCATTCAGGAAGGTTGATATGCAACAATTTATTGATAAGGCAAACATTCTTATGGAGGCGCTCCCTTATATACGCCACTTTTCAGGGAAAACCCTTGTCATAAAGTACGGTGGCCACGCAATGGCTGATGAGAGCCTTAAAGAGTCTTTTGCTATGGACGTTGTTCTTCTGAAATCCCTTGGCATCAACGTTGTTGTAGTTCATGGAGGAGGTCCGCAGATAAACGAAACTCTTAAACGTTATGGGATAGTCTCTGAGTTTGTGCGTGGGATGCGGGTAACTGATGCTTCAACAATGAACGTTGTTGAAATGGTTCTCACCGGCCAGGTGAATAAGGAGGTTGTCGGGCATCTTAACCAGCATGGCGGCGGCGCTGTCGGGCTTTCAGGTAAAGATGGCAATCTTCTTGTTTGTGAGAAGATGCTCCAGGAGGTTTGCCATGACGACGGTTCAACTGAAAAGGTTGATATAGGTTTTGTGGGTAATGTGATTAAGGTCAACCATGAATTGATACAAACCCTTGAACAAGGGAAATTCCTTCCTGTTATTGCTCCTATAGGGGTTGGAGTTAACGGTGAAAGCTATAATATAAATGCTGATCTGGTTGCGGGAAAGATTGCCGGCGCTCTTAAGGCGGAGAAGCTGATGCTTCTTACGGATGTTTCGGGAGTTAAGGATAAAAATGAGAGTTTGATCAACAGCATAAAACTTCAGGCTGTAAAAGGGCTTATTGATGACGGGACAATATCTGGTGGTATGATCCCTAAAGTCGAATGTTGTGTTGACGCCCTAAATGCTGGCGCTAAAAAAGCTTACATTGTAGATGGCCGGGTGCGTCATGCAGTTCTTCTTGAAATATTCACTGATTCAGGTGTTGGTACCGAAATTACTCCGTAAATAAAGGGAAATATATGAATACAGAAAAGTGGATTGAAAAATCCGACAAATATATTATGAAAACCTATGGGAGATACCCTATTGTTCCTGTTAGAGGTAAAGGGTGCAAGCTGTGGGACGTTGACGGGAAAGAGTATCTTGATTTTCTTGGCGGTGTTGCTGTTAATAATCTCGGCCATTGCCACTCTAATGTTGTAAAAGCTATTCAGGAGCAGGCCACGACCCTTATCCACTGTTCAAACTATTACCAAATTCCACAGCAGATAGAGCTGGCAGAGCTTTTATGCTCCCTCTCATTTGCTGACAAAGCTTTCTTTTGTAACTCAGGTGCAGAAGCCAATGAAGCGGCCATAAAGCTGGCAAGAAAATATAGCCGGGATAAGACAGGTAAGTCGGATAGATATGGAATAATCACTGCTACCGATTCTTTTCATGGGAGAACCCTTGCAACTGTATCTGCTACAGGTCAGGAGAAGATACAGCGTTTTTTCGATCCTCTTCTCCATGGGTTTACCCATGTAGCCTTTGATGATGTGGCTGCTATTGAAGCAGCCATAACAGATGATACATGCGCTGTGATGCTTGAACCTATACAGGGTGAAGGGGGTGTGAATGTCCCCTCTCCCGGCTATCTGGCAGGTGTAAGAGAGCTCTGCAATAAATACGGGCTCCTTTTGATTCTTGATGAAGTACAGGTAGGAATGGGGAGGACAGGTAAACTGTTTGCCTATGAACATTTTGGTATAACTCCTGATATTATAACCTTAGCCAAAGCTCTGGCAGGAGGGGTGCCGATAGGAGCTATGCTGGCAACTGACGATGTTGCAACTGCTTTCAGCCCCGGGACACACGGTTCTACATTCGGAGGGAACCCCCTTGCTACAGCGGCAGCTCTGGCCGCAGTACGGACTATTGTAGAAGAAGGGATACTCAATTCCGCTGAGGAGATGGGTGAGTATCTTGTCGGTGAGCTTGAAACTCTCCATAAAAAATATCCTGTTATTATTAAAGAGGTTAGAGGCATAGGGCTTATGATAGGAATGGCATTGACCATTCCGGGAGGGGATATAGTAAAGGCTGGACATGAGCGGGGAGTCTTACTTAATACAACCCATGATACGGTTTTGAGGTTTGTGCCGCCGCTGATTGTAAGTAAACAGGAAGTTAATGAGATGATACGGATACTGGACGGGATTTTGAAGGAGATCACGGTATGAAGCGAGATTTTCTCTCCCTTGGACAATTTACGAAGGTAGAACTTGATTCAATCTTTACCCTTACAAAAGAGCTTAAGGATAAGCAGAAGGCAGGGGTTCCTCATAAGCTTCTTGATGGGAAGAGCATTGCCCTTATATTTGAAAAATCTTCCACAAGAACAAGGGTTTCTTTTGAAGTAGGGGTTTATCAGCTTGGAGGGCACCCCCTGTTTCTCTCTTCTTCAACCTCTCAGATGGGACGTGGAGAGCCGATTAAAGATAGCGCGCGGGTTATGTGCCGCTACTGTGACGGGATAATGATACGCACTTTTGGTCAGGAGATAGTTGACGAATTTGCCGCGTTTAGTGATGTACCGGTTATAAACGGGCTTACGGACAAATTTCACCCATGCCAGGTAATGGCTGACATTTTCACAGTAATGGAGCATAAAGGGAGCTATAGTAGCCTTAACTACGCATGGATAGGCGACGGTAACAATATGGCCAATACCTGGATTGAGGCAGCGGCAATCTTTGGTTTTCCACTAAAGCTTGCCTGCCCTAAAGGGTATGAACCTGATAAGAGTGTTATTGCCTGGGCGAAATCAAAAGGCGCAGAATTACTTTTGACGAATGACCCAAAAGAGGCTATTTTAGGAGCTGATGTAGTTAGTACAGATGTATGGGCAAGTATGGGACAGGAGTCCGAGCAAAAGGCGCGTGAAAAAGCATTTGCGGGTTATTGCCTTGATGATAACCTTATGGCAAACGCAAAACCGGATAGCTTTGTACTTCATTGTCTCCCTGCCCACCGTGGTGAGGAGATATCGGAATCTGTGCTTGAAGGCAAGAATTCTGTCGTATGGGACGAAGCAGAAAACAGGCTCCATGTGCAGAAAGCCATTATGGTATGGATATTAGGTAAAAATAATCAAAAATAGAATTTGTGAAGCATGGATTTTAACAACATATTTGATAGGAGCGCGAACATGGCAAAACAAAAAGAGGTCAAGAAAATTGTTCTGGCTTATTCTGGTGGTTTGGACACATCTATTATCCTTAAATGGCTAAAGAACGAGTATGGTTGCAAAGTTATTGCATTTTCAGCAGATCTTGGGCAGGGAGACGAACTTGATGCTGTCAGGGATAAGGCTATTGCCACAGGTGCGGACAAAGTTTATATCGATGACCTTAAGGAAGAGTTTGTAAAAGATTTTGTATTTCCTATGTTCCGTGCAAACGCGATTTATGAAGGTCATTACCTGTTAGGGACATCTATTGCAAGACCTTTAATTGCGAAACGTCAGATGGAGATAGCAAAAAAAGAGAAAGCAGACGCTGTTTCCCATGGTGCGACCGGTAAAGGTAACGACCAGGTACGTTTTGAGCTTGCATACTATCATTTTGATCCGTCAATTACAGTTGTTGCTCCATGGAGAGAGTGGAACCTGGGTAGCCGCCAGGCCCTTGTAAACTATGCCAAAAAGAATGGCATTCCAATACCTGTAACAAAAAAACGTCCATGGTCTTCCGACAGAAATATACTGCACATATCATTTGAAGGCGGGATACTTGAAGATACGTGGGCAGAGCCCCCTGAGGATATGTATGTACTTACGAACGCTCCTGAAAAAGCCCCGAATAAACCACAGTATGTAGAAATTGAGTTTAAAAACGGCAATGCGGTAGCTGTTGATGGGAAGCGTATGACTCCTGCACGGCTTCTTGCCCATCTGAATTTCCTTGGCGGCGAGCATGGTATAGGCCGTGTAGACCTTCTTGAAAACCGCTCTGTTGGTATGAAATCAAGAGGTGTATATGAAACTCCGGGCGGAACAATTCTCCGTGAAGCACACTCTGCGGTGGAACAGATTACAATGGACAGAGAAGTAATGCGTATCCGTGACTCCCTGATTCCTGAATATGCGAAACTCGTTTACAGCGGGTACTGGTTTGCTCCTGAACGCGAACTTTTGCAAACACTGATTGATGATTCGCAGAAATGTGTAAATGGTGTGGCAAGGGTTAAACTCTATAAGGGGCTATGCCGCACAGTAGGGCGTAAATCTGATACAAACTCTTTGTTTAATCTTGATTTTGCTACGTTTGAACAAGATCAGGTATTTAATCAAGCTGATGCAGAAGGTTTTATAATGATAAACGCGCTTCGTTTAAAAATCCGTTCTCTTATGCAAGGTAAAAAGTAAGCAGTCTCTTAACACAGAATCACAAAGGGGCATGGTGAAATCATGTCCCTTTATTGTATAATATTTAAAAAAAGTAAAAAGGATAACGGATGTCTAAAGATAAGCCATGGGGTGGCCGCTTTTGTCAACCTACAAATAAATTTGTTGAAGAGTTCACAGCATCTATAGATTTTGACAAACGCCTTTATTCCCAGGATATTCGCGGTTCCATAGCCCATGCCCGTATGCTTGGCAAACAGGGGATTATACAAAAAGAAGATGTTGAAAAAATTGTAGAAGGTCTGCAGGGGATTCTTTCAGAGATTGAGGCGGGCAGGTTTGATTTTTCCATAGCTCTTGAAGATATCCATATGAATATTGAATCAAAACTGTCGGGGAAAATCGGCGAGGCGGGCAAGAGGCTTCATACAGGCCGTTCACGTAATGACCAGGTAGCTCTTGACATACGTTTATACTTAAAAGATGAGATAATAGAAGTTTCCTCATACATTGATATGTTAATAAACTCTCTCCTTACACAGGCGGAGAGTAATATCGATCTGATAATGCCAGGCTATACGCACCTTCAAACAGCACAGCCTATTCTTTTCTCCCATCATATGCTTGCGTATATAGAGATGTTTAAACGTGACAAATCAAGAATGAAAGATTGCCTGGAGCGGATGGATCAGCTTCCTCTTGGCGCAGGGGCTCTGGCAGGGACAACATTCCCCATTGACAGAGAGTTTGTGGCAGAAGAGCTGGGATTTGCTTCAGTTACACGTAACTCTCTGGATTCTGTATCTGACAGGGATTTTGCAATTGAATTTATATCAGCGGCATCAATTATTATGATGCATCTCTCCCGGCTTTCCGAAGAACTTATTTTATGGTCAACAAGCGAATTTAAATTTATTGAACTTTCTGATGGTTTCTGCACAGGCTCTTCAATAATGCCGCAAAAGAAGAATCCTGACGTACCGGAGCTTGTAAGGGGTAAAACAGGGCGAGTATATGGAAATCTGATAGGGCTTCTGACTGTTATGAAGGGGCTTCCTCTGGCGTATAATAAAGATATGCAGGAGGATAAAGAGCCTATATTTGACAGTGTAGATACGGTAAAAGGGAGCCTTAAGATATTTGCGGATATGATCCGCGAAATGAAGGTAAATCCGGACAGAATGAGGCAGGGAGCTGCAAAAGGGTTTTCAACAGCCACAGATGTAGCTGATTATCTTGTAAGAAAAGGATTACCGTTCAGAGATGCCCATGAAATCGTAGGTAAAGCTGTCGCCTATTCTCTATCAAATAACAAAGATCTGCCGGAGCTCACTATTGAAGAATGGCATAGCTTTTCAGATAAGATAGAGCAGGATATATATGATAGCATCACCCTTGAAGCCAGCGTTAATGCGCGTAAAGCGATAGGCGGCACTGCGAAAGAGTGTGTGAAGAGGGAAATCGAGAGGATAAAAGCTGGGAGATGACTTCGGCTTTTGTCCGTATAATTCCTCATAGAGGCACAGAGAGAAACTACAAACCTGATTAAACCGCGAAACACGCGAAAAACACGAAAATAAGACGTAAAACCCGTAACCACCCCGCCCTGGCAGGCACCCCTCCCCGGAGGGGAATTTATTACTGTTTACGTCGTGTCGTGTTTGTGTAGGGGCGGCAATCTGCCGCCCGAAATGAAACTTTATGTATAAAAATTACGTTCAAACAATCTTTTTGTTATTGCTATTGTTGGTACCTATCTCAGGCTGCGGCAAGAGAGGATTACTATTTCCTCCTGAAGCTCTTGTTCCTGCTTCAGTATCTGATTTAAAAGCAAGACAGATAGGAGAAGATTTTCAAGTAGTCTGGAGCGCTCCTTCAAAAGATGCGAGAGGAGCCACTCTTAACGACCTTTCTGGATTTCAATTGTTTAAGAGGCAGTTTAAGACTGGAGAAGAAGATTGCGCGGCATGTGATGACAGTTGGAAACTTATCGCTGATGTTGATAAAGACTATCCAAACGGTGTTGTAAAGATCGAAAGCCCAGATGAAGAAGTGCCATATGGGGACGATTTTAAATATAGGCGTGTTACAAGAGTCGGAAACCTGTTTGTCTATACAGATAGTTATGTATCAATTGGAGATAATCTTCAATACAAGCTCCTTGCTTTAAGCAAGAGCGGAGGGGTAAGTAAGCCGGCAGTTACGGAAGTTATGAAAAAACAGGAGCCTCTCCCTTCTCCAATGATTAAAGTTGAAGCTTCCGTAACAGGTGTGCTGGTAAAGGTAATTTCTCACTCTAAAGATTTGAGAAAGGGTGTAACTTATAATATTTACAGACGTAAAACCGGAGAGAGTATTCCTTTCGCGCCGTTGAATAAAACCTCTTTAACCAGTAACAATTGGGAAGATACGAATGTAGAGATCGGGCAGACATATTACTATTCAGCAACTACTGTTCTTAAGACTTCGGCAGGAGAGATAGAATCTGTGCGCTCGCCTGAAGTGAGTATTGTGTTTGCACTCCCTCCCTTAGAATGACTTTGGCTTTTAGCCATATGCTGCGTTGCCTTCGTTGCAGGCTACTCAACACTGTAGGGGCGTTCTTTGACTGCCCGATAACACGGGCGCACACAGTGCGCCCCTACATTCACCTCACGGTTTGCTTCTTGCCTGCCTTGTTGGGGTACAAAAATAGAAAGCTGCTATTTCCCTTTTGTCTTTTCAAGAAAGTCAGCCAAACATACTATTTTTTGACTTTCTGCCTGCCACATGATAATAAAAACTATTTAAATATTAAATAAAATAGACTGTTTACAAAAATATAACGCCGGAGGGAATAATGAATCATTTTCATTACAAAGGGGACGAGCTCTACTCAGAAGAGGTCTCTTTAAAGGATATAGTGGCAAAAACAGGTTCACCTGTGTATGTATATTCTCACGCGACTCTTACAAGGCATTTTAAGGCCTTTGATGATGCTTTTGCAGGAGTCCCGCATACAATTTGCTATTCTGTAAAGGCAAATTCCACCCAATCCGTTTTAAAGACCTTTACCAACATGGGTGGCGGAGTTGATATCGTTTCCGGAGGAGAACTTTACAGGGCGTTGAAAGCCGGGGTTGACCCTAAAAAGGTTGTTTATTCAGGGGTCGGCAAAAAAGATGATGAGATAGAGTACGCTATAAACAGCGGTATTCTCATGTTCAATGTGGAGTCGGAGCAGGAGCTTACTCGTATTTCTGAGATTGCTTCACGTATGGGTAAAAAAGCCGGAATTGCTATAAGAGTCAATCCTGATGTTGATCCACAGACTCACCCTTACATAACTACCGGGCTTAAGAACGCAAAATTCGGGATTACTATTGATACGGCAATTAAAGAGTATATCCGCGCGAAGTCACTGCCTGGCATTGATGTTATAGGTATTGATATGCATATAGGCTCACAGCTTACGAAGGTTAACCCTTTTGTTGATTCAATTGAAAAGTTGAAGATTATGATTGGGAAACTTCGCGAACAGGGGATTGACCTGAAATATTTTGACTGCGGTGGCGGCCTTGGAATCCAATATAATGAAGAAGAGCCGCCTCTTCCGTCTGATTACGGCAGGGAAATAATAGCTGCTACAAAAGAGCTTGGTATGCATCTGATTTTTGAGCCTGGGCGTAACATAGTCGGTAATGCAGGAATTCTTGTCGCTAAATGTCTCTTTACCAAATCAAGAGATGACAAGAACTTTATAATGATTGATGCAGGAATGAACGATCTTACACGTCCTGCGCTGTACGGCTCTTTTCATGCAGTTTTACCTGTTGTGAAAGATCAGACCGGAATGATAACAGCTGATATTGTCGGCCCGATATGTGAAACAGGTGATTTCATTGTTAAAGACAGGGAAGTCCCGGCATTTAAGCAGGGCGATCTTATGGCTTTTATGTCTGCTGGAGCATATGGATTTGCAATGTCCAGTACATATAACAGCCGTCCCAGGGTAGCGGAAGTTATGGTTAAAGGCGGTGCTTTTGAAGTGGTCCGTGAACGTGAGACGGTGGAAGATCTGGTAAAAGGCGAAAAAGTAGCTTCGTTTATATAAGTTTATTGAGGTAGATAAGGAGGGGGATTATTTATGTTTAAAGGAAGTATCGTTGCACTGGTAACTCCATTTAAAAATGAGGCAGTTGATTATGAGAAGCTAAGAGAGCTTGTTGAGTTCCAGATATCTGAAGGGACTGATGCGATTGTTCCATGTGGAACAACAGGGGAATCTTCAACTCTGGATTATGATGAGCATAAAAAAGTAATAAAAACGGTAGTTGAACAGGTCAATAAACGTGTTCCGGTTATTGCAGGTACAGGATCAAATTCAACTGCTGAAGCGATAGAGTTGTCACAACATGCTAAAGATGATGGGGTTGATGGTGTCCTTCTGGTGACTCCTTACTATAACAAGCCGACACAGGAAGGGCTTTTCAGACATTATACAGCTATTGCCGATGCAGTGCCAATCCCGCAGGTGTTGTACAATGTTCCCGGCCGTACAGGGGTGAATATGCTTCCTGAAACAGTAGCACGGCTTGCCAAACATAAAAACATTGTTGCTATTAAAGAGGCAACTGGCTCATTACAGCAGGCTTCAGAGATCATAGCATTATGCGGAGATCAGATTGATGTACTGTCAGGTGATGATTTTATCACATTTCCCATGATGGCTTGCGGGGCAAAGGGGATTATATCTGTATTGGCAAATATAATGCCTAAAACGGTAGCTGCACTTACAGATGCATTTTTTGCCGGAGACACGGAAAAAGCAAGGAAGCTACATCTTGATACCCTAAAAATAGGAAATACCATGTTTATTGAGAGCAATCCTATCCCTGTAAAAACAGCGCTTGGCTTGATGGGAAAATGTTCTGCAGAGTTGCGTCTGCCTCTCTGCCCAATGAGTGACAGTAATAGGACGAAGCTTGAGGGCGTTATGAAGGAGTACAAGCTGATTTAAGCATTTAAGGCTTCGATTAAAGGTCGTATGCGGCGTTGCTTTCGTTGCGTATCGTTTGGCTGTAGGGACGGCCATTGGCCGTCCGTGTTATCGGGCGTACAATGTGCGCCCCTACATAAAATCCTGTGTCATTATGTTGATAAAATTCATGGAGGTAGGCGTCCTCGACGCCCCATATTTTTAGGAGTTTTTATAATGGTAAAAATTGCAGTTTGCGGCGCAGCAGGCAGAATGGGGCAGAGGATAATAGTTGCTGCTAAGGAAGCCGGCTGTCAGATTTCAGGAGCTCTTGAAAGGCCAGGGCATGATCTCATTGGCCAGGATGCAGGCGTAATAGCCGGCTGCGGAGCCTTGGGAGTTGCGATTTCAGATAACCTCAATACAGTAGTTGAAGGGTGTGATGTGCTTATAGATTTTACCACGCCCAAAGTATCTCTGAAAAATCTTGAAGTTTGCGCTATTAAGAAAAAGGCTATAGTTATAGGTTCTACAGGATTCAGTCCAGAGGAAAGAGGTTTTGTAAAGGAATTGGCAAAGGATATCCCTGTTGTTCTGGCTCCGAATATGAGTGTAGGGGTAAATGTCTGCTTTAAAATACTTAAAGATGTTGCCAAAACTTTAGGAGATGACTTTGATGTGGAGATTGTGGAACTTCACCATAATAAGAAGAAAGATTCTCCTTCAGGTACAGCGGTGCGTATGGGTGAAATAGTTGCCGATGCTCTTGGACGTGATTACAATAAGGTTGCCAACTACCACCGTGAAGGAATCTGCGGGGAACGTACAAAAGAAGAGATAGGAATGCAGACAGTCCGGGGTGGCGATATTATCGGCGAACATACAGTTTATTTTATCGGCATGGGTGAGCGTATAGAAATATCTCACAAAGCTATGACAAGGGATATGTTCTCAAGAGGGTCTGTACGGGCTGCTAAGTGGGTAGTGAATCAGAAACCAGGGTTGTACGATATGCAGGACGTCCTAGGACTCAAGTAGTAGATGGCTTCCGCTTTTGGCAATATAATTCCCTCACAGAGGTCACAGAGAAAAACCAAACCAAAACATTTGATTGAACCGCGAAAAGCACGAACCACACGAAAATAAAACACAAAATTGTAGGGGCGCACTGTGTGCGCCCGAACCATCCCGTCCTACGGAACCTTATATTTATAAAAATCTATAAAGTCAGGCCAATCCGATAATTCAAGAAAGGTAAGTAAAATGGCGAAAATCAACGAAAATTATCTTAAGCTTAAAGCAGGATATCTTTTCCCGGAAATAGGAAGACGGGTACGGGCTTTTACAGAAGCAAACCCGGCCGCAAAGGTAATTCGTCTTGGTATTGGTGATGTAACCCGTCCTTTGGCACCGACAGTGCTTAAGGCTTTTCATAAAGCTGTGGACGATCTCGGTACAATAGACCACTTTGCAGGTTACGGCCCTGAGCAGGGATATGACTGGCTTATAAACGAAGTAATTGAAAAGTCCTACAAACCTTTAGGTGTGGAGCTTAAGACAGAAGAAATGTTTATCTCTGACGGTTCGAAATGTGACTGTGCGAATATACTTGATATTTTTGCTATGGATAATGTGGTGGCAATAGGCGATCCGGTTTACCCTGTGTATAACGATACAAACGTGATGATAGGCAGAACAGGAGAGGCTGATGAAAAGGGGTATTACAAGGGAATAGTATATATGCCATGTACGGAAGAGAATGGCTTTATCCCTGCTCTTCCAACAACCAAAGTGGATATAATCTACCTCTGCTTCCCCAATAACCCCACAGGTACGGTAGCTACAAAAGCCGAATTGAAAAAATGGGTAGATTATGCCATTGCCAATGATGCGGTGATCTTCTTTGATGCGGCATATGAAGCGTTTATAACAGATTCTGAAATTCCACACTCAATATACCAAATAGAAGGGGCAAAGAAGTGCGCCATAGAGTTTCGCTCATTCTCAAAAACAGCTGGATTTACAGGCGTACGCTGCGGTCTTGTAGTTGTTCCTGAAGAGGTAATGGGAACAACTTCAACCGGTGAGAAATATAGCTTTAATAAGCTATGGCTTCGCAGGACAACAACCAAGTTTAACGGGGCATCATATCCTGTGCAGCGGGCAGCGGCGGCAGTTTACAGTGATGAAGGGTGGAGAGAGACGAAGGCTATAGTGGATTACTATATGGAAAACGCCCGTATAATCCGTGAAGGTTTGGCGTCAGCCGGCCTTACCCTTTATGGTGGCCTAAATGCTCCATATATCTGGCTTAAAACTCCAAATAATATGAGTAGCTGGGACTTCTTTGACAAACTGCTTACAGAGGCAAATGTGGTAGGAACGCCAGGCTCAGGCTTTGGTCCAAGCGGAGAAGGGTTTTTCAGGCTTTCAGCTTTTGGGCATCGCGAGAATGTTGAGGAAGCGGTAGAAAGGATAAGGAAGAATCTCAAATAACGGCTTCAGCTATTGGTCATGCTTCTTTATTCCTTACAGAGGCACAGAGATCACAGAGAGAAACCAGAACATTTGATTTAACCGCGAAAAACGCGAAAGACACGAAAATATTGTAGGGGCGAACTGTGTTCGCCCGTAAAACAAATTCCTACCTATGGAGAGGTACCACCACCCCGGCCTTCGGCCACCCCTCCAAGGGAAGGGAATTGGGCAGGGTGGTTAAAGGCCTGTCTTTACAAGTTCCGCGAAGCGCGGTTTATTGATAATAGAGAATTAGGCAATTTTTTAGATATTGCTACTAGCATTACTAAAACCTGTTAGCTCAGGCATTATCTCAGCTAACAGGTTTTATTGCATTCGAAAATCAGCTAAAATGATATTGTATATTAATGCGATTAGGCAATAATACTCTTTTCAATTAACATTCATTATTTTTCACAAAAATAAAAGAAAATTATGAAAAAACTTGACACAAAGAATTATATTGTGCAAATTTCACCTTAAATAAAAAAAGAGGGTGTTGATTTGTCACAACGCACAACGGAGCAATGTATATCACGTAAGAGTGACAGTAGCCGTTTTAGCGACAAAAGAGCCGAAAAAGGAATTTTCCTTTTTCGGCTCTTTTGCGTTTAATGGGCTGTCGTTATTGTAGAAATTGATTTTTTATTATAACGGGGGAGAAAATGAAAACTTGGAAGCTATTGGCAGTTGTATGTATAACAGCGGTTCTGTTCGGTTGTGGCGGCGGTGGCGGTGGAGGAACAAGTACAGGTAACAATAGCGGAAGTAGTGGTGGAGGCACAAACACCGGTAACAATGGTGGAAATAACAGTGGAGGAACACCGCAGACACCGCCTGCAGCGCAGGTAGAGATCACTTCTTTCGCTCCTGCTTCTGCTGCCTATGGTGAAACGGTTACCATTACCGGTCAAAACTTCAGCAGCGTTTCTACAGAAAACAGCGTTACCTTCAATGGCGTGTCGGCTGTAGTTACTTCGACAACTCCTACAGAAATTAAAGTAACTGTACCTAAAAACACGCTTTGCAGCGGGAAGCTGAAAGTAACCGTAGCGGGGAACACAGTAACTTCTGCCAGTGATTTCACCTACATACTTACTTACAGTGTAACTACCCTTGCAGGGAGCGGCGCCGCCGGTACAAACGGTTTTGCCGACGGTACGGGAGCGGCAGCGCAGTTTAACTATCCCATAGGCGTAGCAGTTGATACTGCAGGCAACGTATATGTGGCGGATTCTATTAATGCGCGTATCCGTAAAATCACGTCGACAGGGGTGGTGAGCACCATTGCGGGGGGTGCAGGTGCGGTGGTGCAGTTATGGGAGCCCACAGGCGTAGCAGTTGACGCTACGGGCAACGTATATGTGGCAGACATGGGTGGCTGCCGCATTGACAAAATCACACCAACAGGGGTGGTGAACACTCTTGCCGGCAGCGGTACGCTAGGTTTTGCAGACGGAGCAGGAGCGACGGCGATGTTTCTTTATCCCTATAGCATAGCAGTTGATGCAGATGGTAACGTATATGTGGCAGACATGAATAACAACCGTATCCGCAAAATCACTTCTGCAGGTGTGGTGAGCACCATTGCAGGGAGCGGCGATCTTGGTTTTGTCAATGGCACAGGAACAGCGGCGCAGTTCTGGAATCCCACAGGCGTAGCAGTTGACGCTGCAGGCAACGTATATGTGGCGGATAAAGGTAACAACTGCATCCGCAAAATCACTCCTGCAGGTGTGGTGAGTACCTTTGCAGGAAGCGGTACGATGGGGTTTGCTGACGGAGCAGGAACAGCGGCGCAGTTTAATCAGCCCGTTGGCGTAGCAGTTGACGCAACAGGGGACGTATATGTGGCAGACACTGTTAACAACTGCATCCGCAAAATCACTCCTGCAGGGGTGGTGAGTACCCTTGCGGGGAGCGGCACGCCTGGTTTTGCCGACGGCCCGCTCACGGTGGCGCAGTTTAGCAATCCCTCCGGCGTGGCAGTTGACGCTGCGGGAAACGTATATGTGGCGGACCAAATTAACAATTGTATCCGCAAAATAACAGGGGAGTAAAGAAAGCATAAGAGTTTTATGTATTACGTAGGGGCGCACAGTGTGCGCCCGCAACGATTCTCTTCTGTGGAGGTGTGCCACCACCCCGGCCTTCGGCCACCCCTCCATGGGAGGGGAATTGGGCGAGGTGGTTAAAGGTCTGTCTTTACTAGCTCTGCGAAGTGTGATTTATTGATAATATATAATTAGGCAATTTTTTGAATGTTATCACCTGTATTGCTAAAACCTATTAGCTCAGGTATTATCTCAGCTCATAGGTTTTAAGGCATTTAAAAATCAGCTGAAACGATATTGTATATTTGCATAATTAGGCAATAATGCTCTTTTCGAGTAGGGGCGACCGTCCCCGGTCGCCCGAACCACCCCACCCTGCGGGCACCCCTCCACAGAGGGGAATTTCAGGTAACATATAACCAAAAGCCGAGGTCATCTAAGAAGAAACCCTTTTATAATCGGTATAATTTCTTCTTTCATATCTTCCAGAACATAATGCCCAGCATCAGGCCATGAGTGAATTTCCGCTCCAGGGAAGCGTCTGCACCATTCATCAAGAAAGTATCTGTCAAATACAAAATCTTTTTCACCCCATAAAATCATTACAGGCAACTTTGAGAACTGCTCTAACCCCTCTGAAACATAGGTTACCAAATCGTAGTTTCTGTCTCCCTTTTTTAAGGGGATATCCTGAACAAAGCGAAGGGTAGCAATCCGGTTTTTCCATGAGTTGTAAGGTAAACGGTACAGTTTCCTTAATGCCGGAGGCATAGGGTTCTTTTTACACCCTACAAATGATGCGGCAAGACTGAAAGCATTAAAGCCTCTTACAAGTAGCGCTCCTAATGCGGTGTCACGGCAGATTTTGAGAGCCAGAGGAAATGGCTTTTCTTTTGGGAGATGAAAAGCAGCTGTGTTAAGGATAACCAGCCGCTTCACCATTTCAGAATGTTTGGCAGCCCAAGCCATACCAATCATTCCACCCCAGTCATGGAGCACAGGAGTTATTTTTTCTTTTATACCGAGGTGTTTAATAAGCTCTTCAAGATCATCAACCCTTTGAGCGAGGGTGTAATCATAATCCTTATCATCAGGTTTGTCTGAGAAGCCGCAGCCTATATGGTCAGGAACAATACAACGGTAATTTGGGGAAAGAGCTTTCACGAGGTTTCTGTAATAAAATGACCATGAGGGGTTACCATGCAGCATAAGGATAGGTTTCCCCGTACCTTCATCAAGATAGTGGTATTTGAGGCCATTTAGATTCAGAAAGTTGCTTTTAAAGGGATATTCTGCCTCAAGGGCTCCCGTTACCATTCTACCCCCAGCATAAGGCAGTTAAGGCCGCTTCCTATCCCGAGCAGTCCCACTTTATTCCCTTTTGAGATTTCGTCTCTTTCTGCTGCAAGGACGAGAGTTATAGGAAGGGAGACTGTTCCTATGTTTCCGAGGGATTCATATGTTGTAAAGTCTTTACCGGGGTCTATGTTCAGGGCTTTAAGAATGGCAGCCTGATGAGTAGAGCCTACCTGGTGGCAGACGACTTTATCCACTTCTTTCTGGCTCCAGTTCATCTCTTTAAGAAAATTTTCCCATGTTTGCTTACCAAGTTCCACACCATGATTCATTACGTTTACTCCGTCTGTGGACATTGTTTGTACGAATTTCCCATTTTTATCAGGAGATATCCCCCATAGGCATAGTCCATGATGCTCCGGCGCTGCTTCTGTTACACCTCCCAGAAGTTTATGACCCTGTTTTTCAGGAAAAGAGCCATCTGTAAGAAGAACTGCTACAGCTCCCGATCCGCCGGTAAGGGTCGCAAGTGATGAGGCAAACCTCTCCATGTTCTTTTCTTCCAGCATCCGGTTTATCATTAGTTCATTTATTTCTCTTGCGCTTTCGCAGGAAACAATCAGCCCTGCCCGAATCTGCCCCAATTCTATTCTGTTTGCGATATCAAGTATTCCGTTAAGAACTCCCAGACATGCGTTTGAAATGTCATAAATCGGGACACTGCCATGTATTCCGAGATTAGAGGCTACACGGCAGGCTGTAGCAGGTTCAAATTGCTCCCTGCATACCCCTGTATAAACAAGCGCGCCGATATCTTCAATTTTCACGCCGCTGTTCTCAATAGCCTTTTCTGCTGCCACTGTTGCTCCATCGGAGAGAAGAGAACCTGGTTCCCACCATCTTCTCTCATTTATTCCGGTAAGGGTATAAAGTTGTCCCGGAGTGAAGTGAAGGGTTTTATAAAGGGGCTCCAGGCGGCTTTCAAGCTCTGTTGATGTTACGACTACAGGCGCCAGTTCATAGCCTATGGATTTTATATATACTTTTGAATATTTCATGGTTCTCCGATAATAATATTTCTTATCCTATACTTAAGGAAAAATCTTTCATCTGGTAAATTACTTTATTGTCCACTGAGAGCAAGCCATCTCCTGTCAACTGCCGTTTTTGGTCATCAACTGAGGTTATAATGGCTTCAACCGTTACAGAGTTGTTTGATGGGATTATCTGCCCTCTGTAGAGCCATTTATGGTTCATATTAATCATAGGAGATTGAAACATTTCTCCTTTTTTCATTCCCCAGCGTTTAAAAGCTGCGAATTTCAGTAGTTGGACAAAAGACTCAAGTCCCAAAGAGCCTGGTGTTACCGGATCCTCAAAAAAGTGAGCTTTAAAAAACCATTCTTCAGGGTCTACAGCTTTAGTCCCTCGTATATAGCCAAGGGATTTCTCTCCTCCATCAGGTATAAATATATCAATTTTATCTATCATTTTAAGTTCTTTTTGATGGAAAGGCCATTCTGTAGGGTACTCTATGCTTTGGCTTATGGCTAACTCTTCTGATGAAGGGTTGTAGAGAGCGGCATCTTTTATCCCCACCTGCTTTGCAAGGGCATCTTTTGAGAAGAAACCGAACGTGGTCTCTCCTTCATACAGAACTCCTGCGGAATCAGATATAGAAAAATCGTACTCCTGAATTATCATTCCTCCGCTTGTAGCAACTTTTTTCATTGCAGCTGAGGCTGTAATTGTTCCTGTTTCAGGGGTAACAATTCTGTGCTGCACGGCATTTCCACCAAGGTTACGGAAAGAGAGGTCAACTGGACTTGTGAGAGCTGAGCCTGCATAAGCTGCCAGCCAGCCGCAAGGTTGCAGGGCAGCTTCAAGCAGAACAGAAAACGGCATTATTTTTTGACTGTCTGCTTCAAAGTACCAGGCATCAGAGGGGATATCATACTGAGCTTCAGCTTCAGCTCCTGCTTTCATTTCCCAGGGGTCCCCTTTAGCTGCCGTTATTCTGTCTATAAACTGAAAAGGCGGTCCGGGAAGCCGTGCTATTTTCCGCTCTGTGTCAAATATTCTGTATTTATCCCCAAAACCTTCTGACGGTTTACCGTTACTGAGTGCCAGTATCTGCTCTTTTGTGTAGATTGCTGGTTTGTTGCTGTTATAGGTTTTATTTTTATCACTCCAGAGGCTAAGGAGCTTTTCTTTTGTTGTGCCTGAGAGCCTTACAGACATATCGCATATCTCTACTATAGGCTTTCCGTCTGCGTACATCATAGCATCAGCTATAGCGTAAGGTTCAGGCCTGTATCCGAGCTCTTTTATGGTCACTTCATAAGTTACTGTTTTGGTTGTCTCTAATACTTGTCCACGGCAGCGTAGACGGCTGGCGACTCCTGGAACAGGTTCCCATACGGCGCCTTCGTTTGCTTCAGCAATCCAGCCCATTCTTAAGAGGAATATACGAAGGGTGTGCATACAGCATTCGTACATAAGAGTCCCAGGCATTACCCTGTCATCTACAAAATGACAGGTTATAAACCAATCATCGGGACGTATATCTGCTTCTGCCCGGATAAAACCTTCACCATAGCGGCCTCCGTCTGGGATAACTTCGATAACCCTGTGAACCAGTTCCATTTTGCCATCTGGAATTGTCAGAGGTTTGTTGAGCCTAACGTCGGCAAATTCAGCGCCGAAACATTTGGCTAAATCCCCTTTTCTGAGAGCATTAAGCTGCTCTTCACTGTAACTTTCCTTCTGCATGACAGCCAACTTCTGCCAATCTGCCGGTTTTTTACCCTTTGCAGGCTGCGTATCCAAGGCCGTTCTGACAACACCTTTTCCTTCATTCAATTCGGTTTCTGTAAAAAAGCCTGCACACCCCTCTCTCATAGAGAGTAAAGGTTTACCATCTACTGAGGCTTCAAAGAAGAACCGGAAAAGCCGTGTATCTCCCTGTTGAAAGAAGCGTTCAATATGTATGTCGTAGCTTATGGTTTTTCCGGGCTCCGGCAGGCTGCTGTGGAATGTGACTACCGCATCAAGAAGTCTGTAAACTGCTAATCCTTTTGTGATAAAGTCTATACCCAGATATCCTGAAAGGAATAGGTCGGCTTGCCCGGCTTCAACAGCTATACATGTCGGAATTCTGTTGCCATCAAGATACCATGCCCTGGGCAGTATATCATGCTCAGTAACTACACGACCATGACTCATTGATAGCGGTTCTCCCTCAAGGAGAGTTATCCTGTCAACAAGCATTAGGGGTTCATCAGGTAACCTGACTCTGGTAGGAAAGGTATCAACTTCAGCGAATTTATCGCCCAACATTTTTGCTACAGAGCCTCTTGCAAATTCAAGACAGGCACCTCTGTCAAATAGAGGAGCTGGTTTATCTACAGCTGTATTTATAGGGGCTCTCGGCTCTGTTTCATACTCTAGGACACTTTCTGAACTCCCTTTCTGAAGGGATATATGGAGAGAGATGAGGTCTGCAACTGTTTTACTGATATTTTCAGAAAATCTCAGGTATGCTTCATGGGCTTTTAACCTGGCTTGCTGGGCTGACGCAAACTCTTTGATAATACCTGCTGCTTCTGAAGGGTTTACCGGATTTTTGCTTATAGAATTTACATTTGGATATTCTAAAGGTTTAGTTGCTGTTTTTGCTTCAAATTGTGGAGTTTCTTTTATGTGAATGGCATCGATAGGCTTTAATAACTCTTCCGGCCCTTCAATTTTTTCTTCAGGTTTGGTGATGACCGGCTCTACAGACAGAAGAGAAGGATTGAAGGCTTTTCCTCCGGTTTTTACCACTATTGTTTTACTGGAAACGGTTAAGACCTCTATCTCTTCTTTTATTATAAGCTGTGAAAGATCAACAGGGATATTTTCAGATGCCATATGGCCTATAAGGCGGAGTATGGAACTTTCACTATCCATAGAGGTTGATGATGCGCTCCTTGCAATATGTTCCTTGTTTTTTAGTATGCTGGAGACCATTCTTGTACAAGATGTACCGGGCCCCATTTCAAGGAATACCCTTATCCCGCCATCATATGCTGTCTGAATGACTTGAGGATAATCAATCCCTTCAATTGCCTGTGCCAGAATCGAATCAGCAGCGCTCTCTTCATTCAGTTCATAAGACGTACCTCCGGCTCCGCTGTAGAATTTTATCTCTTCCGGCGGGCTAGTTGGCAGAAGATGGAGGTCTCTGTAAGCTTTTGCAACTTCTTTTACAACTTCGCAATGTACGGTTGTTACGCCATTTAGAGGTATAAAATCAGCGCCTAACATAGCAACAAGGCGTTTAATATTTTTAGCCTCACCACCTATTACGGATTCATGATAGGTATTAACTATGAGAAGGTAGACATTTTGAGCCATTTTTATGGCTCGGCGCACCTCTTTTGCCGGAGCGTTCACAACGCCGGTAAGCCAGTCAACTTTTTTCCCTTCAGGCAGGTTCCAGTGCTTTGCGGCAGCACGGCACTCTCCCGCAAGATCATGTATAAACAGTGATGATCCATACATTCTTTTAAGCATACCGTCCCGGTTTTTCCAGGCTTTCATAGCAAAGAGCCCAGCTGTTTCTCCAAGACTGTAGCCAATCACAGCTTCGGGGTTTATACCAAAGCTTCTGACAATATCACTGGTGGCAGATCCATTTGTAACCTGGCCGAAGATAACCCCTCTGTAATCGTTGTTTATCTCTTCCGAAGAAGCGCCATTCCAGAAAAGTTCCGGCTGGAACTGGCTTTTAAGGAAAAGATTTTCCTTTTCCTGCTCCCTGAAAATCTGAGGCCATCTCATGGAGATGTCCATGCTCATTTCGGGGAAATGGTTTCCTGAACCAGGAAAAAGAAAGGCTATTTTCGCATCTTTTCCAAGAGGTGAAGCTGTATAAAAGAGCCTGTCTCTTAGCTGAGGTAGCATAGTGGGGATATGGTTTTCGCCTGTAACCTGCTTTTCCGCTCTTTCCAAAAGCTGAAGGAATTCTGATTTATCTTTGGCAATAATTGCAATAGTTTGAGGGAGTCCTTCTTTTTTCATAGCAGAAATTAACTCAGAAGCCAGATAATTTATGCTCTGATCCGAGCTTTTTACCGTTTCATTTAATTTCCCAATTTCTTCTTTAAGCTGTTCGTTGCTATTTCCCTGAAGTATAAATAGAGCTTCTTTCCCGTACTCTGAGCGTTGCCATGTATCTATTCTGTTTCGTTCATTTGACTCATGCTCTTCAAGGATAATATGGCAACAGCTTCCGTCAATCCCTGCAGAACTGGCAGCAGCAATACGGAGGCCTTCCACACGGTTATGAAGCCAGTAACGGGAAGATTCGGGTATATAGAATTGTTCTGAAACTGCCTGGTTTGGAGAAGATTCCGATATTGATTGTAAGCCTGGGATAGTTTCATAATAAAGAGCCATACAGCCTCTAACCAGGGATATGATTGAAGATGCTGCTCCTGTATTTCCTGTTTCCCCTTTTATAGCAGCCAGAGCGCAACTGCGCTTTGCAACATTGGATTTATTCCATATTTCTGCGAGAGCTTCAGATTCTGTTATATCTTCGGGCGCATATCCTGCTGCATTGGCCTCAATATAGCCTATTCTGTCAGGGGTTATTCCTGCCTGACTATGGGCATCGTTAATGGCTCTTGTATATGCTTCGGCTTCAGGAGCTATATATTTGCTGCTGGAGATTCCAATTCCTTTTATTACAGCGTATATTCTGTCTCCCTCTTGCTTTGCGTCTTCAAGGCGTTTTAATATTACTGTTGCTGCCCCTTCTCCTATAATAGCTCCATCAGCATCTGCTCCAAAGGGGCGGGCTGCTCCTTTTTGTGAAAAAGGTTTTAAAGCGTTATGCCCCAGGACTGCTCTTATATCTCCTGCCAGATCAACAGCTCCTACAACAGCTTTATTTATTTCACCTTTTTCCAGGAGGGATATAGCTGTTTCCAAAGCCCTGGCTCCGGAAGTCTCTTCACTGGACAGGGTAAAGCTTGGGCCTCCGCAGCGGAATTCTCTGGCTATTCTACTGGCAACTATATTGCCCAGTGCTCCCATTGTACGGTTTGCCGTAAGCGGCGGGGATAATTCATCTTTAAGGGATAAAACCCATGATTCCAGATTCTCTCCGTCAAAACCCAATTCCAGCTCTTTGTTCCATTTCTCCGCTTTACTCGGCAGAGTCCAGCGATAGCTGAAATTTGTGCTGTTAAGATCAAAAGCTATACCTATGAAAACGCCGGTCTTTTTGTTGTCCTGTTCGTCTATCTTTGCGTCAGCAATGGCATTAGCAGCGCTTTTAAGCATAAGTAGTTGCTGAGGAAGCATCTCCTCTATTTCAAGAGGTGGGATACGGAACTTATTCGAGGGAATAGAAATTTCATCCATGTAATGGCCAATAAAAGGGGTTGATCCCAGTCCCTCTTTTTTAAACCAGTCAGTTTTTTCAGCTTCCCACCATTTATTAGGTTCTGTGGGCACTATATGATTCTCGCCGGTGAACAGGTGGCGTTTCATATCTGATGTTGTTTTCCAGGAGCTCAAAGTTGAATCAATACCTATCACCGCAATATCAGTAGTTTTGGGAGTTGGTTTTTTGCTAACAGTTTTTTTATAAAGCTTTGCACTGTCAGGAAGCCACTCTTCAAAAAGAAGGTGTGCGTTTATCCCTCCAAAACCAAAGGCGCTGATTCCTGCTCTGCGCGGTATTCCTTCCTCTCTTTGGTTCCATTTTTCATGATTTGTAAGTATTCTGAACCGGCTTTTATCAAGGTTTATTCCTGGTTGAGGCTTTGTGAAATTTGCGGTTGGCGGGAAAACCCCTTTTTGAGCGGAGAGGATAATTTTTGTAAGTGCGGCTGCACCGGCGGCAGTGAGAAGATGCCCTATATTTGATTTTACAGATCCTATTACGCAGCGGTTTTCTCCGCTACTTCCTTCCCAAAGCTTCTCCATTGTGCTGAATTCTGTTGCGTCCCCAACCGGAGTCCCTGTTGCGTGGCATTCTATTATATCAACATCTTCAGGTTTCCATTCTGCCTTTGTATAGGCATCTTTCATTGCCCTTAGTTGCCCCTCTGACATTGGAGCTAAAAGACTCCCTCCTACGTCGTTTGATAGGCCTACGGCGCGGATTATGCCGTATATTCTGTCTCCATGAGTAATAGCGTCTTCAGTTCTTTTCAGCATAAATATTCCCGCACCTTCACCTACAACAAGGCCATCACCTGCTGCATCAAAAGGAGAGCATATACCACGCTTTGAAAGGGCACGGAGCTGAGAAAATCCCATTTGTGTGTATAACGGGTCAGGGCGGGATATACCGCCGCTT
>Ga0123357_10001077_pt1 | contig 28163 bp, 26 predicted proteins | sample TergutEmb28metaG_FD_89873 | JGI IMG/M metagenome (GOLD analysis project Ga0123357, IMG submission 89873) | Embiratermes neotenicus P4 segment gut microbial communities from Petit-Saut dam, French Guiana - Emb289 P4 | ecosystem: Host-associated > Arthropoda: Insects > Digestive system > Gut ...
TAAAATTAAAAGAAATCTATGTTTTTATTATAACATATAATTCATATTTTGTCAAGGTAAATATCAGGGCGAACGCATGAAAAAAATCAAGGGAAAGTGGAAATAAGCACATCAGCCATGAAGTCGGAATCATACTGGCATTTTTTACGTTTACGGGCAAGGCTCATCTTATATATATTTAAAGAGGACATCGATGTTAAAAAAATAAACCTTAGTTCCAAAAAACAGTATAAAAAAATTAAAAAAAATTAAATAGTACGTTTACATTGGTAGAGGAAATTTCTCCTTAAAAGAAAAGGAGGGATTATTTTATGAATAGCAAAAGAGAATGATGAAAACGCAATGCTGGAAATAATTGAGGCGTTTAAGCCGCTTATTAACAAAAAATTCAAAGAGTCGTATTATAATTAAGATGTGAAAAGCGAGCTGATACTGAAATTGATACAGATCGTCAAATATGACATAAATCTTGATGAAATGCGGGAAGTCAGCAACTATATAGCAAAATCTATATGCAATCATTTCATTCATATTTCAAAGAAAAACAAATCAAAACAAACTTCAGAGTTGGACGAGGACAGCGAGCCAACGCTTGATTTATGCCTTTCGGAGAGGTCTGTTTCGAATATCAATATATCCGATTTTGTCACCTTTGAATTTCTGAAGTTGGTGCTGACCGCGAAAGAGTATGATTGCGTATACAAAAACGTATTTATGGGGTATACGGTAGAGGAGATATCAGATATTTACATATCACGAGGCAGGCGTGCAATCAAAGAAATCCGGAGGCTTTCATTAAAATCCGCAGGTATTACGAGAGCCACGTAAAATGACTTTCCAAATCAGCCGATTAACGCGGAATTGTCGCCCAATTCCATGATTTTGCGGCTGTGTGAAAATCCCCTTGTATATGATGAATCCCATGCAATGTACATTTTGCTCATGTAAATGAGCATGGGGTATGTTTGTCTTTGAATAGAACAGTAAATCCAGTTTTATAAAAATATGAGGTAGCATAGTTATGAAGTTAATCATAAGAAGATTTATTGTATTAATTTTTCTTTTCTCGGTAGTATTGCCGTTCGGCTCGTGCGGAGATGTAACGCCGGGCGACGATAGCAACAGCGACAACATTTTATTGGATATGTCGCAGTCTGTAGAGATTGTTGATACGACAATAATAACTACATCTGACAATACAAAAGCTATAATCGCCGATAATGCACAACCTGTAACACTGGAAAACACTTATAACGATGTGTTAACGGCGTATGCGGCATTTTTGGCGAACTTTCATACCGAAAGTGAAAAGATGATTGCTCGTTTTGCCTTGAGGGATTTGGATAACGACGGAATCCCGGAATTATTGATAGTTCAAGAGAATGGAAGCACTGGGTTGGACGCTGTTTTGTCCGTCTATACATATGCTTCTTATACCATCTGTAAACTCGGCGATTACTCCAATGCCCAAACATCATTTGTGTCAGCACTGTGGTTCTCAAATAATCCGATGTATCCAGGGATATTCGATTCTTGCAATGATTGGGATATGGATCGTTATTCATACGTGTACATCAAAGACAGAAAGTTAGTATCAGAGGAGTTATGGGATGATGATCATACGACAGGTCCGCCGCATAAAGTTGAGATATCCAGTGACAGGCAGCTTATCGACGAATCTGTCAATGTGTATGCGGATTGGTATTCCCGGGATAATATACTTGAAATGTACCCTATCAATGTCATCAACGACGCTAAAATTGCTGCTCAGAACGGAATATATCGCGGTAAACTGGCAGTCGGGATAAACGAAACACTAATTATAAGCAATTATACTGCTCAAGGGTTCCATTTTGATTTTACGGTAAGTGCTGTACCCGGCGACGCAATATTTTCAGATGATGGATATGCGTATTATAACGATTCGTCAGGGCAAGGGATAAATTTCAAGTTTTCTGACTCAGATGTCTTTGTCGAATCCGGATCACATTATGGCTTAGATGCCACTTATATACACGACGAATATCCTTTTACATCTACGGACATGCCGGAAAACGAATCAATACAGACATCACTTTCCCTGCGTCAACGCTAATATGCCGCTTTATAATTGCGTCGCGGCTATTTCCAGCCACGAATATGCAGACCATACGACGCAAATCGTAATCAGCGACGCGGACAGCGGCGAAATTATTCAAGTGATTGGCTTCTTATATAATGGTATCATATATAGATAGTCAGTTTGTTGTGACTAATGTGTTGAACTATATGCCAGTTGATTTTGATATTGATCCCGTGCGCAACGCGGATAATTTGATGCACTTTCAAGAAACAGAAAGAGATAACGGTAACGACATTATTGTCAATGACTTTCTCGAAAATTCCGATGTACTGGGAACTTGCGGTTTCTGGGTCGAATCATGTCGAAAGTCAGGAGACAGTTTAAAAATCACTCCCAAATGAATTGAAAAAAGCCGTAATCATTGAAAAATAAAGGGGACTGACATTGTGTGTCAGTCCCCTTTGTATTTATAATTATTCGTGCATAATGAACCCTTTCTTTATTTTATTCTTTTGTTTTACAATTTTTTCCCTCTATAGGCTATACTTTTAGTATTACCTTTTTTAATCTGCTTATTCTTTCTCTTATTCCATTTATTGTATAACCAAATCAAATTGTCATAATATCTATCGCCATTTAAATAATTATCTTTTGATATAAAGTAATACCAATATTTTATATTTCCTAAGAATATAAGATGAAGCGGTTGATAAATTATTTTTTCATCAGCGATATTATATCTAAGAAGAACGCAAAGTGATTCCACTTCGTTTAAAAAATTATATAAAATCTTTTCTAATATAACAGGATACAAATTATTTTCTGATATATATGACCGCTCATCTATAATATTATACCCAAAAAAACTATTTATGTTGAATCCAGATTTTAAAACAGCAATTTTTACATTTTTTATATTTATTTTTTCTAAACATTTTTTAAACTCACAAAAACAATTTTCGTTAAGTAATTTTGTAAGCTCATAATTATCAAATCTAATCATTCCATCTTGAAATGTTTTTATGTAATTATCAATTCCTATATCTTTTAAAATACATGAGATAAATCTTGCACGAGGAATTAAATTTTTAGAATATCTGTCTGCAATTTGATAAGCTTTATCTTTTCGCTTCTCGTTTTTCTGAAATTTATAAGCTAATAAAGCTATGCACACACTAATAACAGTCATTATTGGCATTGGAGTTGCAAAAAACCACACAATAACAATCATATAAATTCTCTCTATATTATAATAAACAAATTGTTTAATAAATTATATTAAAACAACACTTAATTTATTACTAACTTTTCTATAAAAAGTACAAGAGAAATAATTTTCCATACTACGTTTGTGAGCATCTTCATATATTTCTGCGTGTCGCCTATCACATTTGACATTCCGTCAGGGATACCAACGCCGATTCCCAACGCGATGTTTTTGCCTATACTGTCACAGAACAACTTAGACGGCTATGATATTTGCGAAGTCGTTTCTTCCATATGTTTTCGCGCTTTGTATAAATACTGTTTGAGATATTTTAAATATCCTTAACTGTATTTATTATATCATATAGCTAACTATTTGTCAATGAATAAGGTATGAATTTTGCACAAATAAATATTGTATAAAATATTTTTAATTATTTATGCAATATTTTTTTTCACTTTTGCGTGATTTTATATTGACAAATGAAAATATACGTGATATAATATAATTACAGATAAATCAAAGAAAGGTAAAAAACAACATGGCAATAAGTTATGATAAACTTTGGAAGTTATTGATAGATAAAAAATTCAAAAAAACAGATTTAAAATCCATAGCCTCAATAAGTCCGAATACTCTTGCTAAATTGGGAAAAGATGAAATAGTCGATATGCAATCACTTTTAAAAATATGCGACGCACTAAAGTGTTCTTTAAACGATATTGTTGATTATTTTCCAGAAAGCAAGGACGGCGAATAATACGGTAAAATAGTTAACAGTTAGATAATTTTACTTGTTAATACCACAATTTATACCCCAGTATAGACATTTATAGGCTATTATGGACGCTTAATTGACGAAAATAGCGCAGATTATGCCATAAAACGGAGAAGAAACATATGATAGGAAAACAGGAAATATTTGAGACGGTTAAAATGTTCGGCGAAGAAAAACTCGACATCAGAACGATTACAATGGGAATTTCGCTTCTCGACTGCGCGGATTCGGACATGAAAAAATCGAACCGTAGAATATACGACAAAATCACAAAAAAAGCCGAAAATCTTGTCAAGGTCGGCGAACAGATAGAAAAAGAATACGGAATTCCGATAGTTAATAAAAGGATTTCGGTCACGCCTATAGCGATTGTGGCATCAGCCTGCGAAAATATAAATAATTTTATAGAATTTGCCAAATCTCTCGATGAAGCCGCAAAAATTACCGGGATCAATTTTATCGGAGGTTTTTCCTCTCTCGTCCAAAAAGGATTTACGGAAGGCGATAAAAAACTGATTGCCTCAATACCTGAGGCTCTTTCGTCAACTTCGAAAGTATGCTCGTCGGTAAATGTCGCGACGACAAAAGCCGGAATAAACATGAACGCGGTGCGACAAATGGGTCAGGTTATAAAAAAATCCGCCGAACTTACGGCAGATGCCGGCGGTCTTGCGTGCGCAAAACTCGTCGTGTTTGCAAACGCGCCCGACGACAATCCGTTTATGGCTGGAGCTTTTCATGGTATCGGCGAAGCGGAATGCGTAATAAACGTGGGGGTAAGCGGACCCGGCGTAGTCAAACGCGCTCTCGAACAAGTTCGCGGCGCAGATTTCGGTACGGTTGCAGAGACGATAAAGCGTGCGGCGTTTAAAATCACACGCATGGGACAGCTTGTCGCTTTGGAAGCGTCAAGCCGGTTAAACGCAAGTTTCGGCATAGTGGATCTGTCTCTTGCGCCTACCCCTGCAGTCGGCGACAGCGTCGCCGAGATATTGCAGGAAATGGGTTTGGAACAATGCGGAGCGCACGGTTCGACCGCCGCTCTGGCTTTGTTAAACGACGCGGTAAAGAAAGGCGGCGCAATGGCTTCGTCATATGTCGGGGGATTAAGCGGGGCGTTTATTCCGGTCAGCGAAGACAGAGGCATGATTGAAGCGGTAAGATGCGGCGCGCTTGACATAAATAAACTTGAAGCTATGACCTGCGTATGTTCCGTCGGTCTTGACATGATTGTTATTCCGGGCAATACGACGGCTGAGACTATATCCGCAATAATTGCGGACGAAGCGGCAATCGGCGTTATCAACAATAAGACGACGGCTGTCAGGATTATCCCCGCGCCGGGAAAAAATGTGGGGGATATGGTCGAGTTCGGGGGATTGTTAGGCTCCGGTCCGGTTATGTCTGTAAATCCGTTTGGCTGCGCGGATTTTATAAACAGAGGCGGGCAAATTCCCGCCCCGATTCACAGTCTAAGGAATTAAATGTTCTAAATCTGCGCATTTATTTAAATTTATGAAAGGGCAAAATTAAAACAGATGAAATATATTATAGAGCCGCATTGTCATTGCAAAGAAACAAGTTCATGCTCTCATATAGGAGGCGCAGAACTTGTAAGACTGTACAAATCAAAAAATTATGACGCAATAATGATAACAGACCATTATTATTCTGGTTTTTTCGACAGTTACAGAAAGAATGATAAAAGTATATTATGGGACGAACTTGCGGACAATTACCTAAAAGGCTACAGAACGGCGAAAAAAGAGGGGGATAATATCGGCGTTGCCGTTCTTCTGGGTATAGAACTGCGGTTCAGGGAAAACTCAAACGATTATCTTGTATTTGGTATAACCGAAGAAATTATATATAAATATCCAGATTTATACGAATACACGCCTGAAAAGTTTATTGAATTTTCACGTTCTCACGGACTTATTATAATTCAGGCGCACCCGTTCAGAGATGGAATGGTTCAGAGGGATTCTCGCTTTCTCGACGGAATAGAAATATATAATGGTCACCCGTGGCATAATTCCCGGAATCACTTAGCAAGAGAATTATATGAATCTATTGCGCAGAATCAGAAACGGGAATATATAAAAATTGCAGGAAGCGACTGCCACGAAATAGGTCACGAAGCGACCGCCGGGATAATTTCTGATATTCTGCCGCAAAACAGTGTTGAACTAAAAAATCTTATCGTAAGCGGCAATTACGGGATTTATATAAAATAACGTCTAAATAAATGAAGGAGTTGAAAGGTATCTTTCTCCTGTATCGGGCAGAATAACCACTATAGTTTTGCCTGTATTTTCAGGTCTGACTGCAAGTTCCGACGCGGCTTTAAGAGCGGCTCCCGATGATATTCCCACAAGAAGCCCCTCGGTTTTTGCGGCGTTTTTACATTCTGCGAAAGCGTCGTCGTTTGAAACGGCAATAATCTCGTCGTATATATCGGTATTTAAGATTTTCGGGATAAAATTTGCTCCGATGCCCTGAATTTTATGCGGTCCTGTTATGCCTTTTGACAAAAGCGGGGAGTCGGCAGGTTCTACTGCGACGATTTTTATGCCGGGATTTTTTGATTTTAAAAATTCCCCTGCGCCGCTTATAGTTCCGCCCGTTCCGACGCACGCAACGAAAATATCTATTTTCCCGCCGATATCTTCCCATATTTCGGGACCGGTTGTTTTTTTATGGATTTCAGGATTCGCCGGATTTTCAAACTGGCTTGGTATAAATGAATCCGGCGTTACGGCGGCAAGTTCATATGCTTTATCTATTGCTCCCTGCATGCCTTTGGACCCCTCCGTCAGCACTATCTCCGCGCCGTACGCTTTCAAAAGCAGACGCCTTTCCATGCTCATTGTCTCCGGCATAGTTAGGATTACTCTGTATCTTCTTGAAGCGCCAAGAGAAGCTAGTCCGATGCCGGTATTTCCGCTTGTGGGTTCGATTATGACTGAATCTGGTTTTAAAGTTCCGTTTTTTTCAGCGGCTTCAATCATGGCGAGGGCAACTCTGTCTTTAACGCTTCCCGCCGGATTGAAATATTCGAGTTTTGCGACGACTTCAGCTTTCAAATTATTTTTCTTTTCATAATTGCTTAATCTAAGCAAAGGCGTTCCGCCTATTAAATCCGATAATTTTGTGTAAATTTTTGACATAATATATTTTCCCCTTTTTATTTTAAATTTATTTTACTTATATAAATTATATAATACAATTTTGATTTTTTTGTAAAAAATAAAAAATTTTTGAAAAAAATCGAAAAATTTATAACCTTTTTTATCGAAAAGCATATAATATTATAAATAATATAAATTATTATAAATTTAAAGTACGCAAAAGATTAAAAATATAATTGGGGTGAACATTATGCGCAGACTTAGCAGATTAATTGGAATAGCAATAACATGTTTCGGACTTGGAATACTTCTTACTTTTTTTCTTCCTCTTCCAGTTCTTATTATAATTGAGGCATTAGTCATAATAACGGCAGGATTTTTATTCACAAGATGCTAAGATAAAAAATAAATTTAATATGGCAATAAAATTATTTTATCATATAATAAAAATAAAGGGAGTTATGTTTTTCTAAAAAACAGGAATCGAAAAATATAAAAAATATAATATAAAATTTCAGCTCATAACCGCGAACAGTTTTTAAAAGCTGAGGAGGCAAAATATACATGACTATTGTGGTAGTTAAAGCGCCTAAATTTTTAAAACCGATATTAAGGCGTATTTTTAAAATAAAAAAATAGAATTATACAGAAATAGAATTTATATTTTATAGAAGCATACTAAACATATAAAAATTCAATTTCTCAAAAACATATAAGACCGCGTTATAAAATTATTTAACGCGGTCTTTTTTTATTTTCAAATAGTTCCGTATATTGACTTTCTTTTGATGCTATGCTATAATATATTCAACAGACAGAGCAATGCAGAGGTAAAAATATATTTTTGTAAAAAGGGGGAATTGTTATATCTGCAATAACGGTAAGAGAACGTTTTTTAGATGTTATAAACGGGAAAATGCCTAACGATAGAATCCCGATGATTGAATGGGCGGCATGGTGGGATACAACAATACGACGCTGGGAAAACGAGGGATTTCCGTCAGGCCTGACGTTTGAGCAAAGCCTGCAATACTTCGGACTTGACGAACTGCATATCGGATACTGCGCTCCGAATGTGCCGCCCGCTCCTGGTCACGGATTAGGGGTAATGAAAAACGAAGAGGATTATGAGCGTCTGAAAAAGGATATGTATTCTGATTCAATTATTGAATGGCTTATAAACTCAGTTAAAAATTTAAAATCCCGTCACGACAACGGCGAAATAATCATACGCATATGGCTTGACGGTTTTTTCTGGTTTCCGAGAAGACTGTTCGGCATTGAGCCGCATCTTTACGCTTTTTATGATTACCCGGATTTATTGCGCAGAATGACGCAGGATTTATGCGATTTCAACATGCGCGCACTTACTGAACTGTTTAAAGTCATGAAACCGGATTATATCGGATATGCCGAGGATATGTCGTATAATCACGGACCTATGCTGTCAAAAGAATGTTTCGACGAATTTATACTCCCGCATTATCAGGTTTTGACAAAGTTTGCGCACGAACATGGGGTAAAAACCCTCCTGGACAGCGACGGGGATATAACGACTATGATACCGTGGTTTCAGACAGCCGGAATAGACGGAGTATATCCGCTCGAACATCAGGCTGGCGTGGATATTGTAAAAATACGGCAGGAATATCCGGAATTTATCATGCTCGGCGGATACGACAAAATGGTGATGAACAAAAGCGAGGAAGCAATCAGAGGCGAATTTGAGCGCATACTTCCGGTTATGCGGTCGGGACGTTATATCCCGTCCGTAGACCATCAAACCCCGCCCGGAGTGTCGTTTGAGGATTATAAGCTGTATATAAAATTATTCAAGGAATACTGCGAAAAAGCGGTTAAATAAGGTGAATTTATTATGGGGATTTTCGTTATTATCTTTTTGGCAATACTTGTTATAGCTGTGATTTACATATTAAGAGAATTTTGGACATGGTATTTTAAAATAAACAAAATAGTAAGCCTTTTGGAAGATATAAGCAGAAAACTTGATAAACTCGATAAAATTGATACGATATTAAATTCTAACAAAAATAATTCGGATATTGAAAATGGTACAAATACAGAAAATAATTAACACATAAATAAAAATTTAAGGAGCTGATATACATGAAAAAATCAATAAACGCATGGTCGATTGATTCAAAAACAAATTTTGACGACATGTTTTCGCAAATAAAAAAAGCCGGATTTGACGGCATAGAGCTGAATGTTGACGCAAAAGGCAATTCCGCGCACTCTCTCACTCTCGAAACGACGGATAAAGAACTGGCTGATATACTCGCGCTGTCAAAAAAATACAATTTGCTCGTAGTCAGCATTTCAACGTCGCTGTGGTGGAGCGTAAATATGGGTTCGGCAAACAAAGAAAACCGCGAAAATTCAAGAAAACTTTTGGAAAAACAGCTTATCTGTGCGAAAACGCTGGGAGCGTCGGGAATTCTGACAGTACCCGGCGGAATAAGCGAAGATACGTCAATCGCCGAGGCATACAAAAACTCGTTTGACACGCTTGAATCCTGCAAAGATATTATTGAGGAATATAAGCTGAAAGTCGGACTTGAAAACGTTTGGAACACATTCTTTGTATCGCCGTTTGATATGGCGAACTTTATCGACAGCTTGAAATGCAAATACATTTCGGCTTATTATGACGTTGGAAACGGAGTAGCTTTTTCGTGGTCTGAATATTGGATAGAAATTCTGGGAAACAGAATCAGCCATATACATATAAAAGATTTCAAGCGAAATTCGGGGATCAACAGCGGGGGAACATGGCCCGATTTGTTGAAAGGCGACGTAAATTTCAGGAAGATAATACCGGCATTGAAAAAAGCCGGCTGGGATGGTTATCTTACCGCCGAAATCGGCAAGACAGACGCAGATCAGTCGTTCGAGGATTTTTATAAGGAAACGGTGGAATTGGAAAGTAAAATTATTGCGGGCGATTTTTAATGTGGGTTTTTATATAATGTACAATACTGGGAGGATAGATTATGTCTATAAAAGAACAATTAATTAATGATATTGAAACGCTTCCTGAAAATGTTTTATTGGCTATTAACAATATCATCAAGGAGTGGATTGCGTTAAATAATAAAAATTCTAATGATATTGGAGAGAAACGTCGTGCTATGTTTGGATGCATGAAAGGTAAAATGTGGATTGCCGATGATTTTGACGCGCCTCTTGAAGAGATGCGGAAGTATATGGAATGAAATATTTACTTGATACGCATATTTTAATATGGCATTTTGGAGGTAGCGACAAACTATCAAATAAAATAAAGGACGATATACTCTTTAATTCTAAAAATGAAATTTTTATCAGTATTGTTTCTCTTTGGGAAGTTGCAATTAAAATGAATATTGGCAAATACGATTTTGACGGGGGATTTGCGGCATTTCGCAGACTTGTAAAAGAAAACGAATGTGAGGTTTTACCAATTAAAGACGAGCATATGGAACGACTGTTTGCATTGCCGCTTATACACCGGGACCCGTTTGACAGACTTATTATCGCAACTTCAATAATAGAAGAAATGCCGTTAATAACCGCAGATGAAAACATTCAAAAATATAATGTTAATTGGGTTTGGTGAGTGAATAGTATTTATATTTTGTGCAGGAGGGAAATATGAAAAATTATGCTCAGGTTTATGTGAAAAGTAGTTTTGAAGCGGCAGAAATGTATTGCAAAGCTTTTGGTGCAGAAATTACATTTGAAGTGAAAAATGATACCGAAACTGCTTATGCACACTGTGAATTATCCGTAAATGGTGAAGGTTTTTTAGCATTGAGCGAAGCCGCAGACCCTTGTGACATAAACATAATTCACAAAATGAAATGGGAAACAATGACTTTTAATGTTTTTGAGATGGGAAGCGAAGAATCGGTTTGTAATGCCTTTAATATTTTGAGTAATGGCGGTGTTATTATAAATCCGATTCATGAAGTTCCGTGGAACAAATGTTGTGCGACTGTTATCGATAAATTTGGAGTGTGCTGGTGGATTGCAATTTAATAAGCAAATAAGCATACTATACATGAAAAAGATTTTATAAAATTTAAACATAAAAAAGATTGGAGAAAAATATTATGAAAAAATTAGCAATGATTGGCTGCGGAGGAATCGGCGGTTATCACTTGGAGCATTTTGTGAACTTCAAAGACATTGAACTTGTGGGGTTCTGCGATTTAATTGCGGAACGCGCGGAAAATTTTGTCAGAATTGCGGGGAAGGGTAAATCGTTCACGGATTTCAGAAAAATGTACGACGAAACAAAACCGGATATGGTGCTTATCGGCATACCGCCTTACGCTCACGGCGAAATCGAATTTGAGACGATAAACCGCGGGATTCATTTATTTGTGGAAAAACCTGTAAGCTTGAATTTATCTACAGCTAAAGAAATACGCGATAAAATCGCGGAGAAAAAAATCATTTCAGCTGTGGGATTTCAGTGCCGTTACGACAATATAAATGAAGCCGCCAAAGATTTTATTAGTAAAAACGAAATAGTTACAATGCAGGGTTCGAGAGTCGGGGGAGTTCCCGAAGTCGATTGGTGGAGAAAAAAAGATTTATCCGGCGGTCAGCTTGTTGAGCAGACAGTTCACCAAATGGATATGCTCAGATATTTATTAGGAGACGTCGACACAGTTTATTCTATCCCGACGCGCGGATTTATAAAAGATTCGGAGTGGGTGGGATATGACACGGACGACGTAAGCACGACGATTTTCAAGTTCAAGAGCGGTATTGTCGGGACAATGATGACTGGCTGTTATTCCCTCAACGGCGCGTCGTGGGATTCAAAAATCACAATAGGCACAAGAGGTTCGCGTCTTGATTATATATTATGCGGCAAAACAGTAATTTACGGGGTTGACGAAAAAGATATAGCCGCAGAAATAGCCGGAGTGGTCAAAGGAGACGGAATGCAGAGAAGAAACGAAAACGAAGTGGGAATAACGGTTAATTCAAACGTCGATTTCGGCACGCTCTGCGACCGCACGTTTATCGACGCAGTTATATCGGGCGACCCGTCGAAGATACGTTCGCCGTACAGCGATGCATTAAAGAGCGTCGCGTTTGTTCTAGCGTGCAATGAGTCTATGAAAACAGGTCAGCCTGTTAAAGTCGAGGTATAATGATTATGAAAAACATAAAAATGCTCGTCACGGATTTAGACAACACGCTTCTCAGAACAGATAAAACAATTTCGGATTACACTGCCGGCATTTTAAACAAATGCCGGCAAAACGGTATAAAAGTGGTATTTGCGACAGCAAGACCTATAAGAGTTGCGCAATACAATAAATTTACACCCGACGCAGTTATTGCGGACAACGGAGCGATAATAGAGTGCGACGGTAAAATAATCAATAGGATAAATATTTGTAATGATATCGTAAACGAATTTATCACTAAAGTAATAAGCAGTGGCAAAGTTGGATATTTAACTGTTGAATTGGGCGAATATTTATTATCAAATTACAAAGGCAACGAATTAATGGCGGATTTGAATACATGGAATATAAAAAATACAGATTTTTCAGACAAAATAGATTTTCCGGCAACGAAAATTTCTGTTGAATGTAAAGATAAATTTTGGCTGAATGATTTGATAAATAATTATCCAGAATTGCATTTGTATACGAATAACAAAGAAAATTGGTGTCAGGTAATGCACGTTTTGTCAACAAAATATAACGCAATCAAATTGCTTGCTGACCGTTACGACTATGATATAAACGAAGTCGCGGCGTTCGGCGATGATTTTAATGATGTCGAAATGCTGAAACAGTGCGGGATCGGTGTCGCAGTCGCAAATGCGATTGACGAAGTGAAAGTTGCCGCAGATTATATTTACGGTTCAAACGATGATGACGGCGTGGCAAAATGGATTGAGGAAAATATATTTAATTCTACAAAAACAGTTAAAGAAAAAATCATTGAAAAATTGAAAGAAAAATTAGAGCCGTTGAGTTATGTCTATGCTCTCTGGCTTGAAGGGTCGGACGCAAACGGTACGGCGGACGAATATTCGGATATCGACTTATGGGCGGATATTGCCGACGAATACGAAGCAGAAGCTATTGAAGCGACCGAATCTGCATTGCGCGAAATTGCGCCGTTTGATTATAAATATATCGCGAAGCGTGACCACCCGCAAATCCAACAGATATTCTATCATTTTGAGGGCACAAGCGAATATTTTATGATTGACTTCTGCTGGCAACTACACAGCCGTCCACAAGATTATGCCTATTATAAAAATGATAATATCGAAGCGGCAAAAGTTATATTTGACAAAGATAATATCATCAGATATAAACCGTTAGAAGAATCCGCATTTATGACTTCTAATACTGATTTGCTGAATGATATAAAATATAAATATACGCAACATTCCCGCGTTTTAAAATATGTCCGCCGAGGTCAATATCTCGAAGCGTTCGCATTTTATCAGCATTATGTTCTTGAACCGATTGTATGTTTGCTGAGAATTATTTACACACCTGCTTATACAGATTACGGCTATCTTCATATTTCCCGGCATATTCCGATAGATAAGTCAGAACGATTGGAATATTTTGCGAAAATTTCTTCACTCGACGTTATAGAAAAAAAGACGGGAGAATCGCAGGAATGGTTTAAAGAATTGTTACGGGAGTGCAATATATAACAGGAAATGCGAAGAACGAATTGAGTAATGACATAAAAATTTCGCACCGAAGCCCTCTTTCGTAAAGAGGGTGGCATCGCCGAGCGATAGCGAGGATTACGACGACGGGTGTTTTGTCAAAATTCCACAAAACACCCGTCACGCGGTTCAACGTAATATTATAATTCCATGCAAATTTCTCGCGTGCCACCCTCTTTACGAAAGAGGGCTTCGGTGCGTCAATCCGTGAATTGCATTAATAATCAAGATATTTTTGCAATAAATCGAGCATTTGCCGGTCAAGTTGATAGCCGTTGAAATCTTCATAGTCTACATCATCTCGTCCGCTGTTTAATATCCCGAAAGAACCGTTAAAATTCCAGAGCGCCCAGCCAAGTCCTGCTTCTTTGAAGTTGTTAAGATTATCTTCCATCCATCTCAGAACTACGTCGTGCGGGGTTTTATCATATGAACCCCATTCGCCAACCATTGCACCGCCGCCGCTGTTTATAAGATTTATCCACGGCGTGAGATATGTGTTTTTAAGCCAGTTGCCGTTGTGTATGTCTGCGCCTTCCAAAACAATATTTCCGTCTGCGTCGATTGTTATAGATGGAATTTTTACGCCCCAGTCAGGGGTATTCGGCGTAAGCGAGAAAGCTTTACCGGTTCCTGATACAGAAGCGAATTTCATATCGTTTACTGTCATCCAGTCGCCGTCCGTTACTTCAAGAGTGAGCAGCTTTGTGCCTGCGGGTATGTTTACTCTGTAGTCTTTGCTAAATATATTCTGGTAGATTTTCCATTCGTCCACATATACTGACGTTGTCCAGTCGCCTGTGCCGGGTCCGCTTTCAAAGAGATGGTTATATATTTCAACGCCGTCCGCTTTTACGATAAGCCTTGCTTGATTTGACACAGTGCCGACGTTTATGTCAAGATTATACGCCTCGTTGAAATCATGCGTTATACTGTAAATTGACCTCAAATCGCTTTTCCCGAAACTGTAAAGATACTGAGGAATTGCCACAGTGGGCCATGTAGGTATAGGGTAACTGTCTGCTCCGTCTATCCATTCGGCTAAATAATGAGTGAGGGTCATTGGCTGATATCCTCTTGTCGCCTGCGCTATGCCTAAATCTTTAATCATATTCGAGGGCGTCATACCCCAGGATAATCCGTCTGCGATTATCAGCCTTTTAGGATCCTGCGCCCATATTGCGTCGGCAGCTTTTTTCATCACTGCGGCGTATATTGATTCGTCCATATCTCCGGGTTCGTTTACAAGGTCAAAACTTAAATATTCGTTGGGGACGTTTTTGTATCTCGCGGCAAATTTTGCCCACATGTCCGCAAAAGCCTCCTGCGGTTCCGGTTGCGTCCAGAGGTCGGTTTCTTCCGGCGGAGTTGCCACAGTATATCCGGGAGCTCTGTGGAAGTTAAGACAGACGTGAACATCATACTTTATTCCGTATTCCACAGCTTTGTCAATCATTTCCATAACCTGCTCGTCCATAACATTCCAGTCGCCGGATGTTGCCCAGCACCTGTAGTCCATAGGGATTCTCACAAAATCAAATCCCCAGGCTGAAATCATTTTAAATTCGTTTTCGTCAAATGGCGTCATACTGTCAACCTGAAATAAATTGAGCAGATTAAACCCTTTCCAAGCTGGAAGTTTTTTCGGCGTAGGAGTTGGAAGTTTTGTGGTTTTGCCGGTAAAGTCATAAGTAAAAACAACCGGAGTGTCAGGCGCGGGCGCGGTTGTAGTAGTCTGCGTTGTCGCCTGTACGGAAGTGACAGTATTTGTGCTGACATCGGCACTGGTATTACTGCCGTCTGTCGGTTTATTGGAATCATCGGATTTTTTACTGCACGACGACAATGGCAAAAGCAGAGACATTGTCACGGTTAGTACTAAAAATGCCGACAGAATTGATAAAATGCGTTTCATATAATATAAAAGCCTCCTGAATCAATTTCATATTAAATATGCGAATCAAAGTTTAAGAACAAATGCAAAAAATCTTAGCCAAAAGCCCTCTTTAGTAAAGAGGGTGGCATGCGAGATGTTGTGTGAGGAACTATAGTATTACCTCAGACCGCGTGACGGGTGTTTTGTCAAATTTCCACAAAACACCCGTCAAACGCAAATCGCAAGTAAACTTGCGGCGTTTGCCACCCTCTTTACTAAAGAGGGCTTGCGAAGAGTGTTCTGGTTTCAACTCGTGATTTCCTTATATAGATATTTTATAATATATTTATGAAATTTTCAATATAAACAATTTTTATTAAATTTTTTATTTTTCCGAATAACCGATAATATATTTTTGGTACTATATATACGAAAACGTTTTCGAGCAAAGTAAAAAATATATTATTTGAGGATTTAAGAATATGCAAGATACAACGATAATCACTGCAATAAAAGATAATATAGTAAACTCTATGAAAAGCATATTCTCTTTTTCGCTTGCGCGGACAAACAACGCGTCGGAAGCCGAGGATTTGTCGCAGCAGATAATAACCGAACTTTTAACTTCGGCGAATACGCTGAAAGACGTCAACGCTTTTTACGGCTGGATGTGGTCTGTGGCGAAAAATACATACGGCAAATACTCGCGTAAACGCGCAAAAGAAAGAAATATGCAGAGCGGATATGACATTTACGATATGGACGACGATAATTCCGGCATCGGCGGTATGAACATTTTTATGCCGCAAATCAGAAACAGCGTCGAAGACGATATTATATTGAAAGAAGACACAAATCTGCTGAAACGGGAATTATCCCTACTTGCGTACAAATACAGGGAAGCCGTCGTAAAATATTATCTTGAGGACAAATCATGCAATCAGATAGCCGAAGAACTTTCGGTAACCGTAGAAACCGTAAAACAGTTGCTTTTTAAAGCAAGAAAAATTTTGAAAGAAGGTATTAATATGAATCGCGAATTTGGGGAAAAAAGTTATAAACCCGGTGAATTTACATTCAGCTCGCATAAATTTAACGGAAGCGATACGGAATATGTAAAAATATTCGACAGGCGTAAACTGCCCGGAAATATATTGTTATCAGCCTACTACGAACCTTTGACAATCGAAGAAATGAGCGTTGAACTCGGAGTTGCCGCGCCGTATCTTGAAGATGAAATAAAAATTCTATTGGATGCCGGATTAATAAAACTCATGCAAAACGGGCGTTATCAGGCGAATATTTTTATATACACAACAGCTTGCGAAGAAGATATAGAATTAAAAACAAAAAAATTATACGAAGATACCGCAAATAAAGTGCAGCAATTCATTGACGAAAATTATGACAAAATCAAAGAGATAGCCTTCAACGGTGAAAATATTTCGCAAAATAAATTAAGATGGTTTGCAACCACTTTCTTTATGTGCGAATTTCATCTGAACCGGCTAAGACGGATGGATAAAACATTATCTAATAATTTGCCTCCGCTTGCATATGGCGGTCAGGGATATTTATTCGGTTATAACAAAAGCGAACCAGATTTTAAACATAATCAATTAGTAAAACATTCAAATATAAACATGAACAGCATAAAATATAAAGGCAAGGCTTTCTATATATTTTATAAATTCTTAGAAAAATGTCAGCCTCCATCTCCGTTTTACGGCAATGAAGCACTTGATTTGCTTGAATTTATTCTTGGAGCGGCAAATAACGCTTTCGAAGATTTTGCGCCCGATGAAATCGCAGTAAATGTCAGTAAAGGAATCATAGAAAAATCCGGCGATTCATATAAAACTCTGATTCACGGGATTACAAAAGATGCGCAAGATAAACTTCTCGAATTACCGCAGAATTTATTTGAGGAAATAAGAGTAATGCTTGATGAACTGACATGTGTAACTGCGCAAATCATGGAAAATCATGCTCCGTCTGCGATAAAAGAACAGGCTAAAAATCTCGCCGAAATCATAAAATCCATAAACCCCGATATTATATTTTATACAACTGAAATTTTATACGAAAACGGTTGGCTGATTGTACCGCAAATGCTGGAATGTTTGGCGATGTATACAGTAGTTTGAGTGATTTTAAATTTTTTGACAGATTAAAAATTATAATAAAAAAAGCGGCGGGAGATTTAATTTTCTCGCCGCTTTTTCGGAATAAAAGAATATATAATTAAATAAAGATTTTGTAAAAATAAATAAATTATAGGTAATTTTGAAAGTATTAAAAAAAACTGTTGACTTTTATGCATAAAAATGGTATTCTATATAAGTTGAGATTTTTAAAATAAAAATAAAAAATAAAATACTATTTAATTTTGTTTAAATTTCGGAGGAATTAAAATGGCACAGACAAAATCAAAATCAAGAGCAAAATCAAAAAAAGGCGGTAAAGATTACTCAATGACATTTCTGACAATCGGAATTGTGCTCGTAGTGGCATTGACCGTTTATATTACAACCGACGGCATACTGTCGAGGTCAAGCTTACTGAAAGACCAGACCCTTACAAGCGCAGTGTCTTCTATATTGAAAAAATCCCCGGCTTTTGTCAGCAAAGACGATTTATCAAAAGTAAAATGTATCTATATAATACCTGACCAGAACAGCAGCACAGGGGGATATCAGCTTGCTATTGGCTATGACGACGCCGCCGCTCTTATACAACAACAGCAGGACGCCGCAAATAATCCCGATACTACCACTGCCTCTGCCGATACCACTGCGGCGACTGATACTGCCTCCACAGACACAACCGCTGCGACTACCGCGGCGCCGACTCTTGATCAACTGCTCAATTTCGCATCGTTTACGACAGATATAAAAGATTTTTCGAGTTTGTCACAGTTTACAAACCTTGAATATCTCGTGATTCAAAATCAGACAAATCTGAAAGATTTAAGCGTTCTGCAAAATATGACTTCGCTGAAAAGCATAGTTTTATCTACTATCGGCGCAACTGATTTTTCTGCGTTCGCAAATCTGACGTCAATACAAAATATTAATATACAAAGCTGCACTGTAAAAGACGTAAGCGTATTTTCCGCACTGCCTAATCTTGAATATTTGAATCTCACGTCTGATAATATAAAAGACATTTCATCTCTTGCAAGTATCGCAACATTAAAAACGCTCGTTCTCAGCAACAATCAGATAACGGATATTACCGCTGTGAAAAGTCTGACAAATCTTGAAACTTTATATGTAGATTCAAATCAGATTACAGACCCGTCTCCGGCGGGCAGCCTTAAATCTCTTAAAAATCTGAGTTTATACGGCAATCAAATAACAGATATAAGTTCTCTCGCAGGTTTGACATCCATAGAAACGCTTGAAGTCGGCAAAAATCAATTATCCGATATTTCAACCGTATCGTCTTTTGTAAATCTGAAACAGCTCGGAGTAGGCGAAAACAGTTTATCGTCAGTAAGCGCAATATCAGGCTGTACAAAGCTCACAGATTTATATATTAACAACAACAGTATCAGCGATTTAAGTCCGTTAAGCGGTCTTACCGCTTTGACAGGATTGTATATAAGCACCAATCAGGTATCGGATATATCTATGCTTGCAAACTTCAAATCTCTTACGACTTTCTATGCCGACAGCAACAGTATATCGGATTTAAGTCCGCTCAGTTCGCTCACAGCCATGACTACGTTATCTCTCAAAGACAATAAAATAGTCGATATATCGGCTCTTTCATCTCTCACTCAGATAACCAGTTTAGCGCTCGATGGAAACTACATCACCGACTTTACGCCTATAAGCGCAATACAGCAAAATTCGAGCGCGCAAGTCACCGGTCCAAGCAGTCAGCTGACCGGCGATAATACAGCCACAGACACTACAGCCGCGACAGATACCACGGCCGCCGAATCGGCAACGTAAAAAAATCAAACTCACAAAATAACAAGACAGGAGCGGCAATAAATTCGCCCATGGCGAATTTGAGCCGCCCCTACTGTTACCTGTAATATTTGTAATATGCGATTATCTGACGTTCTTTGTTTGTGATTAAATCAAGAGATTCTAAAACGACCCCTTCCAAAGACAAAAATTCAGACGCTTTTAAGTCCGGGATAAACGCCCGGAACAATTCTTTCCCGCCTTTATCGCCGCTCAAATAAATCGAAAGCTCGTTATTTTTGTTTATGTTGAAGAATCCGTCCTTGCCTATGATTGTATCGACAACTTCGCCGGTTTTACCGTCGATAATTCTTTCGCTTATGTAGCGAATTTTTTTGTCGCATATTCTCCGGGCAAATTTTAGCCGGTATTCGGGATTTTCTTCGTCATTCTTTTTAATTCTGTTACTTATTTTGTGTATAATATTTTTGAAAAAACCAAACATTTTAAATCTTTCCTACTAAATTTACGTTTATTTTTGCGAGACCACCAAATAATCAGCCATCCATTGTAAAATTTCATGGTCAAACGGGAATTTATCCGTGTCCGGCGCGGGCAATTCGCCGTAAATTTTTATTGTTTCATTTTTACTGTAACCATATTGCCTGCATCTTTCAAGCCATTGATTTATATCAACCATCTTTTCCATTAATGCCGAATCATCATTGTCGTCAATATTTTCTGACAATTTAACCCATTTTTTTGTATTTTCACTCTCATGGTCGTCAACCACAGATATTCCATATACCGTACTTCCATTTGGTTTAAGCACTCGATGTCCTTCTTTGAATCCAGCCATCATCTTTGCCTGCATACCTTCAAACCCTCCGAGAGACCACACAACGTCGATACACTCGTCAATCAGCGGCAGATTAGCGCAATCACAGGCTAAATAAATCATGTCTACATACGGGTTTTTCCACTCGTCAGAATAAAAGATTCTGTCCCACTTTAATATTCTATGGCTTAAATCCGCCATTATTATGGTAACAGGCCAATTTATGCGCTTTATTATATGTTTTATTCCTTGACCTGTGCCGCACGCAACATCTAAAATTATACGCGGTTTCAGCTTATTTATAATCTTCCAACGTTCCTCGTGAGAATCGAGACCTCTGTCATAATTCGGATTGGTTTGCCAATGGTGTTCATGCAGATATTCATCGTAATTCCTGAAGCTTAACGACCATTGTTCGCCCGGAATTTCCCTTGTGCCGAAGTCCGCAACTCCGTCTTTCACGTAATATTTGCAACCGTTTTCGCAGGAATAAAAAAGTTCAAATTCCCCGGGTGTCTGATAATTTAATTTCAGCAGTTTTCTGCATTTGGGGCAGACAAGCAGTTGATTTAATTTGAAGAAAGTCCTGTCGATTCCGGCTCCGGCGTATTCGCCTGCAAATTCGCCTCCCTCCAATATGCTGTTGATTGAAATCTTGCATATCCATGAAATATTGAGAAGTGTTTCAATATCCGGCAGAGCGAGACCTGTTTCCCATTTTGACACTGCCTGTGTGCTGACGTCTAATTTCTCGGCAAAAACCGCCTGTGAATATCCAAGCGATTTTCTTAACGCGGAAATTCTGCTTCCAACAACTATTTTATCAATCATTTTAAAATACCTCCGGTTATGTTTATTAGGGTTTATTTTTGTTTGCAATAATTATACTGCTATTTACACGGAAGCGCAATGTATCTGTAATTGAATTATATTTAATTTTAACAACCGACAGTTGATGGATATATATTCATATACTTAAAATTTATGTAAATTTAAATTTGCTTTTAGAACAATTATACAAAAAACTAACGTAAAATAAATAAAAATTTTATGAAGAAATAAATAACAATTTTTCAAAAAACATTGCATTTGTATCAGATATTATGTATAATAAGAGCTGTGAAAAAATAATATTTAAGAATGAAGAAAAATTAGAAAATATTGGGAAATTTATAAAACTATGTTTATAAATGTTTATAAATAAATTCAAAATAAAGCAAGGTGATTATTATGCTGCCGCTTGATACCGTTTCAGGGGAAGCCGAATCGGCGTTAAAAAAATTCGGCGTGAATACCGACGATATTACAATCTCTGTTATTCTTGACTTGGACACTGCCGGCGATTTCGGAGAAACACTGCTGTGTCTGACAAAAGGGAACCTTTACTGTCTCTCTGCCAGCTCCAAAGATTTTGTATACGACACGGCAAAAAGCAAGAAAAACAAAAATACAATACAGGTTGGAATTACAGAAGAAAACAACATAAAATCGAAATTTTCAAATCCGAAGTTCGAAACGTATCCTATGAACGACGTTACGGAATCCTACATAGACAGTTTTACGTCGACAAACAGATTATTTTTGAAGCTCGGCGAAAAGACGGTTGGGATCGCATACTCCACAAACTCGAAAAAACAAAAATTATTCGCTTTTCTTGAAATTATGAGACGTATTCAGGAGGGCAGAGAAGTTTCAGCAGAAGACGCGATATTCGAACAGTTTAATACATGCTGTCCCAAGTGCGGAAGAAGATACCCGAATCAAAACAGAAAAATCTGCATGAACTGCGTCGATAAAAATATGCTGTTCACAAGGCTTTTGAAGTATTTTAACAATCATTTTCACCAGTTAATATTTATTTTTGTCAGTTTATTGGTCGCGTCGGGAATTTCTCTGTTGTCTCCTATGCTTAACGGTCATGTCTTCATAGATATAGTTTTACAGGGTAAAGGTAAGGATTTCGGTATTCTAAATATTCTGCGCGGCAATATCGTCGGATTTGTTTTGATTTTGCTCGCGATGAATATGATAAGTCTATGCAACAGCATACTGAGGGGCAGAACTGTAAACAAAATGTCTATAGCGGTTACGCAGACAATGAAAAGAGATATGTTTTCGGCTATGCAAAAACTCTCTTTGGCTTATTTCAACAACAATCAAACCGGACGTCTGATGAACAGAATAAATTCAGACCCGGAAGTCATACGCGGTTTTTATACGGACACAATTCCGAACTTTATTGTAAGCGTTATAACTTTTATCGGCGTCGCCGTATCCATGTCGATAGTGAATTGGCAGCTGACGCTCATAGTTTTTATACCCGTGCCAATAATCGTATGGATTTTCACAACCCGGCTGCCTAAACTCTGGAGAATGTTTTCAAGGCGCTGGAGACGCTCTTCTTCTCTGAACAATGTGCTGGGAGATTCTCTCGACAATATAAGAGTGGTAAAAGCGTTCGCAAAAGAAGTCGAGGAAAGCAACAGGTTCAGAAAATACAGTGACCGGCTTTATCAAGCCGACCTGAAAGTTAATATAACAAGTTTGACGATATTTCCGGTTGTTTCACTTTTAATGGGTCTGACAGGCACATTGATATGGGGATTCGGCGGAATCAGAGTTATAGGTCATACTATGGATTACGGAATTTTAATGACTTACATAGGCTATACGAGCATGATTTTCGGACCCCTGCAGTTTTTCTCCACATTGGCAAATCAAATCACAGAAATAATAAACTCATCACAGAGAGTTTTCGAGGTTTTAGATACTCCGAGAGATATTATGGATATAGAAAATCCGGTTAAGCTCGAACATTTAAAAGGCGATATAGAGTTTGACGACGTTTGTTTCCACTATCTGGCAAACCGTCCGATTCTGAGGAATATGTCGTTTAAGATAAAACAGGGGGACTATATCGGGCTTGTGGGGCATACCGGGGCAGGAAAGTCCACTATCGCGAATTTAATCACCCGGATGTACGACGTTATAAGCGGGGTGATTAAAATTGACGGGTATAACATAAAAAATATAGAAATCAATACTCTAAGAAAAAATATCGCGATTGTGTCGCAGGAGATATTTATATTCAGAGGGACAATAGCGGATAACATACGATACGCAAAGCCGAATGCGACAATGGACGAAGTAGTCGCCGCATCAAAAGCGGCTAACTCCCACGATTTTATAGTAAATCTGCCCGAAGGTTACGAGACTATTGTCGGAACCGGCAGCCGCTCCATGTCCGGAGGGGAACAGCAGAGAATATCTATTGCCCGCGCCTTGCTTCTCAACCCGAAAATATTAATCTTAGACGAAGCTACCGCCGCAATGGATACGGAAACTGAACGTCTAATCCAAAAAGCGATAAACATTCTCGTTAAAGGCAGGACGACAATAGTAATTGCCCACAGGCTGTCGACATTAAAAGAATGCAATTATCTTTTTGCTATCGAAAACGGCGAAATAGCCGAAAGCGGCGACCATGTCGAGCTGATTAAAAAGAAAGGCATATACTACAAGTTATATAAACTGCAAAGCGACGCTATGAAAAAAGTAATAGCCGGAGATTAATTATAAAGAGGTGAAATGTAATTTTATGGCAGAAGAAAATTTAGACAATCTGTTTGAAAACGAACGGGTATCTATTCCGTTAACCCCGAAAAATGCGGTGTTTAAACGCTCCGAGGGCGGGCTTATCAGCCTCGATCTGACTGTGGAAGAAAAAAACGAAACAGGCGAAACAATCCCCAAAAAAGAATTTTTTGAGAGAATAGTAATATTTAGATGTTTCCCGGTCACAAACCCAAACGAATTATTGTCGGTAAGAGAGCCGGATTCAAAAAAAATGGGCAGGGGAAAAGAAATCGGAATGATAAGATACATGAAAGATTTCTCCGAAGAAGAACAGATATTATTCCTGGAAGAACTTGACAGGAGGTATTTTTCCCCTGAAATTACTAAAATAAACTCAGTCAAAGACAAATTCGGCTGTATGTATTGGGAAGTTGAAACAAATGCAGGGAATATGACTTTTCTTATAAATAACCCGTTCTCCAATATCAGACTGCTGGAAGACGGCAGAATATTTATTAACGACATAGACGGCAACAGTTTCCAGATTAAAGACCCCCGCAAACTTGATTCCAACAGTTTCAAAAAGATTGAAATATACATATAATTATATAATTTCTCGTAGAAAATTATAATATGAAACAGATAATATACTGAGCTGTCTCAGCACGGGAAAGAAGGCGAAAATAAAAATTTATGAAACTTTTATATGAACTGTCCGCCAAAGATGAAACTGTGGTTGAAAACGCAGTCAAACCGGACAAGGGCGAAAAACTTATGTACTGTCTGCCGTTCAACATGCTTGACGGGAATTTTGTAAAAGGCTATATGGTTTTTACAAACAAAAAAATGTATAAGATATTGGAAGGAAAGCTTCTCGCAGTTTACGATATAATAGGCTCAAGCGATTTCAAAACAGAAGTTATGTACGGAAGCGGCGGATTTTACGCAAAAATCAACGGAAACACGACGTTAATCTGCCAATTCATCGTAGGACGCAATCTGCCGCGTTACGCGGTAATGGTGAAAGCGTGCGAGATTCTGAACGAAACCGGCGACGAAACTCCTCTTGTGAACAGCAGCCCCGAAAGATTCTGTCCGAAATGCGGGAGACCGTATTTGCACGGTTCCCAAATATGCCCGTTCTGTATGAAAAAATTTGACGTCTATATGAAATTATGGGCTATGACAAAAGGACTGAGACTTGCGATGTTCTTTCCGTTTATTGTGGCAAGCATCGGGATTTTGGTGCAGTTTGGTCTTCCTGTTATTCAAAGGCATATCACGGATACATATCTCGTGCCTAAGATACCGATACAGACCGATCAGATATCCGGAGTGGTCTGGGGATTTGCTTCTTGGGTCGCGCTGCTCGTAACTATAGATTTGTTCCAGAGGGCTTTAGGCGTTGCAAGCGCGCGTCTGCTTGCTCTTGCTTCCGGGAAATTCCTGATTATGCTGAGAACCCTGTTATATGAAAAGATACAGACTTTGTCGCTGTCTTCGATCCAGAGACATTCAACCGGAGAATTGATGACAAGAGTATCGAACGACACCGGAGTAATGCAGAATTTTATAATACAGCAGTTGCCAAGTATATTCACGCAGGTGATTTCTCTGCCGATAGCTATAGTAATTCTGTTTGTGATGAACTGGATTACAGCTTTATTTGTCCTTGTGCCGATACCGTTTGCTATATTTATAATCACAAGATTCTGGGGATATATTCACAGTAAAAATATGAGAATGTGGAGAACCGGAACCCGTATGCAATATTTACTTCAGGATATATTGAGGGGCATACGCGTTGTAAAAAGTTTCGGTCAGGAAGATAAAGAAATAGACAAATTCAACAATATATCGCTCGAAGTCGCAAGACAGCAGTTAATAATAAGCCGTATCTGGTCGACAATCTGGCCTTTTATCACTACTTTAATCAACTCGGGCGTGTACTTTATAATCTGGTATGCAGGGTCTTTGGTTATAGGCGGCAAGATAACTCTCGGTATGTACAATCAGTTTTTTTCATACACAAACATTGTTTACGGACCTCTCGTAGCTCTTGCGAATATCCCGAATAACATATCGAACTTTTTGACGTCGTCGAGTAAAGTGTTTGAGATCCTTGAAGAAACACCTGAAATTCTCGACATAGATTTGCCTCTCGACATAAAAATCGAAGGCGATATAAGCGTAAAAAAGGCTACTTTCGGTTATCAGAGTTACAATCCGGTGCTTGAAAATATTAACCTGGAGATAAAAGCGGGCGAAATGATTGGGCTTGTCGGACATTCCGGTTCCGGAAAAACCACGCTGATAAATTTGCTCATGCGTTTATATGAAGTAAACGAAGGCGAAATTTTGATAGATAATGTAAATATAAAAGATATATCGCAGGAAGCTCTGAGAAGTCAGATAGGCGTAGTTTTGCAGGAGACGTTTTTATTTACAGGAACAGTCAAGGAAAATATAAGATATTCCAAGCCTTACGCGACAGACGAGGAAGTTATCGAAGCGGCGAGAATAGCAAACGCGCATGATTTTATAGTAAATCTTCCGGAAGGGTATAACACGTTAGTCGGCGAAAGGGGATATTCAATGTCCGGCGGCGAACGTCAAAGAGTCGCTATAGCGAGAGCGGTGATACATAACCCGAGAATATTGATTTTAGACGAGGCGACGGCGTCTCTTGACACGGAAACGGAAAAATTGATTCAGGACGCGTTAAATAAACTTTCCCAGAACAGAACGACAATCGCGATCGCCCACAGGCTTTCGACTCTGCGAAACGCAAATAAACTGTTAGTCTTAGATAAAGGAAAAGTCGCCGAATTCGGCACGCATGAAGAACTTCTGCATTTAAAGGGCATATATTATAAACTTGTCATGGCGCAGAGGGAAATGGCGCATCAGATTGTCGGCGAGGAAGACGAAGAAACTGCATGACGGGTTCCGATAAAACTTAATAACGTAAAATATAAAAGTCAAGAGAAAATGAAAATTTTTCTTGACTTTTTATATTGTTGATTGTATAATTATAAATGCGGATAGTTAAGAGGATTTATAAATTTTTGAACGGGCAGGTGAGAAAATAAATTGTGTGACAAAATAAAAAAAGTAGCGTTATTCCATGATATGTCGTGTTACGGTAGGTGCGCGCTATCTGTGATTATCCCGATTATTTCCGTGCTTAAAGTCCAGCCTATAATACTTCCCACAGCTTTACTATCGACGCATACCGGAGGATTTTCGGATTTTACGTTTCTTGATTTAACCGGGGAAATAAAAAAAATTATCACGCACTACGAAAAACTGGATTTAATACCGGACTGCGTTTATACAGGATTTCTCGGCGGCGAAGAGCAAATTAAAATCATTGCGGACTATATAAAAAATCAGAAACAAAAAGGCGCGTATATTTTTGTAGACCCCGTGATGGCAGACGACGGGAAATTGTATTCGTCTTATACCGAAAGTATGAAACAGAACATGATAAAACTCGCGATGTCGGCAGATATTATCACGCCGAATATAACCGAAGCGTTTTTTCTGCTCGGTATGGATTACAGAGAACCGCCGTACAGCTATGATTTTATATATGATATGGTTTATAAATTATTTGAACTGTGTGAATATAATATAGGAAAAGTTGTTATAACCAGCGTCGATATGACTGGCTATTACGCCAGCGGCGAAGTCTACGGAGTAATATTCGGCGAAAATATAAATAAAAATATAAGAACCGGCGCATTCGTGACGAAAAAACGCGATAAAAATTATCCCGGAAGCGGGGATATTTTCAGTTCGATTTTATGCGGATTGCTTTTGAACGGTACTGATATTTTCGAAGCTATCGGGTGTGCCGTTAAATTTATAGATAAAGTCATGGATTATACGATAAATGCGGGAACTCCGGTAAGAAATGGTCTTATTTTTGAAAAGTTTCTTGATGAGGTTAATATAAAATGAAAATAGGCGTTATTACAGACATTCACAATAACGCTGTCGCTTTAGAGGCAGTATTGTATAAGATTCAAGCTGAGAGTTGTGA